>Ga0299914_10001721_pt1 | contig 14699 bp, 11 predicted proteins | sample RVTome_10_FD_201361 | JGI IMG/M metagenome (GOLD analysis project Ga0299914, IMG submission 201361) | Soil microbial communities from uranium-contaminated site in the Upper Colorado River Basin, Wyoming, United States - RVT153D57 (version 2) ...
TCCCATCGACCATTTTCCATTTCCATCCGCGTGCGGGATCACGCGGCGTGCGTCAGGCCGCGTGATGGCCCCGCAGGCGGCGCGTCTTGTCGTCGGTGAACTGCCGGACGTGCAGGTCGCGCTCGGTGTAGTGCACGGGCTGCGACGGCGGCTTTACCGGCTCGACGCGCACGGACCCGTCGGCCGCCGGCAGGTCGAGCGGCTCCATATAGCGCTGCGGGAACGACGGAAAATTCCTGAACGTCGTCGCGACAACGCCGCCGAAGCGTTCGTTGAGCCCGGTGAAGTCGTGCTGGAGGAAATCGTAGAGGGCCGGATCGGGTGTGGACGCGAGATACGCGTTGACCATCGCCGAGACGTCCTCGTAGAAACGCGGGCCGTGCGATCGCAGCGAGTCGCTCCCGTCCGCGCGGACGACGCGGCGGATGCCGGTCTCGCCCGGATCGATGTGATACAGCTCGTGGAAGATGGTATCGAGCTTCGCGATCCAGACCGGCGCGCCGGGATAGAACTCCGCCTTGCGCGAACGCTCCAGGCTCTGATCGCAGAAGCGCGGCAGCACGAACGAGATCAGATACTTGATCGTCTTCGGCCCGAGCCTGACGACGGGCGATTTCGTGACGAACCACTCCGAGCGCCGCGTCAGCTCGCCCGTATCGCGATCGCGCCAGAAGAAGTAGCCGGGCTCGCTCTCGGGAAGCGTGAGGCAGTGGCAGGTGGCGAAGGCTCCCTCGGCCTCCGAGCGTCCGAACCTGCCGAACACGAGAACGTCCGAGAGATCGATGAACGACAGCTGGGGCGTCCTTCGCACGACGTCCCGCATCAGGAGCGTTATACGCTCGGTGTAATTGATCATGCCGACACACGAGGGCCGGAGGCGGACGCCCTCCGGCGCGCATCCTTGTCGCATCAAGAGGGAGCTGTGATGCTTCGGTGCCGCGAATATACGGACACCGGGCGTGCGTGTCAAGGTGAACAGATTGCGATGGAACGGCCGAGATCCCCCGGATGACAGGATCGTGCGGCGCGCGCGAAAACCGTCAGCGGCCTCCGGGCGGCTTCACGGAATTGCCCGGCGGACGCGGCGGCGGGAGGCGCTGCCCGGGCAGGGCGTGCGGCACGCCATCGACGGGCCGCGGCGTCTCCGCCGGCGCGTCGTTCGCGGGCGCGTCCTCCGCGGGCGCCTCGGGCCCGCCCGCGGCCGGCGGCGCCTGCGCGCCCATGCGGCGCATGATGAGCTGCTGCCGCGCGCGCAGCCGCGCGTTCGGCTGGCGCGGGTTCAGCACGCGCGGGTTGATGATCGCGCCGGCGAGCAGGGCCGCTTCCTCCGCGCTCAGCGCCGAGGCCGGCTTCCGGAAGCAGGCGCGCGCCGCGGCCTCGGCGCCGTAGATGCCATCGCCCCACTCGATCACGTTGAGGTAGATCTCGAGGATGCGGCGTTTCGACAGCTCGACCTCGAGCCGCCGCGCGATGAGCAGCTCCTTGATCTTCCGGACGGGATTCTTCGACGGCGACAGATACAGGTTCTTTGCGAGCTGCTGCGTGATCGTGCTCGCGCCGCGCGCGAACTCCCCCCGCTCCAGGTTGATCTCGAGCGACTCCCTGATCTGCTGGAGATCGATGCCCGCGTGAGCCCAGAACGCGCTGTCCTCCGCGGCCAGCACGGCGCGCGTCAGGTTGCCGGAGACGCGGTCGTAGCTCACCCAGCGCTGGACGCGCCGCGGCTCCTCGCCGCGGCGGATCGCCTCGGCCGCGCGGAGCCGCATGAACGCCGTCTCGCCCGGGTTCTCCGTCCGCAGGGGGCGGACGTCGGGAAGGGTCAGGTAGATGTACGCCGCGCAGGCGAAACCGGCGGCGAGGATCCCCAGCAGGGCGCGACGGATGTGGCGCAGCAATCCGCGCGGGCGGCGCATCGCGGGCCATTATAGAAGAGGGACAGGCACCGCCGTGGTCCGCGAAGGAAGGGCCCTCTCATCCTTCCACCACCACCTTGATCCGGGCGCCGGGGCGCGGCGGCGTGCCCGGCTGGGAGTCGTTCATGATCGCGAGCGTCGACGGCTTGAGCACGCCGTCCGTCCGCTCCGCGATCGACTCCCACGAGTCACCCGAACGGACGGTGTACACATCCACGCGGTTCGGCCGGATGTTGCCGGCCTCGGCGGCCGAGAGCGGCCGGAACGAACGGATGGCCCGGGAGAACTCCGGCTGCGCCGACTGGAACGCGTTGGCCGGCACGATGCCGGCCAGCAGATACACGTTCTGCCGGTGCACGATGTGCGCGGCGAGCGTGCCGACGTTGCCGAGCCCCTGCATCGTGCCCTGATACGTGCCGACGTACGCGTCGAGGCCGTTGATGCTCGTGCGCTGCCCCTCCACCTGCCGGAAGCCCGCCTGGGCCATGCTGCCCGTCGCCACCTGCTCGATCGATCCCTGCGCGTTCTGAACGAGCTGCAGCAGCAGATACTGCTCCCGCCCGGGCGCCTTCGCGGCCACCTGCGTCCGCGTGTTCTGGATCTCCCAGCCCTGCGGGAACGCCAGCGCGAACCGCAGCACGGGGTGCAGGAACTGGTCGCCCCGTACGATCCCCTCCTCCGGGGAATCGCCGTAGACGATGCCGTCGATCCGTGTGAGGTACTGGTCGCGATCGACCACGCCCTTGCCGCCGACCCTCGCGGACGCCTCGCTGATGACCGGCTGGATCTCTTCCACACGATCGGCCGGCGCCGGGTGCGTCGTGAGCCAGTTCGGCACGCCCTTGCGGCTGCCGCTCGCCTCATCCAGCCGGGAGAGCGTCGTGAGCATGCCGGCGACCCCCGACGGATCCCAGCCGCCGGCCGCCGCGTACCCGACCCCAAGCCGATCCGCCTGCAGCTCGTCGTCGCGCCCGTACTTCAGGAAGAGGACGCCGAAGGCGGTTTCGGCCAGCCCCTGGAACGGCCGCGCTTCGGGAACGAAGATGCTGAGCAGCGTGACGCCGATGCCCGTGCTCGTGGCCCTGGTGTACTGCTGGGCGGAATGCCGCGCCGTGACATGGCCGATCTCGTGGCCGAGCACGCCGGCGAGCTGCGCTTCGTTGTCCAGGAACGGCAGAATTCCGCGCGTCAGGTAGATGAAGCCGCCGGGGAGGGCGAAGGCGTTGACAGCCGGCGCATCGACGACGGCGAACTGCCACGGCAGGTTCGGCCGCTCGGAGGCGCGCGCGAGCCGCGCCCCGATGTCCTGCACGTACGCCTGCAGCGCAGGGTCGTCGTAGAGCCCCATCTCCCGGCGCACCTCGACGTCCATCTGCTGGCCGATCTCGATCTCCTGCGCCTCGCTCATCAGCGAGAACTCGCGCTCGCCGGTGACGGGATTGGTGGCGCAGGCCGCCAGCGCCGCGAGCAGCGCCGCCGCCGGCACACGCGACCGCACGACGCTCGTCATCGTCCCCGCGCTCATGGTTCCCCGCCTTTCTGTCGCCGGCGACCCGTCACCTCATGGGTAGCAACCGCGGTGCCACACCGTGCCTGCTGTGGATGATGCGCCGCGCCAGCTCGACCGGATGGGGCGCGTCTCACGCGCGCGGAATCGCGGGCGACTGCAGCGCCTCGAGGCCGAGCCGGATCTGTGCGATGGCGTCCGTCGATGCGGGCAGCAGAGGCGCGCGCGGTTCCCCGCCTGCCAGGCCGACCAGATCCATCGCCGCCTTGAGCCCCGCGACGCCGTACACCGTCGTCACGAGCCGCGCGAGCGGCGCCAGCCGGGCCTGGAGGTCGCGCGCCTCGGCATGGCGGCCGGCTCGCGCGTGCTCGAAGATCCGGACGCAGACGTCGGGCACGACGCAGGCGGCGGCGAGAATGCCGCCGCACGCGCCGGCGCAGAGTGACGGGTAGAACGTGGGCGCCGAGCCGGCGATGACGGCGAAGCCCGCGCGCGCGGCCGAGATGTACGACATGACCTGCGCCGTGTCGCTCCCGGTCTCTTTCACGCCCGCGATGTTGGGATGCTGCGAGAGGCGGCCCACGACGTCGGCAGCCAGGTTGACGCCCGTGACGGCCGGATAGTTGTAGAGGAGCACGGGCGCCGGACACGCGTCGGCGACGGCCGTGTAGTGGCGGACGAACGCCTCGGCCGTCATGCTGCCCCTGAAGTAGGACGGCGTCCGTACGAGCACGGCGTCCGCGCCGAGGCGGGCCGCCCGCGTGGACGCCGCAATCGTGGCGCGCGTGGACTCGCGCCCCGTCCCCGCGATGAGCGTGCGGTCCTCCGGCAGCCGCGCGCGCGCTTCCCCGATCACCCGATCGGACTCATCCTCGTCGAGGAGCGGCGCCTCGCCGTTCGAGCCGAGGGCCACAATCCCGCCGAGCCCCGTGCGCGCCCAGGCCTCGACGTTGCGCCCGATCGCGCCGGCATCGACCTCGCCGCCGGCAAACGGCGTGGGCATCGGCGGGAACACCGCATCCAGCTTCATGCGCCGGAGGGTATGCGGGGGGAAGAGGTGTGTCAAGGAGGGTCGGCAGTCGACGGTCGTTGGTCGGTGGTCGCAGTCGTCAGTTGAGTCGTCAGGCAGGGTCGTCAGTTTAGTCGTCGGCCAGGGTCGTCAGTCGACGATCGCTGGCGGTGTTGACGTTGAGTCGCCTGAGTCGCCAGGCAGACTCCGCGGACGACTCGACTGACGACCTTGTGACGACTCAGGCTCACGACTCAGACCCGACGACTCGGCTGACGACTCAGACCAACGACCCAGACCGACGACTGCGACCAACGACCAACGACCGTCGACCGTAGACTGTCAGTGAACGCGCTCCCGCGGCGTGCGGCCGCGCCGCCAGTCCTCGTCGAGAATCGTCCAGAGCATCTGATCCAGGTACTCGCCGTTGCGCAGGAACGACTTCCGGAGCACGCCCTCCTGCGAGGCGCCGAGCTTCCGCAGCGCGCCGTTCCCTCGGCCGTTGGCGATGGCGGCGCGGGCCTCGAGGCGATGGACGCCGACGGTGTCGAACACGAACTCGACGACCTGCTGCGCCGCGTCCACGAAGATGCCCGATCCCCAGAACGGCGCGCCCAGCGCGAACCCCCACTCGGCCGTCGCATACCCGGGCTCGAGCTGGCGGATCTGGTAGAGCCCGACCGCCGTGTCCATCCCGTGGGGCACGACGGCAAAGCAGATGTACGTCCCGCTCGCGCGCTCGCGGTGCGCCCAGGCGATGAACCGCTCGAAGCCCTCGACCGTCGTCGGCGGCGGCGAGATGAAGCGCGAGACCTCCTCGGTCGACAGCATCGCGAGCAGCGAGGGGGCGTCCGAGAGCCGCAGCTCCCGGAGCGTGGCGCGCGTGCCGGTCAATACCGGCAGCTTCTGCCGCCAGTCGGTCGCCTCCACCTTCCCCGCGGCTGCCATGACGGCCTGGACGTCCACGATCGACTCGGCCTCGTTGAAAGGCATCTTCTCCATCAGAAACCTCCCCCTGCGAGCGCCGCTTCGGTCTCCGCGCCGATCACGTCCTCCCACGTGAGCGACCCGTAGTCGTCGACCGTGCCCCCGGGATCGTCGTACATCGGGGCCTCGCCGCCGGACGTGCCCCAGACGATGTTCTCGCCGTCGCGCGAGGTGCCCCACACGATGTTCTCGAGATCCAGCGCCGTGCCCCACACGATGTTCTCGTAGTCGAGCCCCACGCCCCACACGATGTTCACGCCCCAGACGATGTTCGTCCCCCAGACGATGTTCTCGCCGTCGTCGGCGACGCCCCACACGATGTTGGTGCCCCAGACGATGTTCTCGCAGTCCCCGCGGCCGCAGGCCGTGCCCCAGACGATGTTCCGGCTGCCCTCCGCCGTGCCCCAGACGATGTTCTCCCCGTCGTCCACGACGCCCCACACGATGTTGGTGCCCCAGACGATGTTGACGCCCCACACGATGTTGACGCCCCAGACGATGTTCGTCCCCCAGACGATGTTCTCGCAGGAGTCGCCGCAGAGGGTGCCCCAGACGATGTTCTCGCCGTCGCCGGCGCGGGCGGTGCCCCAGACGATGTTCGACGACCAGGCGTTCGCGTCGGGCGAGATGACGCCGCCGGTGATGCGCTGGCTGCCCCACAGGATGCTGCGGCTCCAGAGCGACGACATCGGATAGGTGTCGCCGGCCGAGGCCGTGACGAAGAACCGGGCCAGCTCCACGGCGCCGCGGGCGTTGAGGAACCCGGCGCCCTGCGTGAGCGGGTCGTAGTCGAACTCCTGCGCGGTGTACTGCAGGACGGCCTTCACGAGATTCGGCGTGAGCGACGGGTTCGCCTGGAGCATCAGCGCCACGGTGCCGGAGACCATCGGCGCCGCCATGCTCGTGCCGCTCAGCGTCAGGTACGGCTTGTACGCCGTCGGCACCGATCCGCTCACGAGATACGACGACTTGCTCGTGTAGAACGCGCTCGCCGGATCGGCCAGCGAGACGATCGCCGTTCCCGGCGCGACCACGTCCGGCTTGGCGCCGAAGTCCACGCGCGTGGGCCCGCGCGAGCTGAACGGCGCGACCTGATCGTCGCCACGGTTGGCGTTGCCCCTCGTGTCGGACGCGCCGACGGTCAGCACCCAGGGCGCGTTGCCCGGCGCGGCGATGCCGCCGTAGATTGTCCGGCCGTCCTCCGTCCGCCCCATGTTCCCGGACGCCGCGACGACGATAATCCCCGCCTCGACCGCGCGCTTCGCCGCCAGCGTCAGCGGATCCGTGTTGTACGACTCGGTGACCGCCGCGCCGATGGACAGGTTGACCACCCGGATGTTGTGGGCTCCGCGGTTCGTCACGGCCCAGTCGAGCGCGGCGATGACGTTGCTGATGACGCCCTGCCCCTGCGCGTCGAGCACCTTGAGGCTGACGAGGTGCGCCGCGGGCGCGATGCCCGCGCGCGAGCCCTTCGAGTCGTAACCGTTGCCGCCGATGATCCCTGCGACGTGCGTCCCGTGGCCGTTGTCGTCGTACGGCAACGGGCGGCCGTTCACGAAGTCCACGAAGGCGGTCACGCGCTGGCCGCCGCTCGTCCGGACCGCCTGGGACGTCCCCTGATACGTCAGGTCGTCGTGCCAGGACGTGACGCCCGAGTCCACCACGGCAACGCCGACCCCGGCCCCGTCGTAGCCCATCCCCTCCTGGACCGCGCGCGCGCCGATCGTCACCGCCGAGCGGTTCGCGCGCCCCGACACTGGACGGTCGTGATGGACCGTCACGACGCCGGAGTGCTCGGCGAGCTTGCGGAGCTGCGCGTCGGGCAGCTCGATCGCGATCGCGTTGATCAGGCGGAGGCGCTTGACCAGCCGGCCGCCGAGCAAGGAAACGTAGTCCGAGGGATCGACTCCCGGCTGGAGCATCACGATGACGCGCGACTGCCCCGCCCCGACCTCGGCGCGCCGCTCCATCGCCATGTCGAACTTCCGCCCCTGGGCGGAGGCGACGGACGCTGTCGACACGACCGCCATGCAGGCGAGTGCCGCCAGCCTCACGAGCCCCGAAGTCTCACGCCATCGCATCGCCATGGAATCCGTTCCTTTCCTACCTTCCGAAGGGAAGTGGTCACCCAATCACGCTGCCGAAGACCCGCCCCGGTCCGCGAGGCGGTGGGATCGCTGGTGTCAGTGCACCGACGCGCCGATCGACCGCCCCTGCCGCCAGTCGCCGCGGACGATGGACCAGAGCGCCTGGTCGTGATACTCGCCGTGCCGGAGGAAGCTGCGCCGCAGCACGCCTTCCCTGACGGCGCCCAGCTTCGCGAGGGCGCCGTTGCCGCGGCCGTTCGAGACCGCGGCGCGCGCCTCGAGGCGATGGACGCCGAGCGTCTCGAACGCGAAGTCCACGGCCATCCGCCCCGCCGCCGTGAACAGCCCGGTGCCCCAGAACGGCCGGCCGAGGGCGAAGCCCCACTCCGCGAGGCCGAACTGCGGATCGAGCTGGCGGATCTGGAAGAGGCCCACCGCCGTCTCCAGACCGTCGGGCACGACCGCCAGGCAGACGTAACGGCCCGCGCTCCGTTCCTGCCGGGCCCAGCCAATGAACCGTTCGAAGCCGTCCACCGACGTCGGGGGCGGCGAGATGAAGCGCGCGACCTCCGCCTCGGCGAGCAGGTCGAGCAGCGCCGGCGCGTCCGACGCCCGCAGCTCGCGCAGCGTCACGCCGGGAGCGGTGAGGACTGGCAGACACCGGCGCCAGTCGCCCGTCGCCTGCCGGCGGACGTCGGGTGCCGGTTCGAACCGCGCTTCGCGAAGTGAGATGTCCATGGCTGCCTTCTGCTCCCCCGCCGCCGTCCTGGGCGGCTGCGACACACCTGCCGGGCAGGTGGCAGAGCAAGGGCACGGCCATTACGGCAGGGGTTGCGGAGATTATCTGGAAATGACTGAAGGGGAAGAGTTTGTCGTCAGGATTGAATCCGTCACGACGTCCGGAGCGCGAGCGTCTTGTTCACTTTTGGCACATACAGAGTTGTAAGAACCTGTTTCATGCCCGTAACATCAGGTGGATGAGACATTTAGTCGTTTGTTCAGTTCTGTCACACGCGTGCAACTCTGGAACACTTCGTGTAACAGCTGTAACTCGCACTACCACAAGGACTTGTCACGACTGTACCGCGGGGATGCCCCGGAAGCGCGTTCCGACGCGACAAGATTGACAGCGAACACCACCAGCGCGATGGCCCCGGCGGGGGCGAGCAGCCAGGGGGCTTCCGCGAGCGCGCGCCCACGCCCCGCGTCCTGGAGCATCAGGCCCCAGCTCGGGATCGGCTCGCCAAATCCGAGGCCCACGAAGGACAGGGTTGCCTCCGCCAGGATGAATCCCGGCAGAAGCAGCGCGGCCTGGGCCGCCAGGATCCCGTGCGCGGCCGGCAGCAGGTGCCGGAGCAGCAACCGCACGGTTCCAGCCCCTATCGACCGCGCAGCTTCTGCGTACTCACGGGTCCGTTCCGCCGCGACCACCGCCCTGACGGTCCGCGCCGCCAGCGGCCAGCCGGCCAGGATGAACACGGCCGCCATCGTCCAAAAGACCTCGGCGGCCCCGAGCACGAGCGGCGCGGCCGCCCGCAGCGCCAGCACCACGTAGATCGCCGGCAGCGCCATCACGAAGTCCGCGGCCCACATCAGGCCGTCGTCCAGGCGCCCGCCTGCATACCCGGCCAGGGCGCCGGCAACGGCCCCCAGGAGCAGCGCGCCCGCGGACGCCAGGAACGCGACGCCGAGCGACGTGCGCGCGCCACGCACGAGCCGCGAGAGCACGTCCCGTCCGAGGCCGTCGGTGCCCAGCGGGAACCACGGCGAGGGCCCGTCGGCGGCGAGCAGCGCGCCGCCGGAGAAGAGCCTGAGCGGCATCGGCTGCGCGCGGTCCTCGACGAAGCGCCGCTCCAGGCGATCCTCGAGGCGGAGGGGATAGACGAATGGCGGACGGAGGCGGCCGCCCGCATCGACGATCCGGGGCGGCATGGGAGGCGCGTAGACGAAGTCGCGGAACTGGCGGGCAGACGGGTGCACCTGGAGCAGGTCGGCGCCGGCCGCAGCCGCGGCGACGATCCCGAGCAGCGCCGCGCCAGCCGCCCGCCGCGGCGGGAGCGTCATGACGGCTCCGTCACGCGCGGGTCCGCGACCGCGAGCGCGAGGTCGGACGCGAGCACGCCGGCCGACAGGCACAGCGCCCCGGCGGCCGCGCACCCCGCGACGAGGTACAGGTCGCGCGCGACGAGCGCCTCGTACGTCAGCGCGCCGAGGCCCGGCCAGGCCATCACGATCTCGACAACGAAGGAGCCGCTGAGGACGGTGCCGACGAGCACGCCGTAGAGCGCGATCACCGGCTTGAGCGACAGGCGCCGCGCGTGGCGCCACACGAGGCGGGCGCGGGAGCAGCCGCGCGCGCGGGCGGCCCGCACCGACGGATCGGCCAGCGCGTCGCGCACCGCCTCCGACTGGAGGCGCTCGATCACGGCCGCCATCGGCAGCGCGATCGCCAGGCACGGCAGCGCCAGGTAGCGCGCGACCTCGATCGAGCCGCCGCCCGGAAGCGCCCCCATGCCGCCCACGGGGAACAGGCCGGTCGCCGCCGCGAACAGCAGCAGGACGAACGACGTCACGAGCGGCGGAATCGACAGGAGCGCGAACGAGACGCCGCGGGCGAGCGAGGCGAGCGGACCGCGGCGGCTGCCTGTCAGGATTCCGGCCGGCAGGCCGATCAGCGTCGCGAGCAGCAGCGCGCTGGCGCCGAGCAGCACCGTGTTCCCCACGCGCTCGCCGATCAGGTCCTGGACCGGGCGCCGGTACTTCAGCGACTGCCCGAAGTCGAGCCTGATCGCGCGGCCGAGCCAGGCGGCGTACTGCGTGAGGAACGGCGCGTCGAGGCCGAGGCGCTCGCGCTCCGCCGCCGCGGCCTCGAGACTCATCTCGAAATCCGACAGCGCATCGCCGGGCGCCAGGCGGACGAGCGCCATCGCCGCGGAGGACACGAGCAGCACCGTGAGCGCGGCCAGCAGCGTGCGGCGGACGGCGAAGCGCACGAAGGCCCGGGGCATGCCTTTACGGTTTCGGCTCGAGCGGCGCGCGCCGTTATCGGCGCGGCCCCGACACGGCGAGCGTGTCGGCGCTCCACAGCAGCTGCGGGATCTGCGGCGCCGGCGTCGGGTTCAGCACGCGTGCCGACGTCGCGAGCGTGACCCGCGGCGCCACGAAGTAGATCGACGGCAGCTGCTCGGCGAAGAGGCGCTGCACGTCCGTGAACGCCTGCCGCCGCCGATCGAGATCGGCCTCGCCCGCGTGGTCGCGCATCAGCGCGTCGATCCGCGCTTCCCACTCGGTGGCCGGCCGGGCCTGCTTCGGGTGCCAGAAGTGGAACGCGCCCGAGCTGAGCCAGAACTCGGGAACCAGCCACGGATCGGTCGAGCTCGCCTGGAGGCCGAAGTACATCGCGTCGTAATCCCCCGCGTTCCAGCGCGCGAACAGCCCGCGCGGATCCATCGTCACGACGTCGACGGCCATCCCGATCTGGCGGAGCTGCTCCTGGACGACCGTCGAGACCCGCTCGCGGTTGTGGCCCGCTTGCGTGAGGATCGAGAAGCGCACCGGCGCACCGCGCGCGTCGTCGAGCATCCCGTCGCCGTCGCGGTCCTCGAGGCCGAGCGACGCGAGCAGCGCGCGGGCCCGCGCGGGGTCGTGCGGATGGGCCGGAAGGTCCGGCGCGTGCCACGTGCGGTTGCCCGGCGTAATCGGGCCCGAGACGGGCACCGCGGCGCCGAGGTAGACGGTGTCGGCGATCGCCTGCCGATCGACGGCCCATGAAACCGCCTGCCGGAACTCCCGGCGAAGCAGCCACGCGGCCCGGGGATCGCGCGCCCGTTCCGGCCGGAGGTTGAACGACAGGAAATCGGGATCCAGCCCGACGCCGACATCCAGCAGCCGGAGCCGGCCGTCACCGGCGGCGCGCTGGAAGCTCGCGTAGTCCTGCGGGCGGATCTCGCCGCTGTACATCAGGTCGGTCTCGCCGGCTTCGAGGCGCAGCGCCTCGGCCGTCTGGTCGGGCACGACGGCCAGGGTGAGCCGGTCGAGATAGGGCAACTGCACCCCGCTGGCGTCGCGCCGGAAATACTGCGGGTTGCGCGTGAGGACCAGCCGCTGCCCGGAGACGTGTTCGGCGAGCACGAACGGGCCGAGGCCCGCAATCTCGTCGAGCGGCCGGGAAGGAGACCAGGCGTCGGCGAAGCGCCCCTCGCCGAGCGCGCCCTCGAGCCGGTGCCGCGGCAGGATCGGCAGGTTGTCGAGCAGCCGCAGGCCGGGCGCGTAGGGCTCGGGCAGCCGGAGGACGACCGTGAGGTCGTCCGGGGCCGAGACCTCGATGGGCTTGCCGTTGATTTCCACCGCCGAGCGCACGGGGCTCCTGACCCCGTCGTCGTACGCGACGCGGAACGAGAAGAGAACGTCCGCGGACGTGAACGGCCGCCCGTCCGAGAAGGCGATGCCGGGCCGCAGCCTGACCGTGTAGGTCAATCCATCGTCCGATCGCGTCCAGCCTTCGGCGAGCATCGGCTCGAGTTCGTCGGTCGCGCGGTCCACCCGGATCAGGCGCGCGTGGAGGAGGAGCGACAGCAGTTCGGTGGCCGCGTTCGCGCCGCCGGGCGCGTAGCGGTTGTACGTCGAGGGATCCGATCGGATGGAGGCGACGATCTCGCCGCCGGGGGTGATTTCCTGAAGGATTCCGGGTCCCGCCGGCCGCCGCGCGAACCAGAACGCGAGGGCCACCACGCTCAGCGCGGTCACGACCAGGACCATGAGCGCCGCCCGCCCGTTCTCCGGGCGCCGGCACGCGGGGTCGCAACGGGGGCTGAATGGAGTCACGTCGAAGCCTCCGGCCAATTCTCGCCTGCACCGGCCAATTTCTTGTCCGGTCGAAAACCGCGGATTTCCGGCCAAATCGCGCGGGTAACAGCTACCCACCGCCAGTTCGTGAGCCTGCCGGCCAATCCGTTGGCTGTTGTCTGGGGGCCCTCGCCGCGGAGGGTGTGCACATGGTAACCGCAGGCGTCTGACGGCCCTGTCTATCCTGCACCATAGAGTCTTATGTAGACCCGTCAAACTCGCTGAATTTCTAGAATTCTGGTGCAACGGCCGGGTTGGCACATGGCGTGCCTTGAAGGGCGGCGTTCACAGAATCTCCCTCGCAACTCGTTGGTTTTCACGGCTTTGCCATGGTCAAACCCTCTCTCTCTCGTGGCGTGGCTCGCGGGGTGCTGGCGCTGTCGGCCCTCGCGGTGTTCGGAATCGCGATTGCCGTACCGGCCGAAGCCGGGCCGAAGCGGGCGCGGATGTCGCGGGACCTGGCGCAGCGGATCGCGGCGGGCGACGGGTCGACGACCGGCGTGATCGTCGCCGGGACACCCGAGGAGATCCAGACGCTGGCGCTGCGCTATGGCGCGCGGATCGCGAAGCATCTCCGCAACGGCGCGGTGCTCGAGGTGACGGGCGGGCAGCTCGACGCGCTCAGCCAGGATCCTGACGTCGCGCATCTGTCGGGCGACGTGCCCGTGCGGCGGATGATGGCGGCGACGACCGCGGCGATTGGGGCCGACCAGGCGTGGCGCGGGGTGCTCGAGGGCGTGGCGGGGGTGACGGGCCGCGGCGTCGGCGTGGCGATCATCGACTCGGGCGTGGCCGTGCACCGCGATCTCGCCGGCCGGATCGTGGCCGACGTGGATTTCACCGGTTCGACGGGTCGCGCCGGCGCGGACGGCTACGGCCACGGCACGCACGTCGCCGGCATCATCGCGGGCTCGGGGACGTCCTATGCCGGTGTCGCGCCGGGCGCGCACATCGTCAACCTCCGCGCGATCGGCGCCGACGGCACGGGGACGACGAGCAGCGTCATCGCGGCGATCGACTGGGCCGTCGAGCATCGGGCGCGCTACGACATCCGCGTCATCAACCTGTCGCTGGGGCACCCGGTGTTCGAGTCCTGGCGGGACGATCCGCTCTGCCAGGCGGTGCAGCGGGCGTACGACGCGGGGCTGCTGGTCGTGGCCGCGGCGGGCAATCTCGGGAAGACGGAGGACGGCCGGCCGGTCGTGGGGGGCATCGTGTCGCCGGGCAACTCGCCGGCGGCGCTGACCGTGGGGGCGATCAACACGCGGGGGACGGCGCAGCGGTCCGACGACGTGATGGCGACGTACAGTTCGCGGGGCCCGACGGCCATCGACGGGGTGATCAAGCCGGAGGTGGTGGCGCCCGGCAACCGGCTGGTGTCGGCGGCGGCGTTCAACTCGACGCTGGCGCAGTCGCACCCGGACCGCGTGGTGGCGGGCTACGGGGCGACGAGCTACATGGAGATGAGCGGCACGAGCATGTCGGCCGCGGTCGTGTCGGGCGCGGCGGCGCTGCTGCTGGAATCGCGGCCGGAGCTGGCGCCGGCCGACGTGAAGCTGCTGCTGCAGCTCACGAGCTCGCGGGTCCCCGGAGCGGGGCTGATCGAGGCGGGCGCCGGGAGCCTGAACGTGGCGGCGGCTCTGACGCTGGTGGAGGGGGGTGCTGTGAGTGCTCCGATTGCCGGCGAGGCGGTGGCCATCTCCGGTCTTCACCTTGAGCACTCCGACACGAGCACGACCATCCGGCTGTTCAGTGAGGACAACACCCCGGTTCTTTGGACCGGCCTTTCAAGCGAAGAACTCCATCCCAACAGTCTCGTCTGGACCAACAGTCTCGTCTGGACCAACAGTCTCGTCTGGACCAACAGTCTCGTCTGGACCAACAGTCTCGTCTGGACCAACAGCCTCGTCTGGACCAACAGCCTCGTCTGGACCAACAGCCTCGTCTGGACCAACAGTCTCGTCTGGACCAACAGCCTCGTCTGGACCAACGCCCTCATTGAGGACTGATGACTCAAGGATGGCTCGAATGGCGCGCACCGAGAGGTGCCCACAAAAGGAGACAGTGAGGACCTGATGCGGATAATCGTTTGGACCGAATAATAAGAGAGCCGGCTCTTCCTTCGGAGCCACAGGTCAGCGCCAACCCTACTCATGAAGCCGAAGCGATTCGGGGAGCTGTCCGTTGGGACCAAACTGTACGTCTCGGCCATTATTATGGCCGGGGCCGTAACGGTTGCGCACTCGGTACACGCTCTAATCGCTCAACAGACACCCTGGAACTGGACAATCCTCGCACTCCTGACTCTCGTCAGCGGGTCTGCGACCGTGAAGCTCCCAGGATTGCCCGCC
>Ga0299914_10001722_pt1 | contig 14693 bp, 18 predicted proteins | sample RVTome_10_FD_201361 | JGI IMG/M metagenome (GOLD analysis project Ga0299914, IMG submission 201361) | Soil microbial communities from uranium-contaminated site in the Upper Colorado River Basin, Wyoming, United States - RVT153D57 (version 2) ...
CGCGGCGTCCTCGCGGCGATCGCCCCGATCGTGGGCACCGCCCGGATCGTCGCGGCCACGGGCAACATCGCCCGTGCCCTCGGCATCGCCCTCGAGCTCGCCGAGCTCGAGGCCGAAATCGAAGGCGACTCCGTCTAGGCCTTCACCAGTCGACCGCGCGAGGGCGCCGCGAACCGCGGCGCCCTCGCGTTCGATGTCCGCCGCTCGGCCGGTCAGCCGGTCGCTTCCACCTCACGCATGAGGATGATCGCCTGCGGCGGTGCGATGAAGAGCTGCTTCTTCGTCGTCACGCCGACGACCTGCCAGCCCTCGGCGCCCAGCCGGTTGAGCTCGTCCTCGACCTGCTTGCCCGTGTCGATCACCCGGTACTCGAAGCGCCTCCTGGCCGTTCCGACGCGCGGCAACTCGTGTGCAGCGGTCGTCATGTGGCACCTCCTTTCGCGCTTCGATGCTCGCAAGCCGCAGGAAGCGCGGCATCGGGGCGCGCGCGGATCCCGTGTACGCAAAAGGGGGAAACGGGGTCGGAAGCGACAGGCGCGGACCGGCAACGCGTGAGTTTCTTATCGTCGCGGCCGGGCTCACTGCACGACGCGGTACTTGAGGTGCGTCACGCTCGGCGACTCGACCACCCGCACGGTCTCGACCTGAACGTCGTCGGGCCCGAGGCCCGCGAAGAGGGGCGTCCCGCCGCCGAGGAGGACCGGCGCGACGTGGAGCTGGAACTCGTCGACCAGGCCCGCCCGGAGCGCCTGCTGGATGACGCTGGCGCCGCCGGCGAGCAGCACGTCCGCCTCCCCGGCCGCCTGCTGCGTCTGCGCGACCGCCGCCTCGACGCCCTCGGTGACGAAGTGGAAGGTCGTGCCGCCCTCGCGCGGCAGCGGTGCGCGCGCGTGGTGCGTGACGACGAACACCGGCGCGTGGAAGGGCGGCTCCTCGCCCCACCAGCCGCTCCAGGGCTCGTCGCCCCAGGACCCGTCGCCCCCGCCGAACATGCCACGGCCCATGACGTAGGCGCCGATCCCCTCGATCGACTCCGCCAGGATCTCGTTGTCGGCGTTAGCTTCGCCGCCCGCCAGCCCGTGCTGCTCCCGCCAGATCGAGAGCTTCACGACCCACTCGTGGAGCTCCTCGCCGCCGGCGCCGAGCGGCTGCTCGAGGTCCGGATCGGGCCCGGCGATGTAGCCGTCCAGGGACGTCGAGATGTCGAACTTCACCTGTGTCATGAGCCCTCCCGGGAATCGTCGGTACGCGGGTTAGGACCAGGCCGGTCGGCGCAACTCATCGGTGCGCCGGCCGCCGCCTACACCCCGGTCAAGACGCCGGGAGGTAGGTGAGGAGGACCACTCCGGAGTCGAACCGCTTTACGTCGTCGAGCTCCATCCGGACGGTTCCCCTGTCGCCGAGCACGTGGACGTTTCCCTCGCCCCAGACGAGCGGGTTCACGTAGACCTCGTACTCGTCGATCAGGCCCTTCTCGGCGAGGGCGTATGCGAACTCGCCGCTCCCGTGCATGAACAGGTCACCGTCGACCTCGCCCTTCAGTTTCGGGATCGCGTCCTCGAGGTCCCCCTCGAGCAGGGTCGCGTTCCACTCGAGGTCTCCGGACAGGGTGTTGGACCCGACGTACTTCGGCATCGGGTTGACCATGTCCGCCCACTTGCCCGACTGGTTCGGCCAGTATCCCGCCAGCCCCTCGTAGGTCTTGCGGCCCAGCACCAGCCCGCTGGATCTCGCCTGACGCTCGAACGAGTAGTCGCCGTGGTCTCCGTCCGCCTGCACCCACTCGCCGACCGGGTCGACGACGCCGTCGACGGTGGCCTGCGTGGTCGCGATCAGCTTTCCCATCTCGATTCTCCTTTGGTCACGGGGCTCCCTCCGAGTTCCCTCGACCCCGTGAGACAACGGGGAAGCGCGGATTCGAGCTGCAGGCTGGCAACCAGCGTCGGGACCGCGACGACCGGATCGATCGCGGCGAGCGATGGAGCGCGTTCGGGACCTGTCATGGGGATCCCGTTCGCATCCATACCAGCAAGGCGCGGACCGGATTCGAACCGGTGTTCCCCGAGAACGCTGACGAGCCCCCAGAAGGCGGCGAAGCGGGCCGACGTGACGCCTCCGAACTGCCGGCAGACCTCCAACGGATCGTTGAGCGGCTGACGCGAGCGGCGCGGGCGGGTGGGCGTGACTCGGCAGAGTGACGCCCCCGCCCCGCCGCGTCGGCGCTTCTACCACCGCTGCAGCTGCGGCCGGCCGATCCCGGAGGAAGTGCGACGCTGCTCAGCGCGGACGTGCCCGGAGTACGCGCCGACCTGGGCGCGGGACACTCGCCGGCGGCTGCTAGAGAACCTCCGGATCGTCCCGATGGCCGTCATGTCTCGGTGACGGCGCCGGGAGCCGACCTGTACCCGTTTGATCCCCGGTTCTGTTCGCATCGCCCAGTGGATAGATGCTCTGGCGCGATCGGGTGCCGAGTGAATCCCGAGTTGGCGAGGGCCTTTAACCTCAGAGCCGGCAAGTGGTGGAGCCAGCTGCACCGGGCGGCGAAGGTCCGTGCGGACCGGGCGACCGGGCATCGGGGGAAGCTCCTCGCGCGGGTGTGGGAGAAGCAGAAGCGCGGGCTCGCGCACGTCCACGGCGTGATCGCGGTCGGGACACCAGCGGAGCGAGCCTGGGCCAAGGCATATGTAACGGCGCTTCGCGAGATGGCCCCGCGCTACGGCTTCGGCTTCGTGGACGGCTGGCACAAGATCGGCCGGAAGTTCTGGCCGGGGGAACAGGCGGGTGCTTACCTGTCGAGCTACTTCGTGGCCGGACGTGGCCACAAGGCGCCCATCACGGACAACGTGCGCGCCGGCGATCTGCCTCGGCTCGTCGTGTTTGTTGGACGAGATCTGACCAAGGTCAGTGGCTGCACGATGCGAAGCCTTCGCCACGCCCGACGGCTGTGGGCCACTGAAAATCTGCGGACGGATGCCTCGGTACCGACGTTGAGACGGCGGCTCGCGGCTGCTGCGAGGCTCGAGGATGCCCCGCGTCCTCCATAGAGCGGTTTACGTTCGCCGAGCTGCAGAGTAGTTTTGGCGGCATGACGGCGCAAGACTTCGAGAAGGGCCAAGCGGAGCTGAAGGCTCTCGCCGACTGGTGGGTTGCGCAGGGCAACCAAGACCGAAACGAGGCGACGACTCGTTTGCACCTCATCAATGGGTTGATCCACGGAGCCCTGGGTTGGCCGAAGGGTCTCGTCGTGGCGGAGGAGAGCCACGCCGGCAAGTACACGGACTACTCGATTGGTCGACCTGCCACGCGACTCATCGTCGAGGCAAAGCGCGAGGGCGTCTACTTCGATCTTCCTGTCGGCGTCGGTCCGGGCGTCATGAACCTATCGACGCTGTTCTCTGTCAGCCCGGACTTCGAGGCGGCCGCCCGCCAGGCCATGGGCTACTGCCACGAGCGAGGTGTCCCTCTTGCAGCCGTCTGCAACGGGCATCAACTTGTGGCTTTTCTCGCCAGCCGACAGGATGGCGTTCCTCCCCTCGAAGGCCGAGCACTCGTGTTCGAGTCGCCTGCAGCCATGCTTGAGGCGTTCCCACTTCTCTGGAACACCTCTCTCAGGACGGCGTCGAGGCTCGCGCGGTCAACGACACGCTCGGCGATTCCGTTGTGTCGACCCCGCCGCCCAAACTATCGGCTCGAATTCCGGACTACCCCAGCTACTGGACGCGAAACCGCATTCAGACGGAGCTCAAGATCCTCGCAGATCTTGTACTGGAGGACATCGCCCGGGCGCCTGAACTGGAAGAAGAGTTCCTGCGTGAGTGCTACTCGACCACCAACACACTCTCTGAGTACGCCCTCGTCAGCCGGGAGATCCTTGAAGCGCGCTACGACGCCCTGACTTCGATGGAGACAGAAGCGGCGCTCGCCCCAGCACGACGTGGGGAAGATCTATCACCGGCCCTCACGATGGATGTAGCAGCTGGCAGCTTGGGTCGCCGTCCTCTGATCCTGCTCGGAGATGTGGGCGTCGGTAAGTCGATCTTCATTCAGCATTTCGTGCACATCGATGCCAAAGATGTCCTGTCGCATAGCATCGTCCTTTCAATCAACTTTGGTGGGGAGGCGATGCTTGCGGAGGATCTCAAGGCTTACGTACTGGAGAGGTTCGTCGAGCAACTCAGAGGCTACGACATCGATATTGAATCCGACAAGTTTGTCAGGAACGTCTACAAGGCAGAGTTGCGGAGTTTTGAGAACAGTCCGGTCGGTCGACTGAAGAAGGTAAGTCCGCAAGAGTACGAGCTTCGCGAGATCGGCCTTCTAGAACGCAAGGTGGCTGAAAGGGACCGTCACCTTGAGATGAGTCTGCGCTATGCGTCGCGGACGATGAAGCGGCAGGTCATCGTGTTTCTCGACAATATCGATCAGCGCGATGCCGCTTTCCAGGAGGAAGTGTTCCTCATCGGTCAAAGCCTTGCCGAGACCTGGCCGGCAACCGTGTTTCTTAGCTTACGCCCAGACACCTTCTATCGGTCACGTCGTACTGGATCGCTTACTGGATATCAGCCACGCGTCTTCACCATCGCGCCACCTGACATCAAGCAAGTGATCGACAAGCGTCTTCGCTTCTGCGCGGGACTCGTCAACGACCCAGGCCTGCGCCATCAGCTGATGCCTGGAGCCCTCGACGAACAGGCTGCGACGTTAGGACTGTATCTTGACGTAGTCGCACGGTCCTTCGACGAACGGACGGAGCTGGTCGAGTTCGTCGAGAACCTCAGTGGTGGGAATGTCCGAGAAGCACTTGGCTTCCTAAACACATTCGTCGGGAGTGGCCACGTCAATACGCGGAAGATCCTGGACATTGAAAAGCAGGACGGTGACTATGTCATTCCGCTTCACGAATTCGGTCGCGCGATTATCTACGGCGATCATGAGTACTACGATCCTGCCGCATCACCGATCGCGAACCTCTTCGAGATATCGACGGACGATGGGCGGGAGCATTTCCTTCTCATGCTTCTTCTCTCTCATGTTGAACGATCGGGAGAGGTTGGCCGTCGCGAAGGGTTCGTCGGAATAGATGAGGTGATGGCGTTTGGACAGTCCCTTGGCTACCTTCCGGCGCAGGTGGAGTTCGCGCTTCGGCATGGAGTCGATAAGCGGCTCTTCCAGATGGGGCCAAGAAGAGACGATGAGACGACCCGTCGCTATCGGATCACGACGGTAGGCGCCTACACGTACAAGAAGCTGCTGGGAACGTTCATCTACCTCGATGCCGTCGTCGTCGACACGCCGATCGTCGATGCAGACGCCGCGGAAGCAATAGCGCACTGTCGAAACGTTGAGGACCGACTGCTGCGCGCGGGGCAATTCGTCAGCTACCTCGACGGGCAGTGGAAGGGGGTCAACTCCGCTGCCGTGCCACTCGACTGGTCTCACTACAGCGAACTGCTCCGGGCCGACTTCGAGCGCGTTGACCGTAGCGCCAAGAGACAAGCGAGTGCGCCAAGGAGGTACAGGCCCCGCGTACCGAAGAGGAGAGCTTCGCGGGACTAGATTTAGAAGACCACGCCGGTAACACGCGCTCGACACTGTCCGCCTCGAAAGGCAGGATACGTGTATGACACCGGCCCGAAAGCTCAGCGAAGTCTTGAACGTCCGTCTCGATCAACCTCTCGCACGCGAGATCGGACGTATCGCCGGCACCCAGGGCCGTTCCGAGAGCGAAGTGGCCCGCGACCTTCTTCGCTACGGCATTGAGGTCCAGCGCCGGCTTGAGGCCGGCCACCTGGCGAAGCCGTTCTCTTGGACGCGTGAGCGCGATGAAGACGACGAGCCCGGGAAGCTCATCATCGAAGCCCGCATCGAGCGATGAGCGCCGACGAGCTATCGCGTTACCACGAGGAGCGCGGGCTGTGAGGCTCGACCGGGCCATCGACCGCTTCGACGGCGAGCTGGCTCGGCGCGGTTGCACGAAGGTTTCTCGGGCTGACTACTTCCGCAAGATCGCTCCTCTGTGCGACCTGCCCCCCGATGCTGCCGTCACGGAAGTGACAGAAGACGACTGTCGCGCTCACCTTGACCGATGGCGCGACCGGCATCCCAACACGATGCGGCACTCGATCAGCGTTCTGCGGAGTTTCTTCGGCTGGCTCTACGAAGCCGGGGAGATTCCGCGCAGCCCAATGGATCGGATCAAGCCGCCGCGCCGGCCGCGTCCCGAGGACCTGGACGTGACGACCGTTTCGGGCGCCGACGTGCGGCGCCTGTTCGATGCCTGCTCGACCTGGACGGAGTTCCTCTGTCTCTCGACGCTGGCCTACCTCGGTCCGCGTCGCAAGGCGGCATCGAACCTCCGTCGCCGGGACGTCGACCTCGACCGGGGCACCATCCGGTTCCGGGAGAAGGGCGGCAAGATCATCACGAAGCCCATCCCGGAGGAGTTCGCGGAGCTGCTGCGGACGGCGATCAGCTTCGGCGCCATCGGCGCGAGCCCGGACAGCTATGTGAATCCCGATGCCGCGCGGTCAACGCCGCGAGGGTGATCGGGACGACCGGATCATCTGGCGGACGATCTAGAACCTGGGCGAGCGGGCGGGCGTCGAGGTGCACCCCCCCACTCCTTGCGAGCGGCGTTCGCGGTGCGCTCCCTGGAGACGCATCCGGGCGAGGTCGAGGCGCTGCAGCGGCTGATGGGCCACTCGAAGATGGAGACGACGCAGATCTACCTCCGCCGGCTCGACCGAGAACGGGCGATGGAGCGCGTCCGGGACCTCTCCCGGGGATCCCGTTCGCATCCATACCAGCAAGGCGCGGACCGGATTCGAACCGGTGTACGAGGCTTTGCAGGCCTCTGCCTAACCACTCGGCCACCGCGCCGGCGACGAAAACATCGTATCGAGCGAACTTTTCGGATCGCTCGGACTTGAGAGGATCCGACAGATTTGCGCAGAATATGACCCACGCTCGCCGATGCGAACCTTGTCCCGGGGTTGATACCGCGTCGGTGGGCAGGAGCCCCGGCCCCCTACCGGGGCTCCACCCTTTTCTGGAAGCGTCAGGCGGGCGCCCCGGGCGTTGACGGCCGGCACGGCGACTGCTGCCGGCGCAGGAGGGTGGCGAGCGCGCGCCGCTCCTCGCGCCGGGCCTCGCCGAGCCTCGCCGCGAGCTCGCCCGTGCGCGCCTGCCGCAGCAGGTCGCTGTGGCGGGCGCGGACGACGTCGCGATGGACTTCAGGCCGAAGCGTCCGGGCCTCCTCTCACCGTCCAGAGGACGGTGAGCCGGCCCGCGATCTTCCCTCCCGCCGAACATTTCGGTGGGATACTCCCGGCGTGCAGCTCGCATCGCTCCCCGACGCACAGCTGGTCGCCCGCTGCCGCGACGGCGACGAGAACGCCTGGCGCGAGCTCGTCTCCCGCTTCTCGCGCTACGTCTTCGCCATCTGCTCGCAGGCCTTCCGGCTGCGCGCGGAGGACTCCGAGGAGGTCTTCCAGGAGGTCTTCGCCCGCACCTACCAGCACCTCGGGAGGCTGCGCGACGACGAGGCGATCCGCCCCTGGATCGGCCAGCTGACGCGGCGCCTGTGCATCGACCGCCTGCGCTCGAGCTCCCGCGAGGAGATCGTCGACCCGGACACGCTGCCCGGCGGGGTCGACGAGGAGATGGCCACCCTGGATGAGGCGTTCGCCGTCCACGAGGCGATGGCCGAGCTGACGGAGAATTGCCGCGAGATCCTCGACCGCTTCTTCGCCCGCGACGAGAGCTACCAGACGATCGGCGCCGCGCTCGCCATCCCCTCCGGGACGATCGCCAGCCGCATCTCGCGCTGCCTCGCGAAGCTGCGGGAGATCTTCGAGGGAAGAAATCCGGCCCCCGGCGCGTCGAGTTGACGGAGACCCGATGACCGCCTACGACGAACACCGCCTCGCCGAGCTGATCAAGGCACTGCCGCCGGCGCCGGAGGCCTGGGTGGAGGCCGCGCAGGAGCTGCCACTCGCGCGCGACCGGCTCGACGACATCGTGGCCAGGGCCGAGGCCGACCTCGCGTTCCGCGACGCCCTGATCGCGGATCTCGAGGCGACGCTCCGGCTCGAGGGCTACGAGCCCGACGCGATCCCGCTCGACGAGTTGCGCCGCCGGCTCGAGAGCTAGGCAAAAGAAAGGGCCGCCTCGTGAGCGGCCCGTTTCCAGGGAGGTCCCGGCGTGTTGCGGCCTCACGTCGGGAACCAGTTCCAGTTTCGGCAGATCGGTCGTAGACCTTTAGCCCGGATTTGGAAGGTGCGCGCGCACCCCGCTCCGGGCACGCTCGAGCTCGCGGGGATCGTCGAAGAGGAGGAAGAACACGTTCGCCGCGACGAGCATCCCGTTCAGCTCGAACACGAGCTGGGCCGCATCGACGTCGGCCGGGATCTGGCCGAGCTCCTGCGCCCGGACGGCCTGGCTCTCGAGCAGCCCGATCCAGCCGTGGTAGCTCTCGGCGATCCGCTCCCGGGCGGGGCCCGGCTGCGTGCTCAGCTCGGCCGCCGCCGATGCGAAGAAGCACCCTCCCGGAAAGACGCGCCGCTCGACGTGGGAGAGGAACGCGTCGCACAGGGCAAGCAGGCGCTCGATCCCCTCGGGGTCCTCGCACCCCGGGACGATGACCTCCTCGGCGAGGATCGCGCTCGCCGTGTCCACGGTGGCGAGCAGCAGCTCCTCCTTCGAGCGGAAGTGCGCGTAGAGGCCCGACTTGCTCATGCCGACGTGCTCGGCGAGCCGGCCGATCGAGAGGCCGTTCAGCCCCTCGACCGAGGCCAGTTCAGCCGCGGCCAGCAGGATCTTCTGCCGGCTGCGCTCGCCGTCGGCCCGGGGGCGGCGCGGTCCGGAGGTGACGGCCACGTTGACAAAATAGCACGATCGGTCGTATTCTCCTGCTTTCCAGCACGACCGTTCGGTCTTTTACGGAAAGGAGGGCCCATGGATGTCGCCACCTTCAAGGAGGCAAACCGCTCGATGTGGGCGGCGGGCGACTACGACGCGATCGCCGAGCTCCTCTGGAGCGCCGGCGGGCGCCTGGTGGAGCGGGTCGGCGTGCGCCCCGGCGAGGACGTGCTCGACGTCGCCTGCGGCACGGGGAACGCGACCATCCCGGCGGCCCAGGCCGGCGCGAGCACGGTGGGGGTCGATCTGACGCCCGAGCTCCTCGAGCGCGGGCGGGCGCGCGCCGACGCCGCCGGCGTCGAGATCGACTGGGTCGAGGGCGACGCGGAGGAGCTTCCGTTCGCGGACGAGAGCTTCGACGTCGTCCTCTCGACCTTCGGCTGCATGTTCGCGCCGCGCCACGAGACCGCCGCGCGCGAGCTCGCCCGCGTCCTCCGGCCCGGGGGCCGGCTCGCGCTCGCCTCGTGGACGCCGGAGGGCTTCGTCGGCGACTTCTTCCGGGCGCTCGGGGCCCACCTCCCTTCGCCGCCGCCGTTCGCGGCGCCACCGATCCTCTGGGGCGACCCTGGCCACGTCCGCACCCTCTTCGCGGGCCAGGGCGTCGAGCTCGAGTTCGAGCGCGACCACGTCGAGTTCCGCTTCGACTCCGTTGCGGAAGCCGTCGAGTCCTACGAGACGAAGTTCGGCCCGGTGATCAAGGCGCGCGAGCACCTCGCGGCCGAGGGGCGCTGGGAGGCCGCCCGCGCCGACTTCGCCGCGCTTTACGAGCAGCACGCCTCCAGCGAGAACGGGCCGCTCTTCTTCCCGGCGGAGTACCTCGTCGCGCTCGGCCGGAAGAACTAGCGGGTCGCCCGCGTTGGGAGGCACATGACCTCTCTTTCCCCAGCGCCGGAAGCCCCGTACAAGCCGCGCCACGTGCGCTTCGTCCGCCGCGAGGAGGTGGCGGGCTGGCGGCTCAAGCTCTACGGGATCGCGCTCGACGGCAGGGAGCCCGACCCCGAGTTCGTCGAGGCGACCCGCGACCTGGCGGCCTCCGTCCTCCCCCAGCCCCCGGCTTCCGACGACCGTTACGGCGTCGCCTTCGCGACGGCGCATGACGCGGCGTCCGCGTATATCGCGCTCGTCTACTGGTGGGCCAACGAGAACGAGCTCCACCAGCGCATCTCCGTGAGCCCGAAGCGGAGCCCGATCGCCTTCGTGCCGGTGGAGAACCAGCCCGCCGGGTGCGTGTGGGAGCTCGAGATCGTCGACTTCGAGCGCCGTGCGTGGATCGAGGACGTGCTCGCCAACCCGGAGGGGCCCGACCTCGACCGCTACTTCGGTCGGCACGTCGACGCGGACGTCTAGGCGCGCTCGGCCCGGGCGAGGTACTCGGCGAAGCGGCCCTCGCTCGTCTGGAGCCAGGCCCTGAAGCTCTGCTCGACGTCCTGCCGCGGCTCGTCGGCTGCCCCCGAGCGCGGGCAGCTGTGGCCGAAAGGTGCGGGGTACCGCCGGTGGCAGTGCCGGCAGCGCTCGAGCTCCGCGAACATCACCGCAGGCGCCGCGCCCGGACGCCGATCTTCCTTCTGACCCCTGGCTGCTCCATGTCCTCTCCTTCCGAGACTCCCTCGTAGGCAGGACGGGTGGGGCCGCCGAGTTCTTCCCGAGGGGGCCGGCGCGGGGGCGGCGCCGCGGCGGCACCGCCCCCCACGCAGGGCTTGGGCTAGCCGGTCGGCTCGAGGACGACCTCGTCGCTGCCGGTCAGAGGCGGGACGTTCTCCGCCCCCGGATCCGTGTACTCGGCGACGAAGACGCCGCTCAGGTCGTCGACGTCCGGGTCGTGGCCCTGGGGCACGGTCGTCTGGATCGTGCCGACACAGCCCATCGCGGTCGTCTGCGGGTGGCCGTGCTGGTCGTGGCCGAGGATGTAGGTCACCTCGACCCGCGAGCAGTCCACGGGCTGGTCGTCGGTCACCATGACCTCGAAGGCCACGGCGTCGCCGAAGGCGAACGTCTGCCCGTCGACCGGCGTCACGAACTGGACGACCGGCGTCTCGTTGCCGACGATGATCCGGACGAACGTCGCGGCCGAGCGGCCGTGCTCGTCGATCACGTTCAACGTGGCGAGGTAGACGCCGTTCTCCGTGTAGGTGAACGTGGGGTTCGGCTGGTTCGAGTCGCGCTTGCCGTCCCCCTCGAAGTCCCACTTGTACCGGAGCCGGTCGCCGTCGGGATCCGTCGTGCCCTCGCTCGAGAACTGCACGGTGAGCGGGGTCGCCCCGATGGTCGGATCGGCCGACGCCATCGGCTGCGGCGCGTGGTTGCCGTCAGGCCCGATGTAGTCGATCCGGGCGAGCTGCGCGTCGGGGTTCTCGCTGAAGAACCCGTCGCCGTACTCGAGGACGTAGAGCGCCCCGTCGCGCCCGAACTCGAGGTCCATCGGGTTGTCGAAGACGACCGAGTCGAGCACCGGGTTGATCTCGGCGAGCTCGCCGGCGGCGTCGAGGCGGAACTCCTTGACGTAGTCGCGCGTCCACTCGAAGAAGAGCGGCACGCCGTCGTAGTACGCCGGCCACGGGCGGCCCTGGAACTTCCGGCCCTGGCCCGGGTGGACGGAGTCGAGATCGAGCGCGGGCCCGGCCATCGGACCGATCCCGCCCGTCTCGAGCTCGGGGAACTCCGCCGAGAGGCCGTAGGAGTACCAGACGTCCGGCTGCACGACCGGCGGCAGCTCGGTCATCCCGGTGTTGTGCGGCGACTCGTTCACGGGCGCGGCGCAGTTGAACGTGGCGCCGGACACGCCGGTGGCGAAGTCGTAGTCGACGTAGGGCAGCTCGGCGGTCGCGCAGTACGGCCAGCCGTAGTTGCCCGGCTCCCGCACGACCGTCCACTTGCCCTGGCCGGCAGGGCCGCGAAGCGGGTTCGGGTTCCGCGCGTCGGGCGAGTAGTCCGCGACGTACAGGTCGCCCGACTCGCGGTCGAGCTCGATCCGGAACGGGTTCCGGAGGCCCATCACGTAGATCTCGGGCTTCGTCAGCGGCGTCCCGGGCGCGAACAGGTTCCCGGACGGGATCGTGTAGCCGCCGCCCTTCTTCGGATGGATGCGCAGGATCTTCCCGCGCAGGTCGTTCGTGTTGGCCGAGCTCCGCTGCGCGTCGAACGCGGGGTTGCGGTCCGGCCGCTCGTCGATCGGCGTGAACCCGTTCGACTGGAACGGGTTCGTGTCGTCGCCGGTCGACAGGTAGAGGTTGCCGTCGGCATCGAAGACGATGTCGCCGCCGACGTGGCAGCAGATGCCCCGGTCGACGGGCACCTCGATGATCATCTCCTCGGTGCTCAGGTCGATCCGGTCGCGCTGGAACTTGAAGCGGGACAGGCGCAGGAAGCCCTTGAAGCGGTCCCAGTCCTCCTGCGTCCCGGTGAAGGGCGCGTCGCCCTCGTTCACGTCCGGCGTGTCCGGGTCGTCCACCGGCGTGTCGAGCGGCGGCGAGTAGTACAGATACACCCACCGGTTCCGCTCGAAGTTCGGGTCGAGGGCCACGTTCTGCAGGCCCTCCTCGTCGTGCTGGTAGACGTCGAGCTCGGCTGCGATCGAGTTGACGCCGTTCGTCGGGTCGTGAAGCCACACGACGCCCGGGCGCGTGACGTGGAGCACGCGGCCGTCCGGCAGGACCGCGAGATCCATCGGCTCCCCCGGCTCGTCGTTGAGCGTCACCTTCTCGAACTCCGCGTCCGGCGGAGCGGGCTGTGCGGACGCCACCGGTGAGAGCGCGAGCAGCGCCACGGTGGCCACAGCGAGGCATGCCAATCTGGCAGCCAGCGACATGGTTGACCCCCCTTGTCTTTGACGACGGACTACCGGGCGCCTGCCCAGGCAGCCGGGGTTTCAAACCTCCGCCGGCTCGTCCCGCTCAGTGGCTGGTTCCGAGGCGGTGCGGCCACCCGGGTCGCCGGACCGCGAGCAGCGCGCTCGCGGCGAGCGCCGCGGCACCTGCTCCGACCGCCGGCCAGAGCCACGACGGGGTGCCGCCGTCCTCCAGCGCGTAGGCGTACGCACCGGACGCAGGCGCCTCGTCCGCGCCGCCGCCTGCAGCGTCCTCCGTGGCGGACTCGCGTCCGGCCGCCACCTGGACGGCGATCTCGTCCGGGTCGCCGAGCAGGCCGCGCTCGAGCTCGAGCGCCACGGTCGAGCCGGAGACCGTGACGTCGGCCGTGCCGACGCGCTCCCAGTCGGGCCCTGCGCCCTGAACCACCATGGCGTCCGTGAGGTCGACGCCGTGGAGGCCCGTCCAGAACTCGACGTCGGTGCGGCTCAGGTCGTCGTCCGTGTGGATGCCGACGAGGAGCATGTCCGTGTAGCCGTCGCTCTCGCTGAACGCGAGCGGAGGCGCGGAGGCGAACTCGACCGCGATCGTGACGGTCGAGTCCGTGTGGGACACGGTGACGTGCGTGATGTCGGGACCAGCACCCGAGTCGCCGGGCGGATCCGAGAAGCTGTCGGAGGCGAGCGCGCCGGGTGCGACGGCGAGCAGGCCGACGACCAGAAGCGTTGCGATTCGCATGGTTTCCTCCGTTCCCATCCATGCTCACCGCCTCCCCGTCGAGCCGCATCGGGGAGATTGCTGACCCGGCCTGCGGGAGAGCCCTATCGCCGTCCGGCTACGGGCAGTTGTGGGTGCCCTCCTTGAAGAGCAGGTTGACGACGCCCGAGTCGAGGGTCACCGGCTGCCCGGTCGGCGAGCGCCACTGCAGGCTGAACGAGTGCGTGTCGTCGTCCTCGAACGGGAACGTCCGCCGCACGAAGGTCGCCGAGAACGATTCCTTGCCGTCGGGGACGAAGCGCGCCGGGCCCGGCCTCATCGGCCCTTCCTCGGTGTCGATGATCATGCGGAAGAGGACGGGCGCCCCCGAGACCGTGACGGTCACGTCGGCGGTCACCTGGCTCAGCGTGCAGGCCTGGATGCGCGAGAGGCGCGGGACGTTCCGCCAGCCCGTGCTGGAGGTGGTGGCGTTCCGCTCGGTCCACTCGGCCACCTGGCGGTCGAGCGCCGAGCTGGAGCGGATCCCGGCGCCGAACACGGCAATCGGCACGGCGGCGCCCAGCACCAGGGCGAGGGCACCGACGATGACGAGCTTTCGCATGGCATGACCCCTTTCGGTTTCCCGCTTGGTGCCACGTCGGGCCGGCGAAGTCAAGCCCGCCGACGGCCCTCGGCGCGTCAGCCGCCGGCCCAGACGGAGAAAAACCCCCTGTTTCCAGGGGGTTCAGGAGCGGATGATGGGGCGGGCGAGCACGCCCACGACGAGCCGTCACAGGGCCCCGCGTCCTTCCGCCAGGCCTGCCCGAGCCTGGTGCCTCTGCCCCATGCGAGCGGTAGCGCGTGGAGCGAGCAGTCGTCTCGAGGTCGGCCCTGTCCGAGTCCAGTTACCAGCGCCCGGTCGAGGCGGTCAACGCTAGAGGACGATCCGTTGCGCTGTCTCAGGCGGGCAGCCCGACCCGATCAACGCCCGCATCTGCCCGAGATCCACTGGCGCCTTCGTCAGCGCCTGGGCCTCTCTGAGGGTGAAACCCAGGGCGAGGAACTGCGCGCGCCGCCAGCGAAGGATCCGCCCCTCCTCCGTGAGGACAGGTTGTTCCTGCTCGGCACTCTCGCTCATGTGCACACAGTTGGCGATCGACTCCCCTCGTACGACCTTCAAAGGGACTGGGCGCCCTCACCCAAGGGACTGGATGCCGCCGCACGGCACGGAGGATTCGCCCTTGACCTGGGTCGGTCGGGCCGATCCGGAGGCCG
>Ga0299914_10001723_pt1 | contig 14690 bp, 10 predicted proteins | sample RVTome_10_FD_201361 | JGI IMG/M metagenome (GOLD analysis project Ga0299914, IMG submission 201361) | Soil microbial communities from uranium-contaminated site in the Upper Colorado River Basin, Wyoming, United States - RVT153D57 (version 2) ...
TGCCTTCTTCCCAGCTATTGAGGTAGGTATATTGCTCGTCTGTCAAGGTATCAATACCGATGCCCATGGAGGCCAGCTTGATACGGGCAATTTCCTGGTCTACTTCTTCGGGGATGGTGTAGACCTGATTGGCTAACTTGCCTTTGTTGTCCAGCAGGTATTTGGCGGCCATGGCCTGCCCGGCAAAGCTCATGTCCATAACCGAGGCAGGATGGCCTTCGGCAGCAGCCAGGTTGATGAGACGGCCTTCACCGAGCAGGTTCAATTTACGGCCGTCTTTTAGTGTATATTGGTCTACAAACGGCCGTACCCGCTGCGGCTCAGCCACTGACAAAGCCCGCAAAGCGACCTTATTTACTTCAATGTCAAAGTGGCCCGAATTCGCCAGCAGTACGCCATCCTTCATCACTTCCATGTGGTGCTCATCAATGACATGCTTATTGCCGGTGGCACTGACAAAAATATCGCCCTCACGGGCTGCTTGCAGCATGGGCATCACCCGGAAGCCGTCCATCACTGCTTCCAGCGCCTTCAAGGGGTTAATCTCGGTGACAATGACATTGCCGCCCAAGCCTTTGGCCCGCATGGCAATACCCCGGCTGCACCAACCATAGCCCACAACTACGATTTTTTTTCCAGCTATCAGATAATTCGTCGCCCGTACAATGCCATCCATCGTGGATTGACCCGTACCATAACGATTGTCAAAGAGATGCTTGGTCAGGGCATCATTAACGGCCATCACCGGGAAGGCCAGCGCGCCGTCTCTGGCCATGGCCCGCAGCCGTACCAAACCGGTTGTTGTCTCCTCGGTGCTGCCAATGATATTGGGCAGCAGCTCGCGGCGTGATTTATGCAGGGTGCTGACGACATCGGCCCCGTCATCCATGACGATGTGCGGCTTGTGGTCAAGTATGGCATTGAGGTGATTGTGATAGGTCCGGTTGTCCTCGCCCTTAATGGCAAAGACGGGAATCTCGTAATGGGACACCAGTGCGGCAGCCACATCGTCTTGAGTGCTGAGGGGGTTGCTGGCGCATAGCGCCACATCAGCCCCACCCGCCTGCAAAGCCCGCATCAAGTTAGCTGTTTCCGTCGTGACGTGCATACAGGCACCAACACGGATGCCGGCAAACGGCCGGTCATTGCCAAACTGCTGCTGAATCCCCCGCAACACGGCCATCTCTTGCTCCGCCCAATCCATCCGGTGCCGTCCGCCGGGGGCCAAATCTACGTTTTTAATATCGTATTCCATCTAAAATTTATCTCCTTAAAATGAGGGTGATGATTTGTTGTGTCAAGTGTCGTGTGTCATGTGTCATGTGATGCGTGATACGTGACACTTGATACGTGATACGTGACATGTGATACTTCAAAGTAGGGCATCCAATGCTCCTTCGTCATCAAAATGTTGACGATAGCGGGTGACGAATTCTTCTCGGGTAAAGTGATGACGCTGCGTGCCCAAATGCTCCAGGACATAGGTGGCACACAGTGCGCCCATGCGCCCGGCCACGAACCAGGGCAGTTCCAACTGCATACCACGTATCAGCCCGGCGCGAAAGGCATCGCCAGCTCCAGTGGGTTCTACAATTTGCCGGGGCCGGACACTGGGGAGGTGATGTTCCTCGCCGTCTATCCATAACAAGGCACCTTTCTCTGCCTTAGTCACCAGCAGCCCGCCTACACGGGCCAGGATCTCTTCTTCGCTCAAGCCGGTTTTTTGCTCAATCAGGCTCAATTCATATTCATTGACAGTAAGCAGGCGACAACCTTCAAAACCGTATTGCAAATCTTCGCCGGAGAGCCAGATGGTTTGTTGGCTGGGGTCATAGATATAGGGGATGCCCATCCTTTTACACTCAGTCACATACTTTTTCATTGCCCCCGGATCATTGGGGGAGATGATCGTCAACTGGGTTTCGGGGGCATATTCAGCATAGGACAGTTGGGCGGCATAGGCCATGGCTCCGGTATAAAAGCTGGCTATCTGGTTTTGGTCACGGTCGGTGTTGACGAAAAAGGAGGCGCAGTAATCGTCAGCAATCTGGACGATGCCGGAGGTATCTACACCCTGCTCTTCCAGCCAGGTACGATACTCATCGAAATCCTGGCCGGCGGTGGCCATGACTTTGGGACGGCCGTTTAACAAGGCCAACGTATAAGCAATATTGGGGGCTGTGCCCCCCCGCTGCCGTTTCAACGACTCCACCAAGAAGCTCAAACTGATGTTTTCAATCTTGTCAGCTAAAATACTATCGGCAAAACGGCCGGGAAAGAACATGAGATAATCGAAGGCAATTGAGCCAGTGATGGTGATGTTCATGGGAATTGAGTAATGACGTAATGACGTAATGACGTAATTATGTTTTGATACCTTCTATTTGTTGTTTTGCAGTTGGTTTTAATACAGGTGTCAACCCTAAACGATCCCGTAGGATCGTCATGATAGCCCGGACGGCATCCCAGCCACCGATCTTTTTGCCCTCTTCATAGGTGCGGGGACGATAAGAGATGGGGATCTCTTCGATTTGGTGACCGGACAGCAAGATTTTGTTGGGCAGTTCAAAATCCAAATTGAAATCGGTTGTCGTCAAGTTGAGGGCTTGCACGACATCCGCCCGTACCATTTTGGTGGCGGTAGCGACATCGGTCAGCTTGCCACCAAACATGACATTGGTGAGCCAGGTTAGGAAGCGGTTGCCCAGATAGGTGCGCCAATATTTGGTGATGATCTGGCCGCCCAAAACGCGGGAGCCGAAAACGGCCGCTACCCTACACCGCAAGGCGTACTGTGTAAACGCCACATGCTCTTGGGGATCATACTCTAAATCGGCATCCTGAATGAGCATGTAATCACCGGTCATATGGGCGATGCCCGTGCGAATGGACATGCCTTTGCCCATATTTCGCTCGTGAAAGATAACCCGGATCTCGGGGGCTTTAATCGTCTGCAACAGTTCCCGCGTCCCATCCGTGGAGTAATTATCCACGACGATAATCTCGCGCTCCCAGGCCGGTCCCAAATTAACTGCCTGTGTCGCTTTTATCACCTCTAAAATAGTGGGACGCTCGTTATAACAGCAAATGATGACTGATAATTTATTAGACATTTAACTCTGTCTAATTACGTAATTGCGTAATTACGTAATTCCCTCATAGTTGTTTAAAAAACTTCTCAAATATCTCAATCATATACTCTAATCGCGCACTATCCAGGCCAGGATAGACACCTATAAAAAAGGCACCACGCATAATCTCATCAGCAACAGGCAAGTCGCCGATGACGCGATGGGTAATATTTTGATAACCAGGTTGTTTGAGAATATTGCCGGCAAAGAGGAGCCGGGTTTGTACTTTGTGGGCTTCTAAGAAACGAGTCAATTCGTGGCGCATGAAGGGCGCTTCTTTCTTGACCAGCAAAGGGAAAGCGAACCAGGAGGGGTCTGCTTTTTCGTGCCAGATAGGCAGCATAAGGAATTCTTGGAACGGCCGTAATCCCTCATACAAATAAGCAAAGTGGCGCTTACGGGCGGCAATAAAATCGGGCAGCTTTTCCATTTGTGCCAGACCCATCGCCGCCTGAGGGTCTGTCAATTTGAGGTTGTAGCCAATTTCGGTGTAGTAATAACGGTGGTCATAATAGCCTGGTATTCCTGGCACTTCCCGCTCGAAGCGGATGCCACATTTGCCGTTGACGGGATTGTCATAGCCACAGTAGCAATCTCGTCCCCAGTCGCGTACAGCACGGGCAATCTTCGCCAGACGTGGCCGATTAGTATAGAGTGCGCCGCCCTCACCCATGGTGATATGGTGTGCCGGATAAAAGCTGAGGGTGGCCAGATGGCCGAAGGTGCCCAACAGCCGGCCATCCCAGCGCGAACCAAGGGCGTCACAGGTGTCTTCGACGAGGAAGAGGTTATGCTTTTGGACGAAGGCCATGACGGCATCCATGTTGGCTGGGTTGCCCAGTGTGTGAGCAAAGATGAGGGCACGGGTCCGGGGGGAGACGGCCGCTTCTAGCTGATCTACATCCAGATTAAAATCGCCCAAACAGCTATCTATAAACACAGGTGTCAACTGGTTTTGGATGAGGGGATTAACGGTGGTGGGAAAGCTGGCAGCGGGCACGATTACCTCGTCTCCGGGGCGTAAACGCTTTTCGCCCAACTGCCAGGAGGTGAGCGTGGTGGTGGCGACCAGGTTGGCTGATGAGCCGGAATTAACGGGAATCACCTCGCGCACACCCAGGAAGTGGCCCAGTTTCCTCTCGAACTGTTCAGCATAGGGGCCGGCCGTCAGCCAGAAGTCCAATACGGCACTGACCATGTTCTGCATTTCCTGCGCGTCATAAACACGCCCGGCGTAGTTGACCATGGTTTCACCTGGGGTGAACGGTCGCGCCGCGTGTGCTTTGTCGTAATAGTCCGCCACGTGCGCCAGGATTGTCTGGCGTAACTCTTCGAGATCACTCACCCTATCATTGTCCGTGTCATATTTCACAAAACCAGCCAGCGATTATAACACAGGCGGGGGCAACTCCAAGTTGTGATGAGATGCGCCTAGGGCAAACGGGTATCTGAGCGACAGGTAAAACCAAAAAAAGCTGAGATAATGGGGTAAAATTCCTTTGACCAGATGATGACCTATTCAGGAGAAACGTTTTGGCGGTTGCGACGTATCTAGGTGTTATATAATTGATCTATGTCTACACCTATTTTAGCCACAAAACTGTATATCCCCCCACCTCGGCCTAAAGCTGTCCTCCGCCCCCGCCTGATCGAGCGACTGAATGCGGGTCTGCACCAAAAGGCGGGTTTTGGCCGCAAATTGACCCTCATCTCTGCTCCCGCTGGCTTTGGTAAAACCACGTTGGTCAGCGAATGGGTCAGCCATTGCCAACAGCCAATCGCCTGGCTGTCGCTGGACGAAGGGGATAATGACCCTATACGCTTTTTGGCTTATCTCGTTACTGCTTTGCAGACGATTGTAGCCACCCTTGGCGCGGGGGGATTGGCTGCTCTCCAATCCCCGCAACCACCGCCAATCGAAGCGATTCTAACGGCACTGCTCAATGAAATAACGGCCGTTCCCAACCCTTTTGTCCTTGTCCTCGACGACTACCACCAAATAGATGCCCACCCTGTTGACAAAGTCCTCACCTTTCTGCTCGACCACTTACCACCACAAATGCACCTGATCATCACTACTCGTGAGGATCCAACAGTGCCCTTAGCTCGATACCGCGTCCATGGTCAATTGACCGAGCTGCGTGCCCATGATTTGCGTTTTACTCTCGATGAAGCTGCCGCATTTCTCAACCAGGTGATGGGGTTAGATCTCTCGACAGAAAACATTGCCGCTTTGGAAACCCGCACCGAAGGCTGGATTGCTGGCCTACAATTAGCCGCAATCTCTATGCAGGGACAAAAAGACGCTACCAGCTTCATCCAATCTTTCACCGGCAGCCACCGTTTTGTGTTGGACTATCTGGTTGAAGAAGTCTTGCAACAGCAATCTGCAAGCGTTCAGACTTTTTTGTTGCAGACCTCTATCCTGGACCGCTTATGTGGTTCTCTTTGTGATGCTGTCTGTTCTGTAAGAACCGCAAGCAGTTCCTTTGGAACTGTCGTGCTGCCCGATTCGGCCGTTTCTGGGCAAGAAACCCTGGTCTATCTCGAACAAGCCAACTTGTTCATCATCCCTCTCGACAATGAGCGACGTTGGTATCGTTACCACCATCTCTTTGCTGATTTATTGCGGCAGCGGCTGCAGCAGAGCACCGCTTCTGTGGCAGGTGATGAGGGGAGCAGTGTGGCTGAATTACACAGCCGGGCCAGCCAGTGGTATGAAGAGAATGGCCTGGATATTGAGGCATTTCATCATGCAGTGGCGGCCAATGATATTGAGCGTACCGCGCGCCTGGTTGAAGGCAACGGAATGCCCCTGATCTTTCGCGGTGCGGCGGCTCCGGTACTGAGTTGGCTGGCGTCGCTGCCGACGACGGTACTAGATGCCAGACCTTCGTTGTGGGTGATATATGCCTCGGCACTATTATTTGTCAACCAAACAATCGGTGTCGAAGAAAAAGTGCAAGCGGCTGAAGCAGTTCTGGAAGGGGTAGAGCTAGATGCCAAGGGTAAAGATCTTGTCGGCCATATTGCTGCCATTCGGGCCACAGTGGCTGTCGTCCAAAACCAGTCAGAAACCATCATCGTCCAGTCGCGCCGCGCTCTAGAGTTCCTCCACCCTGACAACCTGCCTGTGCGTACCGCCACGAGTTGGACGCTGGGGGTTGCCTACCAACTTCAGGGAGACCGTGACGCAGCCAAACAGGCTTATACCGAAGCCCTCGCCATCAGCGAGGCGATTGGACATTTCATCATCACTATAGCGGCGACAATTGGCTTGGGCAATATCCAGGAATTAGAAACCCAACTCTATCCGGCGGCCGAGACCTACCGGCGCGTTCTGCAACTGGTAGGAGATGCCCCACTGGCAATTGCCTGTGAAGCCCATCTCGGTCTGGCTCGACTCTTCTACCAATGGAATGACCTGGAGGCCGCCCGACAGCACAGGCAACAAAGCGTCCAACTGGCGCAACTTGGAGAATTCAATGACAGGTTGGTTGCTTGTGAACTGTTTCTGGCTCGTCTGAAACTGGCAGAAGGAGATGTGGCTGGGGCGACGGCTCTGTTAGCCGGGGCCGAGCAGGCCACCCGTCAACATAACTTTGTGGTTCAGATGCCTGAGGTTACGGCCGTTCAAATACGAACCCTGATCCAACAAGACAATCTAGCAGAAGCCGCCCATCTGGCTGAAACATACGAACTCCCCATGAGTCAAGCGCGGGTATACCTGGCACGGAGAGACTCAGCCAAAGCTTTGGCGGTCCTGGCATCATTGCGCCAACAGATGGAGGACAAGAATTGGCAGGATGAAAGGCTTAAGGTGATGGTGCTACAGGCGGCTGCTTATGATGGCCAGGGGGATGAGGAAACGGCAGTTCACATACTAGGCGATGCACTAGCACTGGCCGAGCCGGGCGGCTTTATCCGCCTCTTTGTGGATGAGGGGCCACCTATAGGGGAGTTGTTGACAAAGATGAAGCATGAAGCCCAATTGCACGTTGGCGGCAGGCAAGCATACATTTACAAATTGCTGGCTGCCTTTGACCAACAAAAAGATGTTCAGCCCTCAGCCCTCAGCCCTCAGACTTTAGTCGAGCCATTAAGCGAACGCGAATTGGAAGTCCTACAACTCATTGCTCAGGGATTCTCAAATCGTGAGATTAGCGAGCAACTCTTCCTCGCTTTGAATACGGTTAAAGGGCACAATCGCCGCATCTTCGGCAAGCTTGACGTGCAAAGGCGCACCGAAGCTGTGGCGCGTGCTCGGGAGTTGGGGTTGTTGAGGTAAACGGCCGTTTACCCACAAATCTAGCATCAAGAACAGCCCACAGTCAGTCCATAAAGCCAAAACCTTAACACTTTCCTATCTCGGTAACCCCAAAACAACACCCCCAAACAACACTTTCGTGTCTATACGCTGATACCATTTTGCCGCTATGCTACTTGTACATTGAACAAGTGGCACACCGTTATGACCAGCCACAAATGGGCCAAGAATATGTCAAACAACCACACCCCCAAAACGGCCGAAAGCGAACCCTTGATCTATCAAATCAGAATCCAAGGCCATCTGGGCCGTCAATGGACAGAGTGGTTTGACGGTCTGACCATCACGCTAGAAGGCAACGGCGATACCCTTTTAACTGGCCTCGTAGTTGATCAGGCTGCCTTGTATGGCTTACTAAAAAAAGTGCGTGATCTCGGCTTGCCCTTGCTCTCAGTCATTTGTGTTGAACCTGGCCTGACAGATACGTCAGATGTCAAACAATAAAACAGATCAATATCGTTCAAAAAAAGGAGAAAATGGTGATTACCAAAGAAAAAATAAATCCCAATAAGACTGCAAGAATTGCTGGAGGTCTGTATCTACTTTTGCTCCCACTCGGCATCCTCGGCCTGATATACGTTCCTGCCACTCTTATTGTTCCTGGAGATGTGGCTACAACAGCCAGCAATATTATGGCCAATGAATCGCTATTCCGCCTCAGCATCGTGAGCGCTTTACTTATCCAAGTCGTCAACCTTTTTGTGGTTCTATTTTTATACAAGCTGCTCAAACCAGTTAACAAAAACATGGCTCTGCTTATGGTCATATTTATTCTGCTCGGTGCCCCTATCGCTATGCTTACCGAAGTTAACCGGGCTGCTGCTCTGCTGCTATTGAATACGGCCGATCTGTCACCTGCGCTAGCTGCTCTATTTCTTGATTTACACGAGGTTGGCATTCAGATTGCCAGTATATTTTGGGGTCTGTGGCTGTTTCCGATGGGTTATTTGGTTTTCAAGTCAGGTTACATTCCCAAAATGATTGGTGTCTTATTGATAATTGGCTGTTTTGGCTATCTGGCAGATTCGTTTGCCTTCTTCCTTTTTCCCAACTTCGGTATGACGATTAGCCAATTTACGTTTATTGGCGAATTGGTTTTGCCTTTATGGCTCTTAATAAAAGGTGTCAACGTAGCACAGTGGGAAAAATTTGCTTTTCAACCTGCTTGAGCCAAATCAATGAAACTTATCAATCCAATTCAAAAAACAAGGAGACAACATGGGCAATTGCCCTAGAGATGCGCCCTTTTCTCAGTCTAAGGGCTTGCCGTTTCTGTTGGGGTGGGCGTGAAAAGAGGGGCCGGGGTTGAAGTGGCTGTAGCTGAAGGCAGTGGTGTCCCGGTTATGGTGGGCGTAGGTGTCAGCGAAGGCACAGAAGTGTTTGTGGCGGTGGGAGTAAAGGTCGGCGAAACGGCCGTTGGCGTTAGTGTGGGTATACTGGTCACCGACGGTGACGGAGTAGCCGACGGTGTGGGCAGGGTAGCTGTCACCGTTGGTGTATGGGTAGGAGTATGGGTGGGCAGCACTGTTGTGGGTGTGGGAGTGGCGGGAAGGGCTGTCGCTGTCTCAGTTGGGGGCAGGGATGTATTGGTTGGTGAAGGCTGCAATGTCGCCGTAGCCGGCGGCCGTGTTGGTGTATTCGGCGGCGGTAATGAAGGCAAGTAGATTTGACGTCCAGCAACCAGATATGAGCCAGATAAACAGTTGGCACTCATAATATTGGCTACCGTCGTGCCTGTTTTGATAGAAAGCGAAAACATTGTATCACCGGGCTGTACTGTGTAGCGGACCCACCAGAGCGGCGGGCCACACGGGGGACGCGGTGGGGGTTCTGGTGGTAAATAAATCGTCATACCCGGCTCTAATTGGCTTGTCAGCAGGCAGTTGGCCCGCATCAATTCAGCCACTGTAGCACCTGTGCTGACGGCCAATGATGTCAGCGAATCACTAGCACGCACATGATAGGGCAGCCAATGGGTCGGCCTGTGGAGACAATGGGGCAGCATGGGGATCGGTGTAGCTGTACCGGTGGAGACGGGGAGAGGGGTTACGGTAGCTGTCAGAGGTAATCGTGTCGCGGTAACAGGTACATTTGGAGTAAACGGCTGGGGGGTTTGGCTTGGCGTAGCCGTGACGCGGGCCAGGACAGCGGCTGTGGGTGTGTCTGGCAGTTGATTTTGTAATTCGTCAAGCTGGGCTAACAACAGTGCTGCAACGACAGTCACTATGACACTGACTGTCAAAATGAGATTGGTGCGCCAGTTGTACTGTGTTGCTTCCATCGCTCAACCGGTTAATTAGGTCCTGACTCCATCCCCGTGTACACGGGGACCAATGACCCAATTATCTTTCGCCTCCATTAACCGGGTTCATGGGAAAAACCAGGGAGAATATACTGCCCTGTCCCACTTCACTATCTACCCAAATGCGCCCACCATAGGTTTGTGTCAGATTCCGAGCCACAGCTAGCCCTGCTGCTGTGTCGCCTAAACCTTCAATGAGGGGATCGTCGGCTGCCAGATGGGGATCAAACACCCGGGCGCGATCCTCGGCGCGAATCCCCCTGCCTGTGTCGGTGATAGTGATATGCATAAAACGGATAGGCGTGCCATTCCCGGCTGCTCTAACAGCTTCGGTATAGGCCCTGACGGCAACACGGCCGTCACGCTGCGACGATTGACAAGCATTGTTTAACAAGTTCACCATAATCTGGCGCAAAGCTTCTCGGTTGATGGGCAACGGTTCCAGAGTATCAGGAATATCCATATCCAGGCGCAAGTTCTTATCCTGCATTCGGGTAATGACAGTATGAACGGCCGATTCAATCACCTCCCGCGTATCCACCGGTTCAACATCCGGGACGGCCGGTTCTTCTTCGCCTACCGCTGCCAGTTGAATCACCTGTTCTAGCAACGTACTCAACCGCTCTGTATTGGTTCGTACTCGCTGCAAGAAGTCCCTCTGCCTGGCAGTCAAAGCGCCCACTGCATCACCCAAAAGCAAATCTGTGTAGCCAGCCACAGAGGTCAGTGGTGTGCGTAACTCTTCAGCTAGCGAGGCTATCATCTCATAACGGGGGCTATCATCGCGCCGGTTACGCAGGGCCATTTCTAGATATTCAATGCGACTCTGAGCCTCTTCCAGTTCACCGGAATAGCGGGTAATCGCTTGCATGACCCATTCTGTACTCAACCCGCTGTCGGCCGCAGAGGCCATAGCCACCGCCTCTTCTGCTTGAATCAATGATTCACGTAAGGATTCGACTTCCGCCTGAAGTAGGGCAACCTTATCGCTCTCCTCATAACTGTGTCGCATCTCTTCAATGGTTGCCGCCAGGTCGCGCGCTTGCTGACGGGCTGCAGCGGTGCGCTGCTCTTCCTGATACAAACGATCCCAGGCTAATTGCATTTCCTTTTCCAGCCGTTTGTTTTCCGTCTCCAGGGCAATTACCCGCCCTGTACCAATGGGGGACCGATCGGTAAGAGTGGCCTGCACATCTTCGACGGCCTGGGTGAGGGCTTGTTGATAACGACGGCCGTTGACCACCACCTGGGTCACGTAATCTATCAACGCGGCGATCATCCTTTGTCCTGCCGCTGACCAGCCATCAGTGTGCGCTAATAGAAGCAGTCCGATTACCTCTTCGGCCGATTTCAATGGTTGGACTATGAGTGGGGCCAGGATGTCTGTGGGCAGGCCAAATTCCTCATACAACTGGTGCAACTGCCGGGCACCCAGGCCATTGGGCTGTAAGTCAAGCCGCTCTTGGTTATCAACGGCCGTGCGCAAAGCCGGCCAATGATGCAGGGCCAGCAGCCAACTTTGGGGCTGGTCTTCATGCCGTTGCGGCCGGTTACTCGTCACGCGCAATATATCATTGTCCAGGAGGGCAATGGCCACAAAGGTAACATCCACCTGTTGCTGCACCAACTGAATGGCGTTCAGCACGGTTGTGTCGGTAGCGAAGGGTGTCGCTATAACGGTCGTTGCCTGTTGCAGCAGGTCAGCTAATTGTTCTGTAGCGGGCTGGCTGGTGACCTGCCACAATAACAAAGGCATGAGTACATGCCGGTAGGCGAGCACCGCCCATAGTGGAAAAGCGATAAAATCGGCCAGACGCTGCCAGACGACCAAATTGGCTGAAGGGGGCAAAGCTAATTGGATCATTGTGGCCACCAGGAACAAACCGAAGATGAACGGCCGTAACGAACGCTGCCCTTCTGACTCTAACAGAGATAGCAGTAGACCTGTGCCATAGATGAAAATCTGAAATAACAGCCAGAAAAGTGCCTGGGTTGACTCTTCGTAAACAGCCCCTTCAGCCGCTAACGTGCGCCAGGTTTGGGCAAAGAAAAGGGTGATGACAACGATGAAAATGACACCGATAGCTAGCAAGGTATCACTGGGGCGGGGCCAACGGCCGGTCTGGATAGAGAGTGACCAGAGAAGTAAAACGGCTGTTAATGCTTGCACAGCCTGGATCAAAGGCGGCAAGAGTGAAGGGGTGGGTGTATCGGCCGTGACGAATCCTACTGACAACAGTGATACCCGCAGCAGCCAGATAGCGGCTGCTGCCCACATCATCCGCCGCGCCAGACCATCATCGCGGTTGCGCCGCCAGTGACTCAGCGAAATAGCAAAGACCACCTGGAGGGCGAAAAGCGTGACCAGGTGGTAAATAATGGAGCCGGGTGGTTGGCTGAGAAGCTGCGTGAGTTGTTGGAGCAATGCCATACTGCTATCTTAGTTTGATACGCCAGGGCGCAATAACCCATTATGTATAGTCCCAAGCTATTATAGCATACCAAAAATGGGAATATAGGCTGTGAAGGGTGAGTTAAGGATAGGTGAGGATAACGTGATGAAGTTACAGATTTCGTCACACGTCTATTCATTTCACTTTTTACCTGCTTTAATGATCTTGCCACCAGTCTTTACGCGAACGAGGGTCTAAAAAGGTACCATTGTCGCGTACCGAGACGCTTATCTCTCCGGCAAAGGCGTGGCCCAAGGCTTGGCCACCAGGCAAGGCTGGCAGTTGGTCCCTTCCTGCCTTGTTCCAGTTACGGTATAAGGCCAATAAATCCGGCTCGACACAGATGTTTTCAATGTGAATGGTATAACCCTGAACGACATTATCCTCCCCGGTGTATTTCAGCGTAATTCGGTTTTGGCTGGCATAGAGAACGAGCACATCATTGCCGCCACCGATATGATAACCGGAGTCTGGTACGTGGATGATCTCGCCAGGCGTTACGGCCATACTTAGGTGGGTGACCTCGGGGCCGGTGATGAGGTCGGCCTGACAGTTGCAATTCCAATCCCAATGATGGACCTGGTAGGCAGCCGTGAAGGCAGGTAAACGGAGGTCGGCGAAGAGGGAGTCTAATTGAGGGGCATTGGGGTCGGTGTCGCCCCCATAATCTTTCAGTTCTAGATCGGCCGTTACCAGCTCATAGTCGCGCAGGGCCAGATTCAAATCGGCATGTTCCTCGGCTGGCCGGTCAGTGGGTGGCGGGATTATGGGGAAGGAGCCATAGGAGACTCCAGGCACGTTGCAGTCGAGTTCAGAGGTCAGGATCAGGGGCAGGTGTACATCGTCGCCACCACGATTGGCACTCACGGGTTGGACAGCCGGGGTGGCGAGGCATAATATTGTGAATAATAGGGCAAAGGTTGGTTGTTTCATCTCTACCTTCCATATATAATTTTCACTCGAATATCATCCCTATCATGCCCCATCCCAGCTCATTTTTCAAAACGCGCAGATTCTTTGCTCGAGGGCTTGAGGCATCCTCTCATGCAATTGACAGATACGCCGTGATCGGGTATTTTAAGGCAATTATTTCTGCAAAGGCCTGTGCAAAAAAGCTATCAAGTTACCTCCCGCACAGCGCTATTACTCTAACTGAACATCCACCATGACAGCTATCAGAAGATTTGATGGCAAACAAGTAACGATTCGACGAGTCGCCGAAAGAGCAGTCATATCGGCCTGCCCGGAAACCTTTGTGCCGACTGTTAAGAGGAGTGTGGGCGAAGGTTTTCGTGCGGCCGTTTCACAGGTAGAAGGAGGTGATGTAGCAATAGCCCTGATTGCAGGGCCGCTTATATGAATGATCCTATAACTTTACACATTTTTATTGAGCGAAGTGTTGTTCTGAGAAGGGAAACTCTCAAGGAGAAGAAATGAGAAGAATAATTCGGTTTTCGATATTTGTCCTTTTGCTGCTGACCGTGGTGTTAGTTGCCTGCAGCGGCGACACGGCTGAACAGCCCATCGTAGAGGAACCGGCTGCGGAAGAGCCTATAGCTGAAGAGCCTGTAGCTGAAGAACCGGCTTCGGAAGAGCCGATGGAGGAAGAGCCGGCGGCTGAAGAACCCGCGGAGGAAGAATCCGTAGCTGAAGAACCGGCCGGAGAGATTGATCGCAGCCGGACTGTGATCTTTGACATTGACGGTGGCCGGGTAGCCGACCCGGGGTTATGGAACCAATTCGTCCCTGGCTCACGTCGGGACCATGGCTACCACCAGGCGATGGCTGAGCCGCTCTTCATTCTGAACTACGAAACCGGCGAGATTGAACCCTGGCTTGGTGAGAGCATGACGGCCAATGATACCCTGGATGTCTGGACGCTCGCCCTACGCGATGGGGTTATGTGGAGTGACGGCGAGGCTTTTAACGCTGATGATGTCGTATTTACTGTCAACATGCTCCTGGATAACGCGCCAGAGCTGAATGATTCCGCCGCGCTGGCCCAGTGGATTGAAAGCGTAGAAAAGATAGATGATCTGACTGTTCAGTTCAACTTAACCAATCCGAATCCGCGTTTCCAGTTGGACTATTGGTCGGTGCGCATCTGGGGTGGTCCATCAATCGTGCCGGAGCATATTTGGAGTGGCCAGGATCCTCTGACTTTCACCAACTATGATCCGGAACAGGGCTGGCCAGTCTTTACCGGCCCCTATACCCTGGAAAGCGCCAGTGAAACGGAGTTTGTTTACGCACGTGACGATGACTGGTGGGGTGCGGCGGCCGGTTTTAAACCGTTGCCACAGCCGGAGCGGCTGGTCTGGGTCTGGTATGGACCGGAAGAGACCCGAGCAGCGGCTATGGCCGATGATGAATTGGACAGTCTGATGGATATTACCATGGGCGCATTGCTGGCCCTGCAAGGGCGCAACCCTAACGTCGTTGCCCACTTCAATGAGGCACCTTTCGCCTGGGTTCCT
>Ga0299914_10001724_pt1 | contig 14688 bp, 12 predicted proteins | sample RVTome_10_FD_201361 | JGI IMG/M metagenome (GOLD analysis project Ga0299914, IMG submission 201361) | Soil microbial communities from uranium-contaminated site in the Upper Colorado River Basin, Wyoming, United States - RVT153D57 (version 2) ...
ACGTGGTGCGGGGTCAGATGAGCCTGGTGGGGCCGCGACCGCCGCTGCCGGAGGAGGTGGCCAAGTACGACGGCGACGTGGCCCGGCGGCTGCTGGTCAAACCGGGCATCACCGGACTGTGGCAGGTCAGCGGCCGCTCCGACCTGTCCTGGGAGGACGGGGTCCGGCTCGACCTCTACTACGTGGAGAACTGGTCGCTCGCCGCCGACCTGGTCATCCTCTGCAAGACCGTCGGTGCGGTGATCCGGCAGCACGGCGCGTACTGACCTCACCGGCGACCCCCGGTGACCTGGCGGCTACTGGACCCGGCCGATCACGTCCGGTAGAACTGTGGCATGGCTCCGGATCCGCATACGGCGGTGCGCCAGGAGCTGCTGGTGAGATATCTGGACTTCTGGGTGCCGGCCGCGCTGCACGCTGGCCGGACCGCGGTGTATCTGGACCGGTCGAGCTGCGGCCCGGCCGCCGCGCTGCCGGTGATCGGCGAGTTCGCTGACCTGCTGTCGGGCCGGGAGCTGAGGATCCTGATCGCTGGCCCGATGCCCACCGACCCAGGGGTGGCCGGGCTGCGGCTCGCCCCGGCTCCGGCCGACCTGCCGGCCCTGGTGGGCCGGCTCGGGCGTACGCCGATCCTGGCCCATCTGGACGGGCCGGCGCCAGCGCCGCTGCTGGCCGCGCTGGGTGCTGCCCGCGACGGGGAGCTGCTGCTGGTGACCCCGCCGGTGGGCGGTCGGGCGCGGGCGGATCTGCACGCGGCTGGGTTCGGCTATGTGGTGGCGGTGGAGCTGGTCGACGCGGCCGGAACCGCGCAGCTGCTCCGGTTCGCCACCTCCGCCAGCCGCAGCCTGGAACGGTTCAAGGATGAGCTGTGGGCGGTGGACCAGTACGCCGGAATCGGCTACCGGGACCCGGCCGAGCCGGGCACCGAGCCGCTGGAGATCTCGTACGAGCCGCACCCGGGTCCGCTGCGCCGGGCGCTGCTGGCGCACCTGCGCGCCGGCCCGCGGAGCGTGTCCGAGCTGCGGGAGCTGGCGCTGGCCGGCACCCTCTACCGCCCGGCCGATGTCAGCCGGGCGCTCTCGCCATTGCTGGCTCGCGGGGAGGTGACCCGGGCGCCGGAGCGGGGCCGGCTCACCGGCGCTACCGTGATCCGGCTACCCGGCTGACCGGGTTGGCCGGCGACGATCTGGAGGACGAGGGTGGACCACACGGCGCGGACCGTCGCGGTGACCGGAGCCACCGGCCGGCAAGGTGGCGCGGTCACCGCCCACCTGCTGCGCGAGGGGTGGAGGGTACGGGCGCTGACCCGCGATCCGGAGTCGAAGGCCGCCCGCCGGCTCGCCGCGCTGGGAGCCGGCCTGGTCCGGGCTGACCTGGCGGACACCACCACATTGGTCCCGGCGTTCCGGGATTGTCACGGTGTCTACAGCGTACAGAATCCGATGGTCAGCGGCTTGGCGGCGGAGTTCGCCCAGGGCCGGAACGTCGCTGACGCCGCCAAGGCCGCCGGGGTACCGCACCTGGTCTACGGTTCGGCCGGGCCCGGGCGATCTGGCACCGGGGTGGGATCGTGGGAGTCCAAGCTCCGGGTGGAGGCACACATGCGGGAGCTGGAGCTGCCGTTGACGGTGCTGCGCCCGACCGCGTTCATGGAGCTCATGAGCGACCCGGCATTCTTCCCGGCGACCTCCGCCTGGTCTGTCATGCCCAAGCTGACCGGCGAGGATCTGCCGGTCTTCTGGATCAGTGTGGACGATCTGGGCGCGATCGCGGCGAAGGTCTTCGCCGATCCGGACCGGTTCATCGGCGCAGATCTCAGGCTCGCCGCGGACGTGCAGTCCATCCGGGAATGCCGGGAGATCTGGCGGGAGGTCACCGGCCGCGCACCGCACTCGATACCGATGCCGGTCTGGCTGTTCGAGCGGCTCGTCGGGGGCGATCGCGGGACCGACCTGACCACCATGTGGCGCTGGCTACGCACCGCGAACCTGGCGGTCGACCCGGCCGAGACCCGGAAGATCCTGCCCACCGCCGCCACGGTGCGGGAGTGGCTGCTCGACCGCCGTCCGGCCTGACCGGCTGGCGGGGAGTCCGGCCAACCCCGCCCGGCCAGCGCGGCGACATCGTGCCGGCGAAAACCCGGTTCCAGCGGCACCCCTAGCCGGTGATGCGCCAGCCGGTCAGGTGGCCGCACATGCCCCACCGGGTGGCGGCCGGCGCGGCGGTGTGGACCGCGGAGGTGGCCAGGTGCGAGCTGTGGCCGGCGCCGAGCAGGTCGAGGTGGTCGCCGGTGTCCACCGCCCGAGCCAGCGGCCCGCCGCGCCACCACTCCCGCCACTCCGGCACCCGCTCCCGTACCAGCGCGGCGGCCGCCTGGTAGAGCGGGTCGAGCGCGCCCGGTCCGCCGGCGCGGACCTGCTCCCGCAGGGCCAGGTAACCCCGCACTGCGAGATCCCGGCGGCGCGTGGCTGCTGCGGCGGTGGCTGCGGCGGCGGTGGCGCTGGCCGTGGCGGTGGCCGGCAGGGTGGCCGCGGCGTCGTACGCCACCGGGTCGGCCAGCACCTCCGGCGGGAAGGTGAGCACCGCGTCCCCGGCCTCCGGCAGCCCGGCGTTGCTCATCAGCACCAGCAGCTCCAGCCCCCCGGCGTTGACCAGCCGGTGCACGGTGCCGGGAGTGAACCAGAGGACCGTTTCCGGCCGGAGCGGGTGCTCCTGGTAGCCGTCCCCGGACAGGGTCTCCAGCGTCCCGTGCCCGGCCAGCACCACGTACCCCTCGGTCGAGGCGGTGTGCAGGTGCGGCGTGCCACCCGGCAACCCGTCGGCGCCGGGCCAGTCATAGACCCGGATCCGGGACAGCGCCGTCCCGCCCGGGAACCCGGTCACCCGCCCACCGCCCGGGCTGACGGCTCGCCGGCCAGTGCGGCGAGGCCGGCCGCCGCCAGCGCCCCGACACCCGCGCGGCCCGGGTCGCCGTCGGCCACCACCACCGCGTACCGCAGTGCCAGCGTGCCACCTGGTGCGACCGGGACCTCGGTCCGGAAGAACGGCGCGGGGCAGGCGCAGGCGTACGGCCGGGCGCGGACGAACCACCGGGTGGGGTGGCCGGGGTTGTCCGGCGGGTCCACGAAAACCAGGGTGGCGCCGGGCCCCGGGCCGGGCGCCCGGCCGGTGAAGCCCAGCCACGGTGCGCGTACCCCCATCAGCTCGTCGCCGCCCGAGCGCTCTGGAGTGTGGACGGTGCCGCCGTCGAACCACTCCGGGCCGCGCCAGAACAGCCCACCGTAGCCGGCGTTGTCCCGGCCCTCGGTGGTCGGGCTGCCGATGCCGACCGGGCTGCCGGTGCGGTTGGTGAGCCGGGTGTGGAAGGTGAGCACCCAGCCGGTGCCGGCCAGGCCGACCGTGAACCGCCGGTGCTCGTCGAACCAGGTCTGGCCGGCCTGGGTCAGCCAGGCCAGCCGCTGCGCCACCACCACCCGCCCGGGTCCGGCGGCCCGCTCGGTGAACTCCCGGTGCACCACTGCCCCGTTGTTGGGCAGCTGCCGGTAGCCACGGTCGCGCAGGTAGGTGGTGCCGCCCCAGAAGTTCTCGGTGCCGGCGGGGCCGCGCAGGTTCGGCAGCGACCAGGCGATCCCCTTGTGCCAGACGTGGTCGTCCGGCCGGCACCGGCTGACCGGCTGCCCGGCCAGCGTGCGCACCGGGTGCCAGAACGGCCGGGGGGACTCCCGGGGCGGATCGTCCGGGCGGTAGACATACCGCACGAGCTCCTGCCCGCCGCGCCCGATCCGCAGCGCGCGGCCGGATTCGCCAGCCAGCCACCAGCCGCCGGTCACCACCGGCTCTCCCACGGTGCGCCGGAGCCGTCCATCCGGTGGTAGAACGGCGTGCCCGGGCCGATCTGGCCGCGCGCGACCGGGGACCCGGTGAACGCCGCGGCGTAGGTCGCCGCCACGAGCTCCATCGTGGACCTGACCTGGTCGAGTGGCAGCGGTGGCGGGGTGCCGGCCCCGAGCGCGTCCAGCACCGCCGCCAGCTGGGCGGCGTGGCCGCTGGCCTGCCCGTTCGGGCCGGCCCGCCAGGCCGCCGCCACCCGCTGCGCGTGCCCCGGCGCCGGGGTGACCCGCCAGTCGCCGTCGCCGTAGCCGTACCGGTGCTCGAGCTCCACGGTCGCGTACCGGTAGTCGAACCGGAGGTAGCTGACCTCCCGCGGGGACAGCAGGCTGTTGACCACTGTGGCCACCGCACCGGAGCGGAAGGTGATGATCGCCGCGGACAGGTCCTCGGTCCGGGTCGGCCGGGCCCGGCGAGCGGCCACCGCGACCACCTCCCGCCACTCGCCCAGCACCGCCAGCAGCAGGTCGAGCTGGTGGATGCCGTGGCCGAGGGTGGGCCCGCCGCCCTCGGTCCGCCAGTCGCCCCGCCAGGGCAGTCCGGTGAAGTAGTCGTCGTCGCGGAACCAGAGGGTGTGGCACACCGCAGTCATCGGCTCGCCGAGCTCACCGGCCCGGTGCAGCGCCTGGAGGTTGCGCACGCCGCTGCCGAACCGGTGCTGGAACACCGCCGCGAACCGGCCGGCCCCGGCCGCCTCCACCGCCGCGATCCGGTCCAGCTCCGCCAGGCTCACCGCGGGCGGCTTCTCGCACCAGACGGTCAGCCCCCGGTGGAGGCACTCGACCGCCTGCCCGGCGTGCCGGTGCGGCGGCGAGGCGAGCACCACCAGGTCCGGGCGCTCGGCGGCCAGCAGCGCCGGCAGGTCCGGGAAACGGCGCGGAACCGACCACTTCTCGCAGAACGCCGCCAGCCGCTGCGGGTCCGGGTCCACCGCGGCGGTGATCCGCACCCGCCCACCCAGCCGGGCGGCCGCCTCGGCGTGGTAGCCGGCGATCCCGCCGGTGCCTACCACCGCCAGGTCGAAGCCGCGACCGGCCGGACTCACTCGACCGTCACCCCGGTGGTGAACCGGCGCCGGTGGCCCAGCTCGCGCTCCGGCCCGGTCAGCAGCACCGGCACGGTGTGGTGGATGTCCTCGCTGGAGGAGCCGAGCCGCAGCTCGAGCCGCCCCGGCTCGACCACCCGCCGCCCCCGCCGGCCGGTGAACGACGCCAGGTCGGCGGGCATCCGCAGCCACACCCGCCGCGCCTGCCCCGGCGCCAGGCCCACCCGGGCGTAACCGACCAGCCGGACCACCGGGCGGGTCACCTGGGCGACCGGGTCGTGCAGGTAGAGCTGGACCACCTCGGTCCCGGCCCGGCTGCCGGTGTTGCGCACCCGCACCGACACGGTCACCTCCCCGTCGGTGGCGACCGGGACCGGCCGGCCGCCGGCCGGCCGGCCGGCCACCCGCGGGTCCTCCCACCCGAAGCTGGTGTACGAGAGCCCGTGGCCGAACGGAAACTGCGGAGTGGGGTCGATCGCGCTGACATCGGTGCGCCGGCCCAGCGGCGGGGCCAGGTAGCCGACGGCCGGGCCGCTGGGGTGCCGGGGGACGCTGACCGGCAACCGGCCGGACGGGTTCACCCGACCGGACAGCACGCCGGCGATCGCCGGGCCGCCCCCCTGGCCGGGGAAGAACGCCTGCACCACGGCGGCCGGGCGGGCTCCGGTGGCCGGGTCCTCCGGCACCGGGTAGGGCCGGCCGGTCACCAGCAGCAGCACCACCGGGGTACCGGTGCCGAGCAGCGCGGTGAGCAGGGATTCCTGCGCCCCGGGCAGGTGCAGGTCGGCCGCGTCGCTACCCTCGCCGGAGCTGCCCCGCCCGAACATCCCGGACCGGTCCCCGAGCACCGCGACGCAGACGTCCGCTTCGGCGGCGAGCGCGGCGGCGGCCGCGATCCCGCTCCGGTCGTTCCCGCGGACCTGGCAGCCGGCGGCGTGGGTGATCCGGGCCGCCGGCAGCTCGTCGGCGAGCGAGGCCAGCACGGTCGGGATGGTGACGCCCCACGCCCCGTCACCCGGCGCCGCCCCGGTGGCGGACGCTCCGGCCCGGTCCCGCCCGACGTGGTTGGGGAAGGTGTAGCAGCCGAGCATCGCGGCCGGGTCGTCGGCCAGCGGCCCGACCACGGCGATCCGGGCCGCCGGCGGCAGCGGCAGCCCGCCCGGGTTGGCCAGCAGCACCACCGACTCCTCGGCCAGCTGCCGGGCCAGCGCCCGCCCGGCCGGCGGGTCGAGGTCGACCTCGCCACCGCCGCCGGAGTCCCGCAGCGCCGGCGGCAGCGGGCTCCAGTCCGGGTCCAGCAGCCCTAGCCGGCACTTCTGAGCCAGCACCCGGGCGGCCGCGCGGTCCACCAACGACTCGTCCACCGTACCGGCGCGGACCGCGGCCAGCAGCGGTTCGCCGTAGCACCGCACGGTCGGCAGCTCCACGTCCACCCCGGCCGCCAAGGCGAGTCCGGCCGCCTCGGCCGGGGAGCCGGCCACCCCGTGCAGCAGCTGCAGGAACGAGATCGCGAAGTAGTCGGCGACCACCGTCCCGGTGAAGCCCCACCGGGTCCGGAGCAGGTCGGTGAGCAGGCCGCCGTCGGCGGCGGTGGGTATCCCGTCGAGCTCGGTGTAGGCGTGCATCACCGCGTCCGCGCCGCCGTCGACCAGCGCCATCTCGAACGGCGGCAGCAGCACGTCGGCCAGCTCCCGGGGACCGACCGCGGCCGGGCCGAGGTTGCGCCCGGCGGTCGAGGCGGAGTAGCCGGCGAAGTGCTTGAGGGTGGCCAGCACGCCGGCCGACTGCAGGCCGCGCGCGTACGCCGTGCCGACGGTGCCGACCAGGTAGGGGTCCTCGCCGATGGTCTCCTCGGTCCGCCCCCAGCGCGGGTCCCGGGTGACGTCCAGCACCGGGGCCAGCCCCTGGTGCACCCCGGCGCCGGCCATCGCCGCGCCGATCTGGGCGGCCATCTCGGCCACCAACTCGGGGTGGAAGGTGGCCCCCCAGGCCAGCGGGGTCGGGTAGACGGTGGCCTGCCAGGTCATGAACCCGGTCAGGCACTCCTCGTGCACCAGGGCCGGGATCCCGAACCGGTTCGCGGCGGCGACGTCGGCTTGCAGCCGGGCCAGCGCCTTGGCGCCGTCGGTCGGGTCGACCGGGGCGGTCCCGAACGGCCGGGTGAGCTGGCCCAGCCCGGACCGGATCAGGGCCGGGAAATCGAGGGCGGCGTCGGCCAGGTCATGCTGGTGCGGCGCGACCTCGTTCCGGTCCGGGTCGACCCCGACCCATACCCCGTAGAGCTGGGCGACCTTCTCCTCCAGCCGCATCCGGGCGAGCAACGCGGCCACCCGGTCGGCGACCGGCCGGGAAGGGTCTCGCCAGAGCGCGGTGTCGCTGCCTGTCACCATCCGTGTCCGTCCAGTCGAGCCGGGCACCCCGAGAATCTCCGAAACTTCCAGTAGACCTCTCGGCCAAAATCGCCTCACCATAGCATCGCGGTATCCGTGACGATAGGGCTTGACTCCGCATAGTCCCCAGTTGTAGTGTCCCGACAGCGTTGAAAACTATCGGAGAAGTCTCGAAACTTCTGGCCGGGCCAGACCGGTTGAAGGCCGCGCCGCCGCGGGCCAGACCGGCAGTCCGTTCGGGAAGGACGGCCATGACACCTTCATCCACCCCCACCCCGCACCTCTTCCCCACCCTGCCGCGCCGCGGCTTCCTGGGCCTGCTCGGCGCCGGAGCCGGCGCGGTGATGCTCGGCGGGACCGCCGCGTGCGGCGGCGACGGCGGCGGTGCCGGCGACGGCGAGTTCGACGTCTGGGTGCTGCTGGACGAGAACGTCAACTCGGTCAGCCAGGCCTCGCTGGACCGGTTCAACCAGAGCTCCGAGGTGAAGGGGCGGCTGGTGACCGAACCCAACGAGGGCTACCGGGACGCGGTGCAGATCGCCATCGACACCGCCCAGCGGCCGGACATCTTCTTCAACTGGGGCGGTGGCAGCATCCGCAGCTACGCCCGGGCCGGGCTGCTGGAGGACCTGACCCCGCAGCTGGCGGCGGAACCGGCGTTCAAGAGCGCCTTCCTGCCCTCGGTGCTGGACGCCGGGCAGATCGATGGCCGCTACTACGGCATCCCGATGCGGCAGATGCAGCCCAAGCTCATGTTCTACAACACCGCCGTGCTGGCGGACGTCGGGGTGGCGGTTCCGACCACCTGGCAGGAGTTCCTTTCCGCCTGCGACACGATCCGGGCGGCCGGGATCACCCCGGTGGCGCTGGCCGGTGCCGTCTCCTGGACCGAGCTGATGTGGATCGAATACCTCACCGACCGGATCGGCGGGGCGCAGGTGTTCCGGGACATCGCCGCCGGCGCCGGCCAGGGCTGGCGGCACCCGGCCATCACCGAGGCCGTCAACACCATCGCCGAGCTGGTGGACCGGGGCGTGTTCGGCACCAACTTCCCGTCGGTGCAGTATGAGGCCGGCGGCGCCGAGACCCTGCTGGAGCAGGGCGAGGCGGCGATGCACCTGATGGGCAGCTGGTCCTACACCAACCACCTCGGGGCCGCGCCGGAGTTCGCCAGCCAGCAGCTGGCCTGGGGACCATTCCCGAGCATCGAGGGCGGTGCCGGCGACCCGCGGGCGGTGGCCGGCAACCCCACCAACTACTTCTCGGTCACCAGTGCCTCCCCGCACAAGCAGGTGGCGATCGACTACCTGCGGCAGGAGATGGCCTCCGACGCGTACGTGCGGGGGCTGATCGGGATCGGCGACACCCCGGCGGTCGCCGACATCGAGCCGCTGCTGGCCGACACCGACCACGCGGACTACCTCAGCTTCGTCTACCAGATGGTGGTGCAGGCGCCCAGCTTCCAGCTCTCCTGGGACCAGGCGATCGAACGGGTGCAGGCCTCCACGATGCTGGAGGCGCTGGCCGAGGTGTTCCTGGGCAACCTGGACGCGGCCGGCTTCGTCCAGGCCAACGAGGACGCCGCCGGGTGACCGCGACCGGGGTGGCGCCGGCCCCGCCGCGGGTGAGTCCTGCGGCCCGACCGCGGCGGGGCCGGCGCCACCCGGGTAGCGACACCGCTCCCCGCCCCGGGGTGTGGTACGTGCTGCCGGCGGCGCTGTTCTTCGGCCTGTTCGCGGTGGTCCCGCTCGGGTTGGTGGTGGTGCTGTCGTTCACCACCTGGCCCGGTTTCGGCGACCCGCAGTTCACCGGCCTGGACAACTGGCAGCGGCTCGCCGGCGACCAGCGGATCCTCAACGCCACCCGGACCACCCTGCTGCTGACCGGGCTGGGCTGGGCCACCCAGACGCCGCTGGCGATCGCGATCGGGGTGTGGGCGGCCGGCCCGCAGCGCAACCGGGCGGTGCTCTCGTCGATCTTCTTCCTACCGCTGCTGCTGTCCTCGGCCGCGATCGCGCTGATGTACCACCGGTTCCTCGACCCCAACTTCGGGCTCGCCCGAGACCTGGGGCCGCTGATCGGGTTCCCGGACGGCAACATCCTCGGCACCCGGCACGGCGCGCTGGGGGTGCTGGTGTTCGTCGGGATGTGGCAGTGGATCCCGTTCCACTCCCTGCTCTACCAAGCCGCCGCGCGGGTGATCCCGGCCATGCTCTACGACGCGGCCCGGATCGACGGGGCCAGCCGGTGGGCGATGTTCTGGCGGATCACCGTGCCGCAACTGCGGCACACGATCGTCACCTCCTCGGTGATCATCGTGGTCGGCTCGCTGATCACCTTCGAGACGGTGCTGCTGCTGACCGCCGGCGGACCCGGCACGGCGACCCAGGTCCTGCCGTTCCTGATGTATCGCAGCGGCTTCTTCGAGTTCCAGATGGGGTACGCGTCCGCGGTGGCGACCGTGCTGGTGGTGCTCGGCACCGCCGTGTCGCTGGTGATCGTACGGTTCTCCGGGTTCGCGTCCATGCGCTCGACGCTGGAGGGGTTGTGAGCACCCGCCGCACCACCGAACGGCCGAACTGGCTGGCCGGCACGCTGGCGGTCGGCTGGCTGGTGATCATCGGAGTCCCGCTGCTGACCATGGTCGGGTGGAGCCTCACCAGCGAGCGGGACTTCCTCAGCTTCGGTCCACTCTCGCCGCCGCGCCGGATCACCCTGGAGAATTTCGCCGCGGTCTTCGAGCTCGGGTTCCCCCGCTACTTCTGGAACACCCTGGTGGTGACGGTCGGCAGCATCGCGTTGGCGCTGCTGGTGGCGGTGCCGGCCGCGTACGCGATCGTCCGCTCGCACAGCTGGCTGGCCAGCGCGTCGTTCCGGGCGTTCCTGCTGGGACTGGCGATCCCCGCCCAGGCCGTGATCATCCCGCTGTATCTGGTCATCACCCGGCTGGGCCTGTTCGACACCCTGATCGCGGTCATCCTGCCGACCGTCGCGTTCAGCCTGCCGCTGGTCATCCTGATCCTGTCCGGGGCATTGCGGGACGTGCCCCGAGACATGTATGAGGCGATGACCCTGGACGGTGCCGGGTCGTTCCGGATGCTGGTCAGCCTGGTCATCCCGATGTCCCGGGGGAGCATCTCGGCGGTCGGGGTGTTCGTCGGCCTGACCGCCTGGAACAGCTTCATCTTCCCGCTCATCTTCCTGCGCAGCGAACAGAACCGGGTGGTGACGCTGGGGCTGCAGCAGTTCCGGCAGGAGTTCGGGATCAACATGCCCGGGCTGATGGCCGGCGTGCTGCTGTCGGCGGTGCCGGTGTTCCTGCTCTACCTGTTCGCCCGCCGCTGGTTGATCAGCGGACTGGCCGGAGTGGGTGGCAGGTGACCGGGCTACCCTCAGAACTGATCGTGAGGAGATGGTGTGACCACCACTGACCAGGGTGGGCGGCCCGGTGCGGACCACCGCCGGGTCACCATCAGCGTGATCGCCGCCGCGGCCGGGGTGTCGGTGCCGACCGTGTCGCGGGTGGTCAACGGGCGATCGGATGTCGCGCCGCAGACCCGGGAGCGGGTGGAGGCGCTGCTGCGCCAGCACGGTTACCGCCGCCGGCCGTCCCGGCCGCGCGCCCACGCCCGGCTGATCGACCTGGTCTTCAACGATCTGGACAGCCCGTGGGCGGTGGAGATCATCCGGGGGGTGGAGGAGGTGGCGCACCGGTCCGGCGTGGGTACGGTGGTCTCGGCGATCCACCGCCAGCCGGCCGCCGCCCGGCTGTGGCTGCAGAACCTGCGCGCCCGGGCCTCCGACGGGGTCATCCTGGTCACCTCCACACTGGAGTCTCCACTGCAGGACGAGCTGCGCCGGCTGGCGGTACCGATGGTGGTGGTCGATCCGGCCGGCGGCCCGACCCTGGCCGCCCCGACCATCGGCGCCACCAACTGGGCCGGTGGGCTGTCCGCCACCGAGCACCTGCTCGGGCTGGGGCACCGGCGGATCGGGCTGGTGGCCGGGCCACGCCGGCTGCTGTGCAGCCGAGCCCGGCTGGACGGCTACCGGGCCGGGCTGGAGGTGGCCGGCATCCCGGTCGATGACCGGCTGATCCGGGAAGGCGACTTCTATCACGAGTCCGGGTTCCACGCCGGCACCGAGCTGCTGGCGCTGCCGGATCCGCCGACCGCGATCTTCGCCTCCAGCGACCAGATGGCCTTCGGGGTCTACGAGGCGATCCGGCGGCGCGGGCTGCGGGTGCCCGACGACGTCAGCGTGGTCGGCTTCGATGACCTGCCGGAGGTGCGCTGGTCCTCGCCGCCGCTGACCACCGTCCGCCAGCCGTTGGTGGAGATGGGGGTGGTCGCGGCGCGGACCGTGCTGCGGCTGGCCGCCGGAGACGGGATCGAGAGCCCACGGGTGGAGCTCGCCACCGAGCTGGTGGTCCGGGAGAGCACCGCCGCACCGCGTACCTGACCGGAGGAGGACACGATGGAGCCGACCCCCGCCGACCGGTTCACATTCGGACTGTGGACAGTGGGGTGGCCGGCGCGCGACCCGTTCGGCGACCCGACCCGCCCGGCGCTGGACCCGGTGGAGGCGGTCCACCGGCTGGCCGAGCTGGGCGCGTACGGCGTCACCTTCCACGACGACGACCTGGTGCCGTTCGGATCCCCGGACCGGCAGCGGGAGGAGCAGATCGCCCGGTTCCGCAAGGCGCTGGCCGAGACCGGGCTGGTGGTGCCGATGGTCACCACCAACCTGTTCCAGCACCCGGTGTTCCGGGACGGGGCGTTCACCAGCAACGACCGGGACGTCCGCCGGTTCGCACTGCGCAAGGTGCTGCGCAACCTGGATCTGGCCGCCGAGCTGGGAGCCACCACGTACGTGCTGTGGGGCGGCCGGGAGGGTGCCGAGTCGGATGCGGCCAAGGACGTGCGGGCGGCGCTGGACCGCTACCGGGAGGCGCTGGACACGCTCTGCCAGTATGTTGCCGACCGCGGCTACCCGATCCGGTTCGCGATCGAGCCGAAGCCGAACGAGCCGCGCGGCGACATCCTGCTGCCGACGATCGGGCACGCGCTCGCGTTCATCGGCGAGCTGTCCGACCCGGACCGGGTCGGGCTGAACCCGGAGGTCGGCCACGAGCAGATGGCCGGGCTCAACTTCGTGCACGGGATCGCCCAGGCGCTCTGGCACGGCAAGCTGTTCCACATCGACCTGAACGGCCAGCGCGGCATCAAGTACGACCAGGACCTGGTGTTCGGCCACGGGGACCTGCTGAACGCATTTTTCCTGGTCGACCTGCTGGAGTCCGGCGGGCCGGCGGGCGGCCGGGCCTACGACGGCCCCCGGCACTTCGACTACAAGCCGCTGCGGACCGAGGACGTGGCCGGGGTGTGGACCTCGGCGGCGGCGAACATGCGCAGCTACCTGATGCTCAGGGCCCGGGCGGCGGCCTGGCGGGCGGACCCTGCGGTGGCCGCCGCGCTGGCCGCCAGCCGGGTGGACCAGCTGGCCACCCCCACCCTCGCCGCCGGCGAGTCCTATCAGGACCTGCTGGCCGACCGGTCGGCGTTCGAGGACTACGACCCGGACGCGGCCGGCCGGCGTGGGTACGGCTACGTCCACCTCAACCAGCTGGCGGTCGAGCACCTGCTGGGGTTCCGGGGATGACCCTGGTGGCCGGGGTGGACTCGTCCACCCAGGCCTGCAAGGTGGTGATCAGGGACGCCGAGACCGGCGCCCTGGTCCGGTCCGGCCGGGCCGGCCATCCGGCGGGCACCGAGGTGGACCCGCAGGCGTGGTGGGTGGCGCTGCGGTCGGCGCTGGCGGCCGCCGGCGGCTTCGCGGATGTCGCCGCCGTGTCGGTGGCCGGCCAGCAGCACGGCATGGTGTGCCTGGACGAGCCCGGCCAGGTGGTGCGCCCGGCGCTTTTGTGGCACGACACCCGCTCGGCCGGGGCCGCCGCCGACCTGGTCGCCGAGCTGCCCGGCGGCGCCGCGGCCTGGGCCACGGCGGTCGGATCGGTGCCGGTGGCCTCGTTCACCATCACCAAGCTGCGCTGGCTGGCCACCCATGAGCCGGCGCACGCGGCGGCCACCGGCACCGTGTGCCTGCCGCACGACTGGCTCACCTGGCGGCTGGCCGGCGGGACCGGCGCGCCGGTCACCGACCGCTCCGACGCCAGCGGCACCGGCTACTGGTCGCCCGCCACCGGTGGGTACCGCCGGGACCTGCTGCGGCTGGCGCTCGGGCGGGACGACCTGACCCTGCCGGCGGTGCTGGGTCCGGCCGAGCCGGCCGGGCGGACCGGCACCGGGGCGGTGCTCGGTCCCGGGGCCGGGGACAATGCGGCCGCGGCGCTCGGCCTGGCCGCCCGGCCCGGCGATGTGGTCGTCTCGATCGGCACCTCCGGCACCGTGTTCACGGTCGCCCCGAAGCCGGCGGCCGACCCGTCCGGCATCGTGGCCGGTTTCGCCGACGCCACCGGGCGGTTCCTGCCACTGGTCTGCACGCTCAACGCGGCCCGCGTGCTGGACGCGGCGGCCGCCCTGCTCGGGGTGGACCTGGACCGGCTGTCCGGGTACGCGCTGCGGGCGCCGGCCGGCGCGGGCGGGCTCACGCTGGTCCCCTACCTGGCCGGGGAGCGCACCCCGAACCGGCCGCTGGCCACCGGCGCGGTGCACGGGCTGACGCTGGCCACCGCCACCCCGGCGCACCTGGCCCGGGCGGCGGTGGAGGGGATGCTGTGCGGGCTGGCCGACGGCCTGGACGCGCTGCCGACCCAGGGGGTGACCGCCGAGCGGGTGATCCTGATCGGCGGTGGCGCGGCCTCCGAGGCGGTCCGCCGGATCGCCCCGCAGGTGTTCGGCCGGCCGGTGCTGGTGCCGCCGCCCGGGGAGTACGTGGCCGACGGTGCCGCCCGGCAGGCCGCCTGGCTGGCGCTGGGGGGAGCCGAGCCGCCGGCCTGGGAGCTGGCCAGGGTGCGCCGCTACGAGGCCAACCCGGTGCCGGCGATCCGGGAGCGGTACGCCGCCGCCCGCGACCAGTTCGTCGACCGCTCCGCCTGACGCCCGGCTACTGTGGTGGTCGGACGCCGCCCCACAGGAGCGAGGCGGGAAGCGCGACTGACCGGGCGCCGGCGGCGGAACCTGCGGTGATCGTGGATAGCCCGCACAGCGCGGGGAGGACCCGGGGGTTGTGGAAGTAGGCGTCCGCCAGCCCGGACGTCTTCACCACGAATACGGAGTCCCGCGAAGAGTCGTCGAGCCCATAGCAGGCTCCTTCTGGTCGGTCGACCCGCGCGCGACAGTGCGTGACCGGGTCGTGGCAGAATTTTGGCCGGCTCGAGACACCTGTGGCTTCCTGCGACGTCAC
>Ga0299914_10001725_pt1 | contig 14686 bp, 10 predicted proteins | sample RVTome_10_FD_201361 | JGI IMG/M metagenome (GOLD analysis project Ga0299914, IMG submission 201361) | Soil microbial communities from uranium-contaminated site in the Upper Colorado River Basin, Wyoming, United States - RVT153D57 (version 2) ...
CGCACGAATCTCGCCCGCCTGGCGGACCTCGGCGTCCGTCCGTATCCGCACGTCTTCGCCCGGACCGCCACCGTCACCGATCTCGTGGAGGCGCACGGCGCCCGGGGCGCCGACGAATTGCAGGCCTCGCGCGTCGAGACGGTAACGGCGGGGCGTGTGCTCGCGATGCGCAGCTTCGGCAAGGCCAGCTTCCTCGTCATCTCCGACGGCCGCTCGCGCATCCAGGTGTACGTCCGGAAGGACTCGCTGCCCGAGCGCGACTTCGAGGTCTTCGGCCTGATCGACTTCGGCGACCACGTCGGCGTGGCGGGGCACCTGTTCCGCACGAAGACCCACGAGCTGACAATCTGGGCCTCGCGCCTGGAGTTCCTCGCCAAGTGCCATCTGCCGCTCCCGGAGAAGTGGCACGGGCTGACCGACATCGAGACGCGCTACCGCCAGCGCTACCTCGATCTCATCGTCAATCCCGACGTGCGCCGCGTGTTCGAGGTGCGGGCCCGGACGCTCGGCGCGATCCGTCGATTTTTGGATGACCGCGGCTACCTGGAGGTCGAGACGCCCGTCATGCAGCCGATTGCCGGCGGGGCGCTGGCGCGTCCCTTCGTGACGCATCACAACGCGCTCGACATGGACCTCTACCTCCGGATCGCCCCGGAGCTGTACCTGAAGCGGCTGGTCGTCGGGGGCATGGAGCGCGTCTACGAGATCGCGCGCAATTTCCGGAACGAGGGCATCTCGACCCAGCACAATCCCGAGTTCACCATGCTCGAGTTCTACCAGGCCTACAGCGACTACCAGGACCTGATGGCGCTCACCGAGGAGATGCTGGCGTTCGTGGCCGCCCGCGCCACGGGCAGCGCGACCGTGACGTCCGGAGGCCGCACCATCTCGTTCGCCGGTCCGTACCGGCGGCTCTCGCTGCGCGAGGCCGCGGCCGAAGCGGCGGCCGCGCGGCTGGGCGCGCCGGTGTCGGCGGCCGACCTGCGCGACGCGGATCGTGCGGCCGGCGTCGCGGCCCGCCTCGGTCTGAACGTCGAGCCGGGTGCCGGGCCCGGCACGGTGGCAATGGAGATCTTCGAGCGGCTCTGCGAGGAGGAGCTGAACGATCCGACGTTCGTGTACGACTTCCCGACGGAGGTGTCGCCGCTCTCGAAGCAGAAGGCCGGCGATCCCGACACGGTGGAGCGCTTCGAGCTCTACGTGGCGGGCTTCGAGATCGCCAACGCCTTCAGCGAGCTGAACGATCCGCTGGAGCAGCGGCGCCGCTTCGAGCGCCAGCTCGAACAGCGGGGCCGGGGGGACCTCGAGGCGCACGCGATGGACGAGGACTACGTGCGGGCGCTGGAGTACGGCCTGCCGCCGACGGCGGGAGAGGGCGTGGGCATCGATCGGCTCGTCATGGTGCTCACCGACAGCGCGTCGATCCGGGACGTCATCTTGTTCCCGCACATGAGGAGGCGGGAGTAGCCCCTGCGGCTGTCGGCTTCGGGCTTCGGACCTCGGGCTCCGGGCCGGGTCCGGACTACGGGCCTCGGAATCGTTTCGGGCTTCCGGCCTTGACCGCTCATGTGGGGAAGCGCTCGATGGCATCTAGCAGTTTCTGCAGGGCCCGAACCACGCGACTGCTGAGTAGTCTGCAATCATGATGTGTCTCGTCGTTCATGAGCCTGACTCGATGAGCGAAGTCGATCAGGTAGGCGGTCTCGGATGCGGATCCGATCGCGATGTCGATGAAGCGGGCGTACTCCTTCTCGGAACGCCGTGCGCATCCCTCGACGATGTTGACGGCACTGGAGATGGCAGCTCGTCGCAGCTGCGATCGGATGCCGTCGCGATCGGCCGCTGGCCAGGACCGCGTCTGTTCATGGACCTGGATAGCCAGACGGTCGGCGAGGGCGAACGCATCGAGCTTGTGTGGGTCTCGGCTCATTGCCGCCCGACGTTCATGTCCCGTGCCGCACCGCCCGAAGTCGAAACGCCCACAGCCCAGACGCGGCCCGAAGCCCGGAGCCCGAAGCCCGAAGCCCTGACAAGGCCCGAAGCCCGGAGCCCGAAGCCCGGAGCCCGCGAGCGGGAGCGCACGTAGTGCCCTTCGAGCTCCACATCGCCCTCCGCTACCTGCTCGCCAGGCGCCGGCAGGCGTTCATCTCGGTCATCTCGTTCGTGTCGACGCTCGGCGTCGCCGTGGGCGTGGCGGCGGTGGTCATCGCGCTGGCGCTGATGACGGGGCTCCAGAACGAGCTGCGCGACCGGCTGCTCGGGTCCCAGGCGCACGTCTACGTGTGGAAGCGGGCCGGGCTCGACGACTACCGTCCGGTGGTCGAGCGGCTGCTCGAGCAGCCGGGCATCGTCGGCGCCGCGCCGGCCGTGTTCGGCAAGGCGATCGCGCGCACGGCCCGGGGCGAGGCCTTCATCACGTTCAAGGGCATCGATCCGGCGCTCGAGGCCCAGGTCACCGATCTGGAAGACGCGATGCGCACCGGGCGTCTCGGCGCCCTCGCGTCCGGCTCGCCGGACGCGCCGCCGGGCATCGTCCTCGGCGAGGACCTCGCCAACCAGCTTTCCGCGTACGTGGGCGACGACATCACTCTCATCACGACGGAAGGCACGCTGTCGCCGATGGGCCTGATCCCCCGTTCGCGGCGGTTCCGAGTCGTTGGCGTGTTCGCGCTCGGCCTCTATCAGGCGGATTCCGAGCTGGGCGTGATGCACCTGCAGGACGCGGCGTCGCTGATGCAGCTCGAGGCGCCGGAGCTGCTGGAGCTGAAGCTGGAGGACGTCTACGCGGCGCAAGCGGTCGCGGATCGCATCCCGCAGATCCTCGGCGACGACTACGTGGCCGAGGACTGGGTCGACCGCAACCAGTCGCTCTTCTCGGCGCTGTGGATCGAGAAGGTCGCCGTCTCGATCGCGATCGGCCTCATCATCATGGTGGCGGCGCTCAACATCATCGCCAGCCTGGTGCTGCTCGTGATGGAGAAGAGCCGCGACATCGCCATCCTCAAGACGATGGGCGCAGCGGGCCGGAGCATCATGACGGTGTTCATGCTGCAGGGCCTCGTGATCGGGATCGTGGGCACCGGGTCGGGCGCGCTGCTCGGGTGGGGCATCTCGACGATCCTCGACCGCTACCGGCTGATCCGGATCTCCGCGGACGTGTACCAGATCTCCCACGTGCCGTTCACGATCGTGCCGCTCGACTTCGCGATCGTCGTCGTCGGGGCCGTGGTGATCTGCTTCACGGCGACGCTGTACCCGTCGCGCCAGGCGGCGCGGCTGGATCCCGTGCAGGCGCTGCGGTTCGAGTAGGGGCGAGCGGCGCCCGCCCCGGACGGATTCGGATTGCCCATGTCACTCCTCACCGCAGCGGGACTCAACAAACGCTACCGGGTGGGCTCCGAGACCATCCACGTCCTGCGCGACCTGGATCTCGAGGTCGCGGCAGGCGAGATGGTGGCGGTCGTGGGCGCCTCGGGGGTGGGGAAGAGCACCCTCCTGCACCTGCTCGGCGGGCTGGATCGTGCCGATACGGGGAGTATCCGGATCGGCGGGACGGAGGTGAGCGGGCTCGCGGACGCCGATCTGGTGGCGTTCCGCAACCGCCACGTGGGCTTCGTCTTCCAGTTCCATCACCTGCTCCCGGAGTTCGACGCGGTGGAGAACGCCGAGATGCCGCTGCGGATCGCGCGGCTGCCGGCGCGCGAGGCGCGTCCCCGGGCGCGGCGGCTGCTCGAGCGCGTCGGGCTCGAGGAGCGCCTGCACCATCGCCCGGCGATGCTGTCGGGCGGCGAGCAGCAGCGGGTCGCGGTGGCGCGCGCCCTGGTGATGCAGCCGACGCTGCTGCTGGCGGATGAGCCGACCGGCGACCTCGACGAGGGCACGGGCGCCGCGCTGCACGCGCTGCTCCGGCAGATGCATGCCGAGTACGGGCTCACCTCGCTCATCGCGACGCACAATCCGCGTCTCGCGGAGGCGTGCGATCGCACGCTGCGGCTGGAAGGGGGACGCCTGCATCCGGTGTGACGGCACGCGTTGCGGTCCGCAGCAGGGCGCCGCCCCCTCGAACCGCCTCGGGCATGCCGTATAATGAGGTCACGAGCGCTGGTGGCCGGCGTAACTCCATTCAACCCAGGTAGTCCGGATGTTCGAACGGTATACGGAAAGGGCAAGGCGAGTTCTTTTCTTTGCCCGTTATGAGGCCAGCCAACTCGGCAGTATCTCGATTGAAACCGAGCACCTGCTGCTGGGCCTGATCCGCGAGGGGAAAGGCCTGACGAGCCGCATCTTCGCGCGCTCGCATCTCTCGCTCGAAAACATCCGCAAGGAGATCGAGGGCCGCACCGTCTTCCGCGAGAAGGTGTCCACCTCGGTCGAGATTCCGTTCAGCGCGGAAACCAAGCGCGTGCTGCAGGCGGCGGCCGAGGAGGCGGACCGGCTGCTCCACAACTACATCGGCACCGAACACCTGCTGCTCGGCATCCTGCGCGAGGAGCGGTCGGTGGCGGCCACGATCCTGCTCGAGAAGGGCATGCGGCTGAGCGCCGTGCGCGACGACATCGTCCAGCTCCTCAACGAGAAGACGACGCTCACGCGCGTGAAGGAGACGCCGCTGCTCGCGGAGTTCAGCCGCGATCTGACCGAAGCGGCGATGAAGAACCAGCTGGATCCGCTGGTCGGCCGCGACTACGAGCTCGAGCGCGTGCAGCAGGTGCTCTGCCGCCGCACGAAGAACAACGCCGTGCTCATCGGCGAGCCCGGCGTCGGCAAGACCGCCATCGTCGAGGGGCTGGCGCAGAAGGTCGTCTACGGCGACGTGCCGCACTTCCTCGCCGACAAGCGGCTGCTCGCCCTCGACATCTCGCTGATCGTCGCCGGCACGAAGTACCGCGGGCAGTTCGAGGAGCGCCTCAAGGCCATCATGAAGGAGCTCACGGACAACCCGAACATCATCGTGTTCATCGACGAGCTGCACACGCTGGTGGGCGCGGGGTCCGCCGAGGGGTCGCTCGACGCGGCCAACATCCTCAAGCCGGCGCTCTCGCGCGGCGAGATCCGCTGCATCGGCGCGACCACGCCGGCCGAGTACCGGAAGTACATCGAGAAGGACCGCTCGCTCGAGCGGCGCTTCCAGGCGGTCAAGGTCGATCCGCCCAACGAGCGCGAGGCGATCGACATCATCCTCGGCGTGAAGGATCGCTACGAGACCTTCCACCACGTCGAGTACACCCGCGAAGCGATCGAGGCCGCCGTCTACCAGTCGAGCCGCTACATCACCGACCGGTTCCTGCCCGACAAGGCCATCGACCTGATCGACGAGGCGGGCGCACGGGCGAAGCTGAAAGAGGCGGGGTACAGCGAGGAGTTCGGCGAGATCAACAAGAGCATCCGCGTCGCCGTCGAGCAGATGGAGAGCGCGGTGCACCAGAAGGATTTCGAGCGCGCCCAGCACTACCGCGACCAGGAGCTGGCGGCCCGCGAGAACCTGCAGTTCGTCCGCGAGAGGTTCGACGTCAAGTCGAGCTCCCGCCGCGTCGTCGTCGGCAAGCAGGAGATCGACGAGGTCGTCTCGAAGTGGACCGGCGTTCCGCTCGCGTCCATCAACCAGGACGAAGGGGACAAGCTGCTGCGGATGGAGCAGGAGCTCCACCGCCGCGTGATCAGCCAGGAAAAGGCGATCTCGGCCGTGTCGCGCGCCATCCGCCGGTCGCGAGCCGGGCTGAAGAACCCCGCCCGTCCGGTCGGCAGCTTCGTGTTCCTGGGGCCGACGGGCGTCGGCAAGACGGAGCTCGCCCGCGCGCTGGCCAACTTCCTCTTCGGCAGCGACAACGCGCTCATCCGCTTCGACATGTCGGAGTACATGGAGAAGCACTCCGTTTCGAAGCTGATCGGCTCTCCGCCGGGATACGTGGGGCACGAAGAGGGAGGGCAGCTCACCGAGAAGGTGAAGCGGAACCCCTACTCGGTGGTCCTGCTGGACGAGATCGAGAAGGCGCACCCCGACATCTTCAACATCCTGCTGCAGGTGTTCGAGGACGGGCACCTGACCGACGGGCTCGGGAACCGCGTCAACTTCAAGAACACGATCATCATCATGACCTCGAACATCGGGGCCCGCTACATCCAGAAGAAGGCGGGGCTCGGGTTCCAGTCCGCCGACCAGGCCGAGATCACCAAGACCGTGTCCGACATGGTGCTGGGCGAGGTGAAGCGGACGTTCAACCCCGAGTTCATCAACCGCATCGACGAGATCATCGTCTTCGAGGCGCTCACCGACGACGACCTGCGGCGGATTCTCGGGCTGCTGGTACAGTCGCTCAACGACAACCTGACCGATCGCCGCCTGAACATCACGCTCGCGCCCGAGGTGGCCGACTGGATCATCGACGTCACCTGCAAGGACCGCTCGTACGGCGCCCGGCCGCTCCGGCGGGCCATCCAGCGCTACGTCGAGGACCCCCTGTCCGAGGAGCTGATCCGCGGCCATCTTCGCGGAGGCGAGATCGAGGTCTATCTCGACGCCGGGCAGCTCGCCTATCGGCCCGTGGGGCAGCTCGAAGCCGGCCGCCGGCTGGCGTGAATCGTCTAATCAGAGACGAGCTGACAGCCAGGGGGTTCGTCCCCGGGAAGGCCCGCGTACGGCCAGGCGCGCTCGACCCGGGGCGACACGACGGTCTAACATCCTGTAAACTCGCATATTTGGCAGCGGCAGGACGCCCCCTCGGCCGATCCTGCGGCGCCCATTCGGGGCGGGCCACGGATTGCTCGTCCGCCCGTGCAGGGTCCAACGCATGCGCTGTGTTCTCTGGAAAGGCCTGCTCCTGGGCCTGATGCTGGCCGCCGCGCCGCTGGCAGCCGCCGGACAGGAGACCGCCCCGGGCCCGCAGCCTGATGCCGCGGCGCCGCAGGGTGGCGCCGCATCGGAGGCGCAGGCGCCGGCCCCGGCCGTGCAGCCGGCCGGCACCGCGCAGGAGGCCGCCCCGCCGCAGCCCGTCCGGCAGCCGCCGCCCGACTCGCCGCCTCTCGTCCGCTTCGTCCAGATCGCGTTCCCGAATCAGGGGGACGTGTCGCTGATCGAGCCGCAGACGTACCTCTACTACATCCAGACCCGTCCGAGCCGCGCCAGCGACGCCGCGTGGGTGCCGTACCACGAGCAGACGGTCCTCGACGACTTCAAGCGCCTCTGGGCGACGAACTTTCTCGAAGACCTCTGGATCGAGGTGAAGGACGTCCCGTACGAGAACGGCGTCATCGGCAAGCACATCATCTTCAATCTCGAAGAGCGCCAGCGCATCAAGATCGTCGACTACACCGGGTCGAAGAAGGTCGATCAGTCGAAGATCGAGGAGGTGATGAAGGAGCAGAACATCGTGCTGCGGCACGACACCTTCATCGACAAGGGCACGATCAGCCGCGTCGAGGGCATCGCGCGCCGCCTGCTCGCCGAGGACGGGTATCTCGACGCGAAGGTCACGCACGAGGTCAAGGAGCTGCCGGGCGGTCCGAAGCTCGTGCACCTCAGCTTCGTGATCGACGAGGGGCCGCGCGTCCGGATCAAGGAGATCGAGTTCGAAGGCAACAAGGACGTCAGCGACGGCAAGCTCCGGCGGCAGATGAAGGAGAACAAGACGAAGGGCTTCCTGTTCCTCGGCGGCGACGGCATCTACAAGGAGACGCTGTTCGAGGACGACGCCCAGCTCGTCGAGGAGTACTACCGCAACAAGGGCTATGTCACCGCCCGCGTGGGGCAGCCGGAGCTGAAGGATCTCGGCACCTCCGACGACGGGAAGACCCGGTACATCGCCCTCAAGGTCCCGGTGCACGAAGGCGAGCGGTACCGCGTCGGCTCCTTCGACTTCGACGGCGTGAAGACGGTGCGCGAGGACGCGCTCCGCTCCCGCTTCAAGCTCGATCACGGCGACTGGTACAGCGAGAAGCGCATCCGGAAGGGCCTCGAGGAGGCGCGCGAGATCTACGGCTCGGTCGGCTACTGGGAGTTCACCGGCCTCCCGGACCTGCGTCCCCGCGACCTGCCGGATGCCGACGCGTCGACCAACGGCAACGAGGCGGCGGCCCCGGTCGACACGCCGGAAAGGCCGATCCGCGCGCCCGACGGCGCCCCGTACGTCGACGTGACGATGCGGATGCGCGAAGGCGAGCGGTACTACGTCAACCGGATCGCCTTCGCCGGCAACACGACGACCCGCGACAACGTCATCCGGCGCGAGATGCGGCTGCTCGAGCAGGGCGTCTTCAATACGGAGGCGCTCAAGCACAGCGTCCGCCGCATCAATCAGCTCGGCTACTTCCAGTCGCTCGAGGAGGATCCCGACGCGGTCCAGGTCGAGAAGACGCCGGGCGAGAAGAACATGGTGGACGTGACGCTGAACGTGCGGGAGCAGAACCGCAACCAGATCACGTTCGGCGCCGGCATGTCGCAGTTCGAGGGCTTCTTCGGGCAGCTCTCGTTCCAGACCAGCAACTTCATGGGCCGCGGCGAAAGCGCGACCTTCGCGGTGCTGGCCGGGCGGCGCGCCAAGAACTACCAGTTCGCGTTCACCGAGCCGTTCATGTTCGACCGGCCCATCAGCGCCGGCGTCGACCTCTACAACCGCGAGCTGCAGTACCTGTTCGCGTACACGCAGAAATCGCGCGGCGGCAACGTGTCGATGGGCTTCCCGGTGGCCGACTTCACGCGCACCTTCGTGAGCTACAGCCTCGCGCAGGTGAGCGTGACCGACGTCAACCCGATCTTCAACGATCCCCGCGTGATCGGGCGGAACCCGTTCCTGCAGGATGCGCTGCTGCAGGGCGCGGGCGGCCGGCGGACGATCAGCCAGGTGACGCCGAGCCTGGTGCACAACACGATCGACAACCCCATCTTTCCCACGCAGGGGAAGCGCTTTACCGCCACCTTCGACGTCGCCGGACTCGGCGGCAACGTGAACTTCCTCAAGCCGCGGATCGAGGGCGTGTACATGTGGCGGCACACGAACCGCACCAGCCTCGGATTCCGCGGGCAGTGGGAGTTCATCCAGCCGTGGGGCAGCACGGTGGCCGTGGCGGACCCGGACGATCCCTCGAAGCGCACCCTTCCGATCTTCGAGCGGCTGTTCCTGGGCGGGGAGTACAGCGTGCGCGGGTTCGACATCCGCTCGATCGGGCCGCGGGACATCGGCACGCCCGAGGAGCCGGGCACCTTCATCGTCGTCGGCGGCAACAAGAGCCTGCTGTTCAACGCGGAATACCTGATCACGATCGCCGGACCGGTCCGCCTGGTGCTCTTCTACGACGCCGGGCAGGTGCGGGACTTCGGCGAGAGCTACGCGATGGATGCGTTCAGGACGTCGACGGGCGCCGAGATCCGGTTCTTCATGCCGGTGCTGAATGTGCCGTTCCGCCTGATTTTTGCGCACAATCCGCAGCGTGAGGGGGTCCTCGAGCAGAACCTGCGGGATCCGGCGAAGAAGTTCGTGTTCAAGTTCGCGGTGGGGTCGACCTTCTAGTAGGGGCGACCGGTGGTCGCCCTCCGGTGCGACCGATGGGCGCCCTCCCGTGCGGCCGGCTGGGCGCCCTCCCGCGCGGCCGGCTGGGCGCCCGTCCTGTATTAAACTAGGCTGTTTCTGTTTCTCTGCTGAAAGGGACATGAGATGAGATCGTTCGCTGTTGCCGCGGCCCTCAGCCTGATGCTGGGAGCCGCTCCCGTGTTCGCCCAGACCCCGCAGGCCCCTGCCACCGGCGCCCAGACGCCCGCCACGCCGTCACCGCCCCGCCCGTTCCCGCAGGGGGCCAAGGTGGCCGTCGTGAACATCCAGCGGGTCGCCGCCGAGTCGGCGGAGGGGAAGGCGTCGACCGCCAAGGTCCAGGCGCTGCACCAGCAGAAGACACAGCAGCTCAACGACATGAACAAGAAGCTGCAGGCGGAGCAGCAGAAGCTCCAGCAGGGGGCCCTGGTGATGAACGATCAGGCCCGGGCGCAGCTCGAGCGTGACATCGAGCGTCAGCAGAAGGAGATCCAGCGCTTCTCGCAGGATGCGCAGGACGAGGTCACGAACCTGCAGGCGGACCTGCAGGAGGTGTTTCACCGGAAGCTGATGCCGGTCCTGCAGAAGATTGCCGAGGAGCGGGAGCTCCAGCTCCTGCTCAGCCTCCAGGACGCCGGGGTCGTGTGGTGGGACACCGGGCTCGACATTACGGCCGACGTGGTGAAGCAGCTCGACGCGGACGCGTCGTCGACGGCGACCACGACCGCAAAGCCCGGGCAGAAGTAGGCGAGCAGCCGCGCTCCGGGGTGCCTCGACGCCTCCATTCCGGCCTCCGTCAGCCGGTTGGGTGCGTTCGGCACCCCTTCTCGTGTACCATCCCGGCTGCCGGCTCTACTGAGCCCGCTCCACCACAGACATCCGTGCCCATCAACATCCCGCTGCTGCTGGAACGCCTCCCTCACCGGTTCCCCTCCTTCCTGGTGGACGCCATCGTCGAACACGAGCCGGGGCGGCGTCTGGTCGCCTCGAAGAACGTGACGGCCGGCGAGGAGTTCTTTCAGGGGCACTTCCCGGGAAGCCCGCTGATGCCGGGCGTGCTGATGATCGAGGCGCTGGCGCAGGCGGCGGCCGTGCTCCTGTTCGAGCGCGAGTGCGCGGCCGGGATCTCGCAGGCCCAGCTGCGCGGCGTCGACAACGCGAAGTTCCGGCGCCAGGTCGTGCCGGGGGACCTCCTGCGGCTCGAGGTCACCATCGGGCCCGAGCGGCCCCCTCTCGTGTGGGCGCATACGGCGGCGTACGTCGACGGCCAGGTGGTGGCGGAGGCGGACCTGCTGCTGGCGCTGAAGGCCTGTGCCGAGATCGACCCGCGGGCGATCGTGCATCCGGGGGCGCAGATCGGCGAGGGGACGATCGTGGGGCCCTTCGCCGTCGTCGGTCCCCACGTCCGCCTGGGGCGCCACTGCCGGGTCGGCGCCTCCGCGGTGATCGACGGATGGACGGAGATCGGAGACGAGACGCAGGTCTTTCCGTTCGCGTCGATCGGACTCATGCCGCAGGATCTCAAGTATCGCGGTGAGGAGACGCGCGTCGTCATCGGGCGGAAGAACATCTTCCGCGAGTTCGTCACGATTCACCGCGGCACGCAGGGCGGCGGCGGCCTGACGAGCATCGGCGACCGCAACCTCTTCATGGCGTACGTGCACGTCGCACACGACTGCCGCATCGGCAACAACACGATCTTCGGCAACGGCGCGACGCTCGGCGGGCACGTCTGGGTGGAGGACTTCGCCACGATCAGCGCGTTCTCCGGCGTCCACCAGTTCTGCCGCGTGGGCGAGCACGCGTTCATCGGCGGGTATTCGGTCGTGACGAAGGACGCGATGCCGTACGCGAAGACCGTCGGGAACCGGGCGCGCATCTACGGCCTCAACACCGTCGGCCTCATGCGGCGCGGCTTCAGCGAGGAGACCCTCAGCAGGCTGAAGCGCGCCTACCGCTATCTGCTCGTGTCGAAGCTCACCACCAGCCGCGCGCTGCGCCAGATCGAGGAGGACGACAGCCTCCACTGTCCGGAGGTCCAGTCGCTCGTCGAGTTCATTCGCAGCTCGCAGCGAGGCGTCATTCTGCGCCGCGCCACGCGGCGGGCCGAGGAGATGGTTGCCGACGACTAGCCATCCGGACGGCGAGGCCCGTATCGCCAGACTCGGCCTGATCGCGGGCAACGGCCGCTTCCCCTTCCTGGTGCTTGACGCGGCGCGCGCCCTCGGCCGCGAGATCACGATCGTCGCGGTGAAGGAAGAGGCCTTCCCCGAGCTCGCCGACGCCGCGGCCCGCGAGCCCCGGGCCGACCTCCACTGGGTCTCGCTCGGCCAGCTCGGCGCCTGCATCAGAATCCTCGAGGGCGCCGGCGTGACCGAGGCGGTGATGGCGGGGCAGGTCAAGCACGTGAAGATCTTCTCGGGGATCGTCCCCGACCTGACGCTGCTCTCGGTGCTGCGCCGGCTGAAGGCCCGCAACACGGACGCACTCATCTCGGCGGTCGCCGACGTCCTGAACGACCACGGCATCCACCTCATCGACTCCACCGCGCTGATCGCGCCGCTGCTGGCGGCGCCGGGCGTGCTGACGCGCCGCGCGCCGACCGGCGAGGAGGAGCGCGACCTCGCCTTCGGCTACCGCATGGCGGATGCGATCGCCGGACTGGACATCGGCCAGACGATCGCGGTGAAGGACGCCGCCGTCGTCGCCGTCGAGGCCATGGAGGGGACCGACGAGGTCATCGCGCGCGCCGGACGGCTGGCCGGTCCCGGCACCTGCATCGTGAAGGTGGCGAAGCCCGGCCAGGACATGCGCTTCGACGTGCCCGTCGTCGGTGTGCCGACGATCGACGCGATGCGCGCGGCGGGCGCCACGGCGCTGTCCGTGGACGCGGGGAAGACGCTGATCTTCGACCGCGCGGCGTTCGTCGACGCCGCGGATCGGGCCGGCATCGCCGTCGTGGGCCGGGAGCGTCCGGCATGAGCGCGGCGGCCGTCCCGATCCGGGTCGCCGTCGTCGGCGTCGGGTACCTCGGGCGCCACCATGCGCGGATTCTGTCGGACCTCCCCGGCGTCACGCTGGCGGGCGTCGTCGACATCGATCCGGCACGCGCGCGGGAGGTCGCCGCTCAGTGCCGAACCGACGTGTTCCCGGGCGTCGAGGCGCTCCCCGGCGCCGTCGACGCGGTGACGGTCGCGGTGCCGACCGGGTCGCACGTCGCGATCGCCGCGCCGCTCCTGGAGCTGGGGATCCCGGTGCTGGTCGAGAAGCCGATTGCCGGCTCGGTGGAAGAGGCGAGGCAGCTGCTCGACATCGCGGACCGGCGGCATGTCGTGCTCGCCGTCGGGCACACGGAGCGCTTCAATCCGGCCGTGGACGCGGCCCGGCCGCACCTCTACGCCCCGCGGTTCATCGAAGGGCACCGGCTCGGCACGTTCTCGCCGCGCAGCCTCGACATCGACGTGGTCTTCGATCTGATGATCCACGACCTCGACGTGGTGCTGTCGCTGGTGGATTCACCCGTGGAGCGCATCGACGCCGTCGGGGTCCCCGTGCTGACGCCGAAGATCGACATTGCGAACGTGCGGCTGAAGTTCGAGTCGGGCTGCATCGCGAACCTGACGGCCAGCCGCATCAGCCGCGACCGCGTACGCAAGATCCGCATCTTCCAGCCCGACTCGTATGTCTCGATCGACTATGCGGCGCAGGATCTCGAGATCTGGAGGCTCGTGCGGCAGGCGGGCGCCGCGCCGGTGATCGAAGGCGGCAGGACGCCCGTGCAGAACGAGGAGCCCCTGAGGCGCGAGCTGCGCGACTTCGTGGACGCGGCGGCTGGGGGACATCGGCCGCGCGTCACCGGCGAAGACGGGTGCCGGGCGCTCGCGCTGGCGGAGCGGATCACCCACGAGATGAGCTACGTGAACGCATGATGGACACGGCCGCGCTGGATCGGATCGGGGAGAAGGTCGAGCACGGCGAGCGGCTCGCGGACGAGGAGGCGCGGCAGCTCGCGTCCAGCCGCGACATCCTGGCGCTGGGCTCGCTGGCGGATCGCGCGCGCCGGCGCAAGCACGGCGCGGTCACAACCTTCCTTCGTGTCGCGGAGGTTCCGGTGGGGCAGGCGGCCGGCGGATCGCTCGCGCGGCTGGCGGGGGCGCGCGAGGTCCGTCTCGCCGGTGGTCTGCAGTCGCTCGAGACGGCCGTGAAGGCCGTTCGGGGCGCCGCGGCCATGGCGGGAGGGCGGCCGATCTCCGGGTTCTCGCTGGCGGCACTCGAGGCGCTCGCGACGGCGGAGCGCGCGACGCTCGCCTCGGCCCTGAGCGCCTTGCGGGATGCCGGGCTGACCTCAGTCGCCGAGACGCCGATGGACGCCCTGGCCGACTGGCGGGGCGCACTCGAGGCCGCGTCCGCGTGCGGCGTGGCCGTGCCGCGCCTCACCATCGACTCCGCCGCCGGCGGGATCGTGCCGCTCCTCGAGCGTGTCTCCGAGGCGTGCCGTCTGCCTGGCGTCAGCCCCGTATTCGCGCCGCTGCCACGGCGTCCCGGGCCCGAGCCCACGACAGGCTACGAGGACGTGAAGTCGATCGCGCTGGCGCGCCTGCTGCTCGACGTCGACCACATCCAGGTGGACTGGCGCCTGCACGGTCCCAAGCTCGCGCAGGTCGCGCTCACCGTCGGCGCAGACGACGTGGACAACGTCGCGGCGGAGGAGGAGCATCCCGAGGGTCGCCGCCGGGCGCCGCTCGAGGAGATTCTGCGCAACATCCGCGCGGCCGGTCTGGAGCCGGCCGAGCGGGACGCCTCGTTCTCACCGGTTCGCTGATGCCCATTCTCGTCGGGGCCGTCTCCTACCTGAACGCGCGTCCGCTCGTCCGCGGGCTGGACCGCTGGCCCGAACGGTTCGTGGTCCGGTACGACGTGCCCAGCCGCTGCGCGGAGCTGCTGCACTCCGGGGAGATCGACCTCGGACTGATTCCCGCCATCGAGTACTTCGCCGGGGACTACCGCATCGTGCCGGACGTCGCCGTCGCCTCCGACGGCCCCGTCGCGTCGGTCGCGCTCTTCACGAAGGTCCCGGTCGAGCGGATCCGTTCGATCGCGCTCGACACCAGCTCGCGGACATCCACCGCGCTCATTCGTGTGCTCTGCGCCCGGCACTTCCGGAT
>Ga0299914_10001726_pt1 | contig 14684 bp, 17 predicted proteins | sample RVTome_10_FD_201361 | JGI IMG/M metagenome (GOLD analysis project Ga0299914, IMG submission 201361) | Soil microbial communities from uranium-contaminated site in the Upper Colorado River Basin, Wyoming, United States - RVT153D57 (version 2) ...
GCAGTATTTCTAATCTCCGATGCATTCCTTGATCAAAAACACTGATCAACCAAATATTTCTGGAGGTTATGTATCAAAACCTTGATAATATCCTACCGATAGCTTTCTCAATTATTTCTTTCGCATTCTCCAAAATAGGTCTTGTCTGGTGAGCCAGCAGAAGATTGTCAAAATGTAACTTTGATACTCTTTCGATAGACACAGCTGCAGTTACAGTATCTGAGGTAAAGTATGAAGGCGGTATGACTAACCCACTTTCTTCAGTATTCCAGAGTATATCGGCACCGAATAGCGTTCTCTCTTCTTCATAGTAAAGTGACATATGTCCTGGTGTATGACTAGGCGTATGGACGACCTTTAGACTTTTGATTCTATCCCCATCATTTAGTGGATGGTCCACCTGCATGGGTTCTACATCTAGTCGCCCAAATTTCTTTATTACATCCTCCATACCTAGCCCGTATCGTTGGAATAATTTTTCGTATATCTTATTATCAGGCGGGCCAGGATATAGTGGGTTACGTGCTAATTAGGACGCGTCTATCCAATAAGCATATATTTCAACCTGTCCTGAAGAGGAAGAGATACGTTTTTTCACCTCATTTGCAGCCTGTGAATGCTCTGAGTGAAGATGAGTTAGAACAATCCGTTTTATGTCTTTCATTTCATACCCTAAATTGTTTAAATTACGTTCAAACTTTGGAAGCTCTCTGATATAACAGGTGTCTATAAGAGTCAGATCATGATCAGATTCTTCCAAAATATAAGGAATGATCTCATGACCAGGAAACAGAATTTCTAATCCATCTATAGAATAAACATTTTCGCTAATCTTCATGATAATAAATCCCGAGTTGTCATTAGAATCCAGATCTTATATTTTTTTATTTGCTTGTCCACCTACGGCCGTAATCGTTAAAATATGAACTACATTTGCACTGTCTAACTGTCAATCTGTTTCAAATACTGTCTTGTAGATGTAGAATACTGTCTTGTAGATTCAATCACAAATTCCGTAACTGTGTTATATTCTCGTAGTTTATGCACGGCTATTTCGTCGATTTTCTTCGCAAATCCTTTTGGGAGTCTGATTATTACTGGTTCGCAATCACACATATGTTTGTGTATTACTCTGTAAATAGCTTATAAGAAATATTCTCTTGATATACATCTGGAAATAGTTGCATATTGTGACACGTCACACATACAGTGAAAGGGATTTCCATTTTACCTCCTGATGTTCCATCTTCTGCTATGGTTTCAAGTTCAACCTTAATTCTGGACTTTTTCATTATACCCTTGCAATTTGGACATACAATGTTTTCTAGGCTCATTAGCTGGTTTAGTATAATTGGGAATCATAAAAACATGTCCCGACTGTTTACACCCTTATTTGTGACCCGATAAGTTGGAACCGGATAACAAAATATACAATAATATCCGTATGTATACTCTATTATACAAAAACTTGTATAATAGAGATACAAAAACTTGTTTTTTTTTCATGTTATGACAAATTAAGCTTCACCTCAAATTAAATACCTATTAATCATTGCTCTTTCGGTGGATAGATTTAGGGGGAGTAGCAGTCGGTAACATATGGAGTTTATTCATTTCCTCATATGTAGTCTACTCACCTTTTTTTTCTAGAATCAATAAATACCATAACCTCATTGTGGTAATTGTCGAGCTTTCACATTGGACATTAACCAGACTTGGGGTTTAGCTCGATAGCCCCAGGTCGATTACCAAGATTGAAACCATTTTAATAATCTGTCATGTAACATAAAACTGGCAGTGGGGGCCTTTAAATCACTCTTAAAGAAACCTCACTGTCAGATAGGCAGCCAGGATTCTTGTCACCTAAACTTCCTGGTTGTTCCATCTTTGTATTATTATGTTCCTTCAGCTAACCAATAATAATCAGGTTTATTCCTACTTCCACTCCCATACTTTAGCCGAAGAGTTCCCTTGCTCATCGACTTCAAATTCAAATACACCGACTAGGTTATTGAGAGAGGATAGTTTTCCTCCACTTGCTGAAGGTGCACTAAAGAACAATGATCCTCGGAAGCTTATTTTTCCTGGGCTAGTGAATCTTCCTATTCCATGACCAGTCCAAGTTGCCATACCCTGACCATCTTTGGTTGTTATTATTCCTTGTCCTTCTCCATGCATCACTCCTACTTCTCCATGTTTCATCACAGTACAGTATGTTCCGATTTCTGTGCAGTCTTCTCCACTGTATTTCCCATCCATTGTATAGGAACTCTCTATTTTAGGTCCTACTACATCTAAAACTCTTTGTCCTGTTATCTTACCTCTACCTTCTCCAATTAATTCTCCTAATGCCATAATTTCGTAAATAATAGCGGCTTATATTTTAATTCATCTTATTACTGGACATGACCTAATTCTTTTCTCCAAGAACTTTCCTTATTGTTCCTCACCTAAATTCCTGGTTATAGTCACAAATTTTTCTGTATTCCGAAAGGTAACAGCAGACTTATGAAGGAAAGCAACAAATCCAGCCAATAATCGGACATTAGACCTTAACCAGACTTGAGGTTGAGCTCAATAACTCCAAGTCAATTTATGCTATCTTATATGCTTCCAACCCAATATTGAAATCAGCCATAATACTTAGGGTATTACAGTCGGAAGGTCTCATTGATAGCCGAATTTGAATCTTTGATCTATCCATTCGCGGTTGGGAAACCTCGTTAAAAATGCAAAAGATTTCCAGCAATTAAGTGAAAGAATCGATAACACAATAGCCAGAGTTAAGAGGACTTTTAAGGTTTGGCAAAGAACAAGGGGTGAAACTCGGACTGGCACTAGTACAAGATCTTGCAAAGAAATCCGGATTGGAACAGACACTCGAGGTTGGAAAGGACGTCATCAGAGCCATTGGAGAAGAGAAGACCAGTCTAATGCTAGCGCAAAGCTATGTGGCAGACCATAAAGACTAGGCTAGAGAATTATATATGGAAGTTTTTACCGCTCTTGTCGATGAATTTCAAGATAGAAAATTTTTCTTAATATTTGATCAATTTGAAAGCGTTGGTAAAACCTCGACAGATTTCTTTTTGAATTTTGCCAAGTTTACAATGATGAAAGATAGATTTCATATTTTAGTATCATTTAGAACAGATGATAGAATACTAACTGATATTTCTAAAAGAAACATATTCGAAGATTTAAGAACCAAAATCAAAAGAGAACTTGGTGGAAAGATAACTGAACTAGAAGGCTTGTCTCTAATCTAAACAAGAGCTCTTGCATAAATCAGTTTAATCCTTCTTGCATTATCAAATTCTATAGCTACATCATGTTAGCAAATATGTTATACAGTGACACATAGCATCAATTCCTTGGCCATGTTCTGAAATTTTCTTGCAGTTACATACTCACCAAATGTTCTTTTGATAGACGAAAATACTGATTCTGCCATCCATCTATGTCCATAGCTGACGCTACGCTTCCACCTTTTGAGATTTTTCTGTTGTCTTATTACAGACATATTCCTCGCTTGACAGTTAGTCGGTCTAACCTTCGAATTACTTCTGATCTTTATACCAGGTTTGATATGCTTCTTGGACAGATATCTAAAATTCTTATTACTATCATACATACCATCTGCTAATACACCCTTCCAGAAAGGCGTCCAACAAACTATCAGTAATCAGATATGAATCTGCAACCGATGCATAAAATGTCAGATTTGCGCGCAAAATGATATCGCGTCATTTACAATAATATTTGCGCGCAGAAAAAGGACTTTGTCAGGTCACCACCACATCAAATTCAAACAACTGGCAGTAGTGTTTCAGAAATATCAGAGATCTCGTGTAGTATTTGTGCGCGCACCGAATCACGATACAAATGTATACTCTCTCTTATCTTTGATTTCATTTCTGAAGTCATTTCTTTAGGATTTATCGCATGATATTCAAAACATATGCATGATGGTCTCGTCCATAACTTGTTTCTCATTCACTCCGAAGATAACGCAATTACAATCTAGTCCGACATCTGAACATCCAATACATAAGGATCGTAACATATCTCCGAATGTTTGGGACATCAGAAATATGCAGTAAAATTAAATCTGCAAAACGCATATAAAATTTTTAGAAGTAAAAAGTTTCAAATAATAAGAAGAAGGATTATTTATCTATCCATATGAGCACTGACGTTTTTAAGGATCATAAGGTAGTTTCTATTCTATTGCGCAAATTTAACGAAAGCACATGTTACTGAAATGGTAACGATATGACTATTCATTATGTATTATATTATCTCACTGCACTATGGTTTATTAGTCCTCTTCCTGTTTGATGTCATCATTTCCTTAGCCAATATTAGATCGGGGGCCGTTCTCCATTATAATCAATGTCTTTCTTTTGCTTACTTACTTATATAGGACACACTAGTTCTTCGGAATATGAACATAATTTCAATGTTCATTCTAATGAAGGCAATGATCTTGTTGACAGGAGTTTTATTAGGTATATGGCTCTCGGCAAATCAGGTACATGCACAGATTGACAACCAAACGTCGGCAGCAACTATTGACCAGCTGGCATCAAACCTAATTCAGGCAAACTCAGAACTACCAATAAAACAGCAGCTTAAAGTGGAAGACTGAGGAGGCAATACGTTATCATTAAGAATATTTCATGCTTTTAGGACTCACCGAATTCACTAAATCATACTAGCTCGCCTGAACGGCTAGCGGCTCCGAGATATCAGTGTTCATATCACACATAAGCCGTTTCCATTTGATTATTGGTACAGGATACAAGGAGAACACTTACAACTCTTTAGTTCTATAATTGCAGTTGCCTAATATCTCTAGCAGATTAAGTTAGGTTAGCGCATTCTCGAACCGCTCGATAGTATAAGGAATCAGAGGAAGTTAAGTAAACATCTAGGGCTTTTCTCGTCTGCATTGATTGATGCCCAATCAAGTTTTTCAAAATTTTCGTCCTGACAATTGGAATCTTCATCCTGACTGTTTTAAAAAATTAACGATTTCCTAGAAACCCCATTGAAGCAAGCCTTAGAATTTACACTAAAAATCATTGCGCTTCAGGAAGATTTACAGTTTAATGATATATTAAATACACAGCTTTGCGCTATTCTTTATTTCACTCACTTATTATCCAGAGCAAGCCATAAATTGTATTGTGTATTTTTATCTGGTATGACTCACGTTGCAAAAGTAGTAGAACTTATTGGCAATTCAGATAAAGGGTGGGAAGATGGTGCGCAAGCAGCAGTAGACGAGGCAAGAAAGACAATTCATGGAATTACAGGAATAGAGGTTACTGATATGACCGCAAAGATAGATCCAAATACAGGCAAAATTACAGAATATCATACAACTGTAAAAATAGCATTTGGTGTTGAACATACATAGTGACAATCATGCCATCTATTATTTCCAAGGTTGAATATGTAATTTCTTTATGGTATGATGCGTGGATCTAAACTCTGAAATGCGATCTAGTATTTTCTTAACATCCATGATTTAATGGAGGCAGATGAAGCTGGCTGAAAAGTTAGGATACTATGGGTTTTAATATGGCGAATCTTTAGCAGATTTAGATTTAGAGACTCTGAGATTGACTCTTCGTCAGTTACATCTAAGCGCAGTATTTTTAATGGGAGGTCTTCTTTTCTTGCATAACCGAATATCTCCTTCGATTTACTTAGATTACGCATAGTAGCATATGTATAAATCCCATTCTTTGCAAGACATAGGGAAGTCTCAAATCCTATTCCCGATGAACTTCCGGTTATTAAAGCAATTTGATGCTGTTTGCATCTCATAATATTATTAATATTATTTTCCATTTGAATTAAAGTGTACGATATATTCTATCTTTTTCTTGAATAAAAGTCGCCACGCCTAAGTAAAAAATCTCGGCAATCCAACTTCTTCATATCTTTGGACGATGCAAAAACTCACAGGTCAGTATAAAAAGTATAGTAGTAAGTATACATGTGTATAGTTGATAACAGTAAAGCGCTCAAAAGCTCGTATAGCGAGCTAAGCTTGTCTATTGATTATTATTATTACTCATATTATTTTCCTGATTCTGTAAGCAGTTGATTGAAGTGTGACTTCCACTGTTCCTTTAACTTCTCATCTTCCTCTTTCTGTTCTGGAGTCTGGATATTTGCGAGATTAATCTCGCTCTTTTCCTCTTCAGATCCTTCAGACGCCATTGCGCTTTCGGTAGCCAAGGTGGAATTCGATATCGCCACAACAAAAATATTCACACACATCACAGATACGATTGCCAAACCAAACATATATCGAGACTATTTCAACATAGTTAATAAAAGATAACAATATCAGTTTGAAAAATCTATTCTCATCAAATTACGGAGAAGCCTCATTTTAGGGTCAGTGTAGACTTCATCACTACTGTCGTGTAATAGGTTAAACTGTATTCTTCTGGTTTCTAAATGGATACAACTCTTGAGCAGAGAGCATCTTGCTCCACTTTCATTGAATCATTATCGTGATCAAATGACAGTAACTCTGTCCACTTCCCTATTTTTGATGGATAACGCAGCAGCACGCCAATCTATCTGCTTATTCTATATACAGCACCATCCCTTAGCGAAGAAATGTATAACATTCCATCATGACCAATCTCTAGATCGGTTGGAACTCCAAAGCCCTCTCCAAAAATAACACTTTGTAGCTCAGAGTCTGAATCAGCTACTTTATCAGCCAGGGAACCTCTTAAGTGAAGAGCATTTCTTTCTGAATTCAGATCAAAATGATAGATTCTACCAAATTTATAATCGCCCACAAATATATCATTTTTGTAATCAGGCCCAAATCTGTCACTATTAAAAAATAGTAGTGCAGTAGGTGATATGGTATTATTCCATACAAATTCTGGGTCCTTATATCTTCCACTACCATTAAATGTGACCAATCCACTATAATTAAAATCAGATGGAGCCATTCCTGTTACATCTTTCCAACCACCGTTAAATCCCGGCTCTACCAAATTAATCTCGTCATTCGTGTATACACCGTTTTCACTGAGCCAAAGTTTTCCGGTTATAGGATCAAAATCCATTCCAAAACTATTTCTTATACCGTAAGCAAAATATGTACCCATGGAACCGCTTGGCTCTAAGATTCCAGAAGCAACAATATCACCTTCTTGTGTAACTCTATGTATGCCACTTGTCCCGTCTGCGTCAGGACCATTCTCAAAGTTTTGTGCTTTGGTCTCATGACCCTCATCGTTATCACCTGCGACATGGCCGATGACTAAATAGACATTCTTATCCGGTCCTATCAAAACTGGACCTCCGTTATCCTTTGAACCTGGTCCAGCAGGCAGATCTAAAAGCAGTTTTGGATTTATTAAGCTGTTGTTGTTGTTCGCAAGTTCGTATCGATATAGCCTATTTCCTAGAGGTTCTCCATTATCCTTAGAGGAAGATGACTCGGTAAAATATAGAAATACAAAAGTCTTATTGCCAACAGTAGCTGAATCGATGCCTATTAGTCCTCTTGAATCATCAGTAGAAACATGTACATCCAATATTGTTTGAGAGATTTTTCCATCAATAACTCGTTTCACCTTGCCAGTATCTTCCTCGATTACTAAAAAGTCGTAAGGTCCCAAAAAAGATATACCCGTCGGCCGAGATAAACCATCTACTATCTTCTCCAATTCAAAATCAGGTTCTTTTAGAACAGGTTCACCAAATAACTTAGTATGGTCATCTAAATAAAAAGATAATAACAATACAGAGAAAGACAAGGATAATAATATGCCGAAAGAGTAAGCAAACCTATTCATAGACGGTTGATAGATATGGAAAATCTATCTATATTAAGACTTTTTACCCTAGCTCAGGTGATAACTATGATAACCCTATAATATAATCAGTGGTTATACTTTTAACTTTGCCGACAACAACTCATTTTCATGCTTTCCACCATAGCTAGAGTGGATGCTGACTTAATCTTATTTAATTGACTACTAGAGGATCCTATCTATCGAATCGATCAAAGGCGGCAGACAGTAAATAGCAAAAAATGGAAAATACTTCCCCATGTACCTTAGGATGTACTTTTATACCATGAGAATCAACAACACTTATCTAATGTGATAAAATTACCTAATATGAGATGATCAGTTTGATGGATAAAAATACAAATAGGAATGCTCAATGCAGCAGCAACAGGAACAATGATCTTACTAAAGTCCAAAAACCTATTTTTGTTACCGGAGCTCCTCGGTCTGGTTTAGGGATAATTCATCAGATACTGACTTCTCATTACCAGGTAACGTCTATTACATCAAACTCGCGAGCATACGAACCAACAGTTGTTAGACTTTTACATGCAAAGTGCCGTCCCGCAATGACGCTTCTCGAAGTAAGCAGATTAGCCTTTTCCGAGTTAATGGTGGAAATAGATGGAACTGCCATACAGTAGTAGTCACTAATATTATATCGGTTAGGTAGTTTTGTATAGTAAACATGATCTTCCTAAGTTAGATAAGGCAAGTCTAGATAGTTTGCATGCGTTTACTATAAAAAAGTGGAAATGTCTGTTAGCGAACCCGGCCGTGAGTAAATTGAGAGTAGTATACATTACAATTTTATAATTAACATTAATATCTTGCTAAAGGGGAAATTAGCAAAGAAGAATACGAGGAGATAAGAAAGGCTCTGGAATAGTAATGAACGTAGTCGCTTTTCTTTCCATTTGAATTTAACCAAATTATACTCATCAAGACATCACTTACACATTCGACTATAAGTTATTTGGTTATACTGTATTTTGGACTCCAACCATCTATAGAATCTTCAAATAATTTGTTTGACCAATGAATTACTTTCGCGTTCCTTCAATATTCTATATAATGTTTCGTATAAGGGCTCTCTAATTGAACGTCTTCTATAATGAATTAATTATAAATTAATTAGCTATGTTTTATTACCATGCCGTTCGAGTTCGTGATTAATACTGTGTTCTACACAATATTTTCTGCCGCAATAAACACACTCTTCTGTAGCCGCAGAATCACACTCGAGCCAACTACATTTCTTCTTTGCGTTATCATTATTGGTCTTAGTTAACTCTGGTTTTGGCTTCCTAGTCCGGCCGAACATTCCTTATTTCTATTATGGTATTAGTCATTTTTATTATTGCTGCTGCCACCTAGCCTCTTGAGCCATACTCACAGGACCGATTGATCGCATCAGCATATGCATGACTCTACCTCTTTTTGCATTAGCTCAAACCTTAAAGTTAGGGTTGAGGTAACAAATTCTCAAATGGAATCGTTCCACCCTTCCATTCCCACTCTGCAAAACGGTTAATGCCCCCCTCAGGAGAGTATTCAACTTGACCTATTGCAGCCAGGTTGTCAAGGAATGCTGCCCATATATGTTATCTCTCATTTTGTAGATTATCCAAAGATTATAACCCGTTACAAAATAAAATATCTTGTAGGGATAGACGCTGAGGAATAATAACCCGTATTAAGAAATCAGTTAGCAATATACAAGAAACCTGACCGCTCGTTCTGTTTAACCCAACATGACAATCTATTCAAGTATAGAACCCATACAGATGCTTTTGATGTAGTTTGGGCTGATAAGGCAATTTTCGGTATTATGGATGGTGGTCCGGCTAAGGCTGTAGCGGATGGATTTTATATACTAACTGAACCTCTCACAAATGGAAGTTATCCAGTTCATTTCAAGTCAAGTTTGATATGCCCGGATCCTGATTGTGCAGATCCTAATTTTGTACAAGATATTCAATACAAAATAATTGCAGAATAAGTTATATGATACCGGCTCAGTTCTTGTCTCAAAGTACCACTTTGAGCGGGTTATTTTACTGAGTAAGGAATCGATTTTCGCATCGTTGCCGCAGTGGAAACCATCGAAGGCTATTACATTATGGTGGTCTAGCATTGTGCTGAATTTCGCTAGCCGTAGTATGATCCTTATAAAGGAGAAATCTGATACGTAAACTAGCCAGCAGGCCATTCAGTTCTAAGGATACTCACTATTGACCGTATACCTACAGTAATATGTTTAGCAGTCCTAGGAATCTCAACCAGACTCATATTGTAAACAATACTCAGAGTGTACTACAGGCAGAATTGCAAAGTTAACCCGTGCACATGATTAACGATTACTAGGTAATGATCCTCTTGGTGCATGCATTTCAGTTATTATAACCGGGAGTATGAAGAAAAATGTTGCACCCTTTTCTTCAAAATTGTTTCCCGCCCATATCTTACCTCCATGGGCTTCTATGATACTCTTGCATATGAATAGCCCCAATCCTGTTCCATGGCTAGATTTCGTTGAAAATTTGGTGAATAGACGAGGCATGATTGCAGGATCTATTCCATTACCATTGTCTTTAACCTTAACTAAAGCATAATCATCTTCATTATCCCCATTATGTTTACTTTCAACTGAAACCGTTATACTACTAGAATTATCATTTGTAGTAAACTTTACAGCATTACTAAGAAGATTTGTAATCACCTGTGTGATCCTATGCTTATCGGCTTGTACAACAATATCCCTTTTACTACTCTGTGAAGCAAAAGTAACACTTCTCTTCCCTTCATATTCTTGCGCAGTTGCTCGGTATTCATCTATTACTTCCGCTATAACTTCCTTCAAATTAAATTGAGTTTTGTCTAACTTTAGTGACTTACTCTCTATCGTTGCAATGTCCAATAAATCTTCTGCGAGCCTTTGTAGTCTTTTTGCATTTCTACTTATAACATCCAGTAATTCACGTTGTTTGTTATCTTTTATTATAGACCTGAGAGCACCAGATAAGCCAAGAATGGGTTGAATCGGAGTTCGTAGCTCGTGAGCTGCTGTATTGATGAATTCTTTCTGCATCTTGTCTTGGCTTCTAAGTTGTTCATTGGCAAATTTGAGCTGCTCATTCGAGCTGTCGAGCTCTTCTGTCCTCCTTTTAACTTCCTTGCCCAAAATACTATTCCACTTTACTAGAAACAATATTAAAACTGCGACGGCTGCTGTAGTACCTGCAAGTAGTGTAAACATCGTTAAACGTTCTTCAGCAAGAATATTATCAATATTTGAATAGATCGTAGAGGTAGGTGTGATTACCTGAATAAAGTAAGTAGGTTCGTCACCCACATAAACTGGATACTGAGTGGTTAACCTCTCACCTTTTCCGTAATCATAAACAGCATACCCTGAATTACCAGTTAAAAGACTGCGTGTCAGATTATTTAGAATCATGTTATGGTTTACAAAATCCTGTACATAATCTCCAAAAAAATTCTTCCCTATCAAATCTTGACTAGCGCCTACTGCCAACAAAATTCCTCGTTTATCGAAAACTGCCAGGAATGGAGAGCTAATATCATGAACATTTCCATAATCCTCAAAGAAATTTACTGTGGGTATCGATGTGCCAACTAATCCGATATACTCGTTTGTTTCTCTATTTACTATGGGATGTGTTATGTAAATGCTGTAGACCCCGAGGCTTTCAAAACTGTTTGAAAACACTGGCAAGCGACTTTCTTTTGTTGCCCTTACCCAGTCTCTCAGCGATAAATCAACACTTGCATAGGATTCTGATCCTCGTATCGATATAGATGCGGAAATAATGTCGTCTTTATCCAAGACAAATAACTTGTTGATTATGTTATCTACCGTGTCATAGTTTTGTTTTAGGAAAGATTGCGCTTCATCGCTAGTAAAATCCCCATTTTGCAAGTATTTTGAATTGGCTAGAGCGTATAACCTAGTAGTGACCAAGTCAAGATCTGATCCTACGTGTTGTGATAAAAACTTGGTGGATTCTAATTGACGCTGCTTTTGTTCCTCAAATAGACTGTCCCTCACTTCGTTTTCTGTTCTATTCTGCAAGTAAAAGAAGAATCCATATGAAAAAAGAATAATTAAGACCACAGAAATAACACCTATCTTTTTTATCCTAAAATATGGGGCTAATGATTTCGTAACGATTCACAATAGAAATAAAGAATGTCTCTATTTAATTTTGTCTTTATTATGGATATTTATGTTTCGGGTACCATTGTTTTCGACAGAAATTTGAATATTTTGTTAGAATTTTAAGATATTTACTTAGCAGGAGGAAGGCATAGTACATCCTCATATCATGTGCATACGATACTTATTTAAGGCTAAGCATAATCTCAATAATCTGTTGCTCGTGCGAAGCGTGATTATGATGTCCATCTTGATAAGCTGTAGCAGTCTATCCGCCATACTAAACTTGGATGCGCCGACAACATCGGCTCAGAAACAAAACGTTACCCTTACAACTATCCTTGACAACTTGGGAGACGAAGGAAGATGGACAAGTATTATGCAGGAGGCCCTGTCGGAACTTCAGAAACGACATCCAGGTATGCAAATAGAAATTGCGTATAATCAATTTCAACACCCAAATGAAAGGACAGAATTCTTGAAGGCCATGACTAATAATACACCTGTTGATCTAATGTCTGTTGATCAGATATGGCTTGGTGAGTTTGCTGAAAAGGGACTACTAACAGATCTCACTCCATATATCGAGAATTGGAATCGATCTGCCTCTGACTGGTATGAGGTAAATTGGGATGGAGGATCCTATAATGACAAGGTGTATGGAATCTGGTTGTGGACCGATGTCAGAGGAATGTACTACTGGAATGATATGTTAGAGGAGTCTGGGGTTGACCCTGTCTCATTGAAAACATGGGATGGATATATTGCGGCTGCCAAAAAGCTAAATTCAACTCTTAATGGAAAAGGAATTGAAGGCATGCATCTTACTGGCGCCAGCCACTCTCCTGACCTTTGGTACCCCTATTTATGGATGCTTGGAGGTGACATAGTAGAACGCAAGTCAGGACATCCCACTAAGGAAATTTCCTGGTTTCCCGCCTATAACGGTAGTGAAGGGGTTCAAGCTCTTCAATTTCTCGAGGATCAGGTCAGTGCAGGAATCGCTCCCCAGAAGAACCATTCTTGGGGTGAGGAATTTGTCAATAGAGAATTTGCGGTTATGATAGAAGCTTCGCACGTACCACTGTATTTTCAACCAGAGCAGCCGCAGAGCATTAAAGAAAAGGTAGGGTTTCTGCCATTACCTGTACCCTCGGCCGAAAGTACATCCCCTGCAACAATGATGGGGGGATGGGAGCTAAGTATTCCTATCACATCCAAAAATAAGGCGCTGGCTTGGGAGCTTATTACATTGATAGCAGAACCCAATTTACTTGCGCCCTGGCTTGCAAAATATGGTTATCTACCTACGCAATTGGCTATAGGCCAAGGTGAATTCTCTAACGAATTGCGTCAGTACAATCCGTATTACGATGAGATGATTTCAATGATACCTATGGGCCTAAGTAGACCCAGCATACCGGAATATCCGGAGATAGCTGACAACATAAGAGAAGCAATAGACGAAGTCTATTATGGCAAAAAACAACCAAATGAAGCTCTACAAGACGCAGCTATAAAGTCTGTAAAGGTATTAGGATGGCAATAAAAACTCTATTACTACTGGTCTGACTGCTATTCCTCGCTACCAGAACATGCAGTGAATGCTAGCAATGTAGGCGACAAAATAAAATTTGAGATAAGGATAACTCCGTTTAAAGCGCGAATCGAGTCCATAATCATTTGTGGAATCCTATATGTCCCATTGAGTCTTTTTATGTTGTAGAAAATGGTTAAAAGGACTTTAGGGGCCCGCTTTGCCTTCAGCTCGCGGAGCTGTTCATCAATTTCCCTCATTTTCCGAGGTGTTAAAGCTGACATGATTTCTATGTTCTTCATATGATTGGTCTTCTAAATTAACCCTATCCTACAATTATGGAATATGGATTAGACTCTGAAAAATGGATGATTCCTCCTACTTCTGAGGGTTTATACCGGCTAATAGTATGGGTTTCTCTCCTTACCAGCCATCCCATACTCACCAAGACATCACTTACTCATTCAACTATAGGTTATGTGGACGACTATCAAATACACCCACCTTATCAGGTTTATTCTAATCCAAATGATAGTTGATAATAGTATATGGTAACGAATGGACTCTTACAAAATTGATCAATCAAGAACCTATCCTAAGATCTACCGTATAACCCGCATATACGTAAACAGTACCAATCCAGAAGTCATACGAGAGCTAAAGCGTAGAATATGACAGTACCTGGCATGGCTAACTTGGTTGAGATGAGTGGAGGAAAAGTGCTTTGTTCGCGGTGTCAGATCTAAGGAAAAAGGAGTAAAGTCATACTATATTCAGGCCAAACCGTACTGAAGATGAAGTTTACTGATGGATATTGGGATGAGTTTGGATGTGTTGAAAATATTTGCAGAGAACCAAATATAGACTCATCACTTCAATTTTGATACCTGCTGAGATCAGATATATATGTTGATAAAAGACGAAAGTCCCCTTACCCATTTGCTATCTGTTTAAATGGTGATTGTGGCTCATGAAAAATAGCTACTCAAATGTGTATATAAGAAAGTTTTCTACTGCCTCAGATTCATAAGATCAGGTAGCTAGAGTAGTAGTTTAGAAGTCCGTAGCTAGACTCATATTGTAAGCAATGCCCATCCCTCTGGGCCCATGACGATATCGGTTCTTA
>Ga0299914_10001727_pt1 | contig 14679 bp, 10 predicted proteins | sample RVTome_10_FD_201361 | JGI IMG/M metagenome (GOLD analysis project Ga0299914, IMG submission 201361) | Soil microbial communities from uranium-contaminated site in the Upper Colorado River Basin, Wyoming, United States - RVT153D57 (version 2) ...
CTGCACCGCGATTCGGACACGCGTGTCGACGATGCGCACGCTGCCCTCCACCGCGGCGTCCACCCCCAGCTGTCGCCCGATCTCCCTGATGTCGATGCCGCGGTTGCTGAACGCGAAGGACGATGTACGCGCCGCTACACGCAGTCCCGGAATGCGCGCCAGCGCCGCCATCAGCTCCTCCGTCATTCCGTCGCTGATGTACTGCGTATCCCCATTGCTGCTGAGATTCGCGAACGGCAGCGCAACGATCGTCCGGATCGGCCGGGGCGCTGCCGGGTCGCGCACCGTTGCCGGCGGCGTATCCGGTGTGCGCTCCACCCCATGCGGAGTGATGTCGAATGCCCACGCGAGCGCAACCGCCACTGGAAAGCCGATCAGCAGCAAGGCCATCACCAGGGTCACGGTCCAGTCCGGCAGGCCGAGATTCGGGAACATCGTCTCGGCCACCTGCGACATGACCCAGGCCGCCAGCAGGTACACGACGGCCACACGGATGACCCGACGCCGTTGAAGCTCCGAGATGAGAGCGAGAGGCCAGCGGCGTGGCGCGTCCATGCACCTTGTGGGGAAACGTGTCCGGCGGGCGCCGAGGCTTCCGCCATGGCAGAGTCGTCCTCATTATGGTCCCGCCGTCAGGCACGGTGCAAGTCCGGTCGCGCACATTCGCGCGCGGGCACGTGCTGCTCGAATGCGTGCCCCGGCCCCGTCTTCACCGGGGGATCTCCAGACGCTGGAGTTCACATCGATCATATGACCGATCCGCCACATACGACAAAATGGCCGGCGCCCTTGCGGGCGCCGGCCATTCCGTAACTCTACCTCACAACGGCGTACATGGCGAGTCCAACCCTCGCGCATCACATTCCGCCGCCGGCACGATCATGTTCTGGAACACCGAATCGCCCGGCCGGTCGACCGGCAGGTCGCCGAGGCGGTCGTAGCGGCGCGCGTCGAGCCAGCGCGTGCCCTGCGACCACATCAGCGAATACAGCCGGTTGTAGAGCAGCTCGTCGATGAACGCGTCATCGCTGCTCACGGCAGTCAGGCCGGATGGGGCCAGGCCGCCGGCGTGGAGCCGGACCAGGTCGAGATCCAAAACGGCGCCGGCCCGGTTGCCCGTGTTCCAGCGGATCTCGGCGCGGAGCAGCAGCATCTCCTCGTTGCTGATCCAGGGAATATCGGCGCCGATGTCGGCAACGGCCGGATTGCTCGCACTGTTGTAGAGCGTCGGCTTGTGTGTGCCGACCAGCTCGTTGAGGTTTCTCTCGCGGTCGGTGTCCAGCACCTTTTCCGTCAACCGGCGGTCGGGCGCGCCGCCCGGCTGTGTCTGGGCGCCGGAAATGATCGACGGGTGAACCCAGAGACGGTTGTTTGCCAGCGGCTCCGACACCGGATTGGTGGGCTCGCCGGCGGTTGTCGAATACGCGTAGTAGACGCCGTCGTCGAGCGACTCGGGCAGCCCCGCAGCCGTGACGAACGATGCAGCGAGTGTCGTGGCTGCCTGGTCCCAGCACGACGCACAGTTCACGAACGTCGCACGGTGCACGAGGATCTTCGTGGCGAGTGCGCGGTTGAACTCCGAGAATGTTGCGGGCGTCGAGAAACCCGTGAACCCGGGCGCAACCGTGAACGGGAACGCGCTGCCGCCCGCCTGTAGATCGGCGAGTGCCTCATCCATGAGGGCGGACGCGGCCGCCATCGCCGCGTCGAACGACACGAACGGAGCCGGCTCGTCGTCGATCGAGCGGTCGACATCGAGCGGAATGCCCAGCTGACCGCTGCGCACGGCGAGGCGGTGGATGTGCCACGCCTTCAGGGTCTTTGCGAATCCGGCCGACGCGCGCAGCTCCTCCGCGTTCAGCCCGGTACCGTTCGGCAGCGCCGCCAGGTACGTGTTGATCGTGCGGATCGCATTGTACGGGCCGATCCACAGTCCCGAGTTGCGGCCTGTCGGATCCTGCGGGCCACGGATCTGCTCGCCCGTCTCGCGCGGGTCGTTGCCGAGCAGGTTGTAGCCCTCGCGGCCGTACAGCGCGTAGAACTGGATCTCTGTCCCCACATCATTGAACGCCTGCGAGAAGATGCCGGTCGCTGCGCGTGCGAGCACATCACGCGTGGGTGATCCGGTCAGGGTCTCCAGCGTGGGCGCGTTCGTGTTGAGGACGTCCAGGTCGGCGCATGCACCGAACAGGACCGCACTCGTGAGTGCACCCGTGAGCACAGCGCTGAAGCGCGCACTCACTCTGCGCGATGTCGCGCGCCCTGTATGAACTCCAGTCATGATATTCATCAGAACCCTACCGAGATGTTGAGGAAGAAACTGCGCGTCGGCGGATACGGCGCGATGTCGAGGTTGTTGCGGATGGCCGCCGGACCGAAGTTGGCGACTTCCGGATCCAGCCCGGAGTACTTCTTCCACATCCACAGGTTGCGGCCGGTGATGCTCAGGCTGACGCGGTCGGCGCTCGACAGGATCGGCTCGAACAGGCTCCGCGGCAGATCGGCGCCGATGGATACTTCACGGAGCTTGACGAAGCTCGCGTCCTCGATGTACGTCTCAATCGCGCCCTCGAGGTAACCCTGATAACGGGCGGCCCACTCGGCCGTGCCCCAGTCCGGCGAGTTGCGGCCGTCGTCGTACAGGAACTTCGTCAGATTGATTACATCGCCGCCCTTCTGCCAGTCGACGACGGCGTTCAGGTTCAGGACGCCGAACGACACATCGTTGACGAAGCCGACACGGAAGTCCGGCGCACTGTTGCCGAGCTGGCTCAGGTTGGTCGCCGCTGTGTCGCCCAGCAGTGCGAAGCCGATGATCTGCGTGATTGGCTGGCCTTCCTCGATGCGCGTGCGGCCGAGGTTGCCGAAGCCCGACGACGCCGGGAAGAACGCAGGCAGTCCCGCGAGATCCGACACTTCGCTGGTGTAGCGCGTGAACGTCACGCGCGTCAGCCACTGCGCATTCTCCGTCTGGATCGGCGTGTAACCAAGCCCGGCTTCGATGCCGGAGTTGCGGATCTTGCCGCCGTTGAACGTCTGGCTCGCGAAGCCGGACGACGGCGCCGGGACACGCTGGAGCAGCAGGTTCGTCGTGTTGCGCTCGAATCCCGTCAGCTCCCAGTTGAGCCGGCCGTCCAGCATCCAGCCGTCGATACCGACTTCGATTTCCTTCAGGCGCTCCGGCTCGACGCCGACGAAGCCCGACGCGGTCGCCACCGTGATGCCCTGCTGGCCGCCGAGCTGCGGCGTGCCGAGGTTCGTAAACTTCTGGCCAAACAGGGGCTGGTTGCCGGTCTCGCCGTACGCAGCGCGCAGCTTGATCTCACTGCCGTCGCCGAGCAGGTCGAGCAGGCGGTACGAGCCGGAGATCTTCGGGTACACGTTGTACTGGTCGGTGTCACCGTTCACGCTGCTGCGCTCCGCGCGCAGACCCGTGGCGATGTAGAGCCGCTCGTCGAACAGACGAACGCCCTCCTGCACGTACAGCGCGATCGTGCGCTCCTGTGTCAGGTCCTCATTCGCCGTGACGTTCGTCCCCTGGTCCACATTGCGCTGACCGGGCAGCAGGTTCTGCGTCCGGATCTGGAATGTGTTGAGCCGGCGATCCTCGTACTGCACGCCGACCGATGTCGTCGCCGTGAGCGCGGATGCGTGCCACGTGTGAATGCCGTTCAGGTTCCAGTTGTAGAACAGGCTGCGGCCGCCGCTCTCGATCGACTCGCCGGGCAGCGCCGAGACCTGCTCAAAGAACAGCTCGTTCGGCGTCCACACGTCATTGGTCTGATCGAACGTATCGAGGCCGCCGCCAGCCACCACGCGCAGGTTGTGGTTGTCCGCCGCGAACGCGTCCCAGCCGAGCGTCATGCCGCCCGTGAAACGGTTCGTCTCCTCGTGATTGACACCGAGCTCCGTCAGCTGAATCGGGTTCGACGGCGTGCCGAGATCCGGCGTCGGGTACGAACCGTCGGGGTTGCGCTGCTCGAAGTCCACGAACGTGGGGATGTACGCCATCGCATAGCCGTGACAGCCGTAGTTGTTGCAGTTGTTGTTCCAGCCACGGTCATTGTCCGAGCGGTTGTACACGCTCGAGACCTTCACATCGATGCGCGGACCGAGCACCTGGTCGACGTTCACGCGCAGGCCCTGCCGCCCTGCGCCTGTGCCGCGCTCGATGCCCTCGTCACGCTTCCAGCTGCCGGACACGTAGTACTTCGTCGACTCGCTGCCACCACTCACGTCCGCAATCGTCTCGTGGGACAGGCTCCGATTGTCGTAGATCGTGCCGTAGTGGTCGAAATACGGATTCGCGTTGCCCTGGAAGTAGGGCAGTGCATCGTCGCCGAACGCCGCGACCGCCGAGTCCTGCGACCAGCGCCGGCCCTCGAGCAGCTCGAGCGGGCTGTACACGCCCAGCCGCTGCGTCACGTTGATGCGCGGTGCACCCGCCTGTCCGCGCACCGTTGTGATCACGACCACGCCGTTCGCGGCCTTCGATCCGTAGATCGACGATGCCGCGGCGCCCTTCAGTACCTCGATGCTCGCAATGTCCGCCGGATTCAGGTCGGCGATACGGTTCACCGGGTCCGCCTCCGTGCTGGGCGATGCCGCGTTGTTCGCGAGTCCGCGTCCGCTCGGGATGCTCGCGTTCGAGTAGATCACGCCATCGACGACATACAGCGGATCGAACGCGCCGAGGATCGTCGAATTGCCGCGAATCTGCATCTGGATGCCGCCGCCCGGAGCGCCGGAGTTCGTTTGCAGGTTCACGCCCGTGATCTTGCCGTTCAGCGCGTTCAGCATCGACGGCGACGAGACCTTCGAGATGTCCTCGCCCGACACGTACGCGATCGCCGTCGGTGCACTGCGTCGCTCGATACTCGTCGCCTGACCCGTCACGACCAGCTCGTCGAGCCTGAACAGGTCCTGCTGGAGCGCGACGTTCACCGTCGACTGTCCGGCGGCTACCGTCACATCGGCGCGCACAAAGCCGAACGCGCGAACCTGTAGTCGTACTTCACCGGCCGGCGCACTCACGGAGAAGCGACCATCATTGCCCGTGAGCACCGATGTCGACATGATCTGTCCGACCACAGATACTTCCGCATTCGGCACGGGGATCTCGGTGCCGACCTGCGTTACCTGCCCTGTGATACGCCTCTCCTGAGCCGCCGCGTCCGCCGGCAACAGCACGGCGAGCGCGGTGAGCCCCGTAAACCAGACTGAGCGTGTTGCCACGGTCCCTCCTGCGTCGTGAAAAGTTGAGCCTGCTCGTGTCTCGTCAGCCCCCACGCCAACGCCAGCACGGGAACTCGTTGCCTGAGTGAAACGCCATCGGCAGTGGGTTCCTGCTCCGATTCTGAACTGCCGGTTGATGCGTTACGGAAGGGGCCTGCGACCAGGCGATCCGGCTCACAGTTGCGCGGCGGAGCGAACCTGATTCAGCCCCGCCAGAACAACGCGCAGTGCGCGATTTCGTGACAGAGTTTTGACGGTCCGGGAGGGACGAACGGTAGCATGGTGGCGCGAGGCGACGGTGCAACGGGGCGAAGCGCAATAGGGCGTGATCGGCGTTCCGGCGGCCGGCGCCCGGGAACCGGCCCGGAGGCCCGCCGCCGGAGTGTATTACTTGACTTATACACCAGGACACCTCCTATCCTCCGGGTGTATTGCTCGACTAATGCGGTATGAGCGCGGCACGTGACGGGGCTGATGCTACCGACCCGCGGCGAATGCGTGACGCTGGGGACACCGACATCGCGGCTCGGGAGCGGGGAGCTGTCACGGATCGGTGTGGTGGATCAGCACGCGGGCTTCGTCGACTGGATGAGCGCCGGTCAGGTGGTACGCTACGTGTCGAGCTTCTACCGCAGCTGGGATCTCGCGCTGGAGCTGGCCGGCAGTCCGCGCGACACGGCGCTCGGCGTGGTGGCTCTGGCGATCGTAGTCCAGACCGTCCACTGGTTCGCGTTGCGCAGCTACTTCACGACACGCGACCTCGTGCGACGATCGATCTGACGACCCGATGCTGCCGATCTCGATCCCGCTCGACGCCAGCGCCAGCGGCGCGCCCACACCGGCGAGCGCAGCCTCGAGTGCACTCGCCCAACGATCCGCCCGGCGTGCGCGATCAGGTGGCGCGCGCAGGAATGACGACTGTGAGCAGGAACGCCGCACCGTCATCGGACGAGACAGAGTGACGCACACCCGCCCTGGCCGACAGCACCTGACCCGGCCCTAGCACCTGCTCGTCGTCGGCGCCCGCACGAAAACGGATCGTACCTTCGACCGGCTGGACCGTGATCGGCCCGGCCGCGGCGTGCTCCGCCATCTCCGCTCCAGGCTCCAGCACGATCAGGGTCATACGCAGTGGCCCGTCCTTCAGCAGTGTGCGGGCCGTACGCCGTGCATCGCCATCGGCTCGCGCGGAGCGTGCCGTGCGCGTCTCTCCGGCCAGGTCGAACACCATGGTTTCGCCCGAGAGCGGACGGTCGAACGAAGTCATGACGCACCGCCTTGCCGTATCTGCTTCGTTGTCATGGGGCGCGTCTCCTCCAACGCTGGGGGTTCGGGGACCAGCCGCGTCGCCCGGCATCGTCGAACGTCTTTGTCAGGATCGACTTGCACCCGGTAAGTGTCAAGACATGCCGTGTGAGTGAACGGCGGGGACTGTACTCACACTCACACCGGCTCCCGCGGGGTCGTGGCGGCTGCCTCTCGGTGGCGGGGCTTTCTGATCCGATCCCGCTGCGGCTTCACCGCACTGCCGCTGCTATTCCTGCGATCCGCTGCCCCCAAATGAGCCAGAATCCGGCCGTTTGTCGTGTTATCAGGAGGACGACCGCAGTTTCAATCGAACCGCAAGGAGGATGTGATGATGACACGACGGATCTCAACGGTGGCGGCGCTGCTGGGGACTGGACTGGCGGTAGCGTGCATGGACCGCGCCGATTCGCCGACGGAAGTGACGGCTGGCGGAGCGGTGCACTCCATGGACCACATGGCGGCGGTCACTGGAACTACGCTGGACCCGTTCACATTTCGCGCGACGCTCGATCCCTACCGCATCCAGCAGCTGCCGGATTTCATGATCCACTCGAAGGCAATAAGCGACATCGTGATCCAGAGGAGCGTGTTCGCGCCGGGTGCGGGACCCTGGCACACGCATCCGGGCCCGAGCTTCGTCTACGTCATTGAGGGCGAAATCAAGCTCGAGAAGCACAACAGCACGAATGGCTGCACCCAGACTCCGGTGTACGGCCCCGGCAACGCCTATTTCGAGGTTGCCGACGAGGTTCATCGGGCGGTTGTCATGAGCGCCACCCCTGCGGTGCTCATGGTCACCCGATTCAACATTCCCGTGGGAGGCGCAATCACGATTCCGGCGGCGAATCCGGGTTGTTAGCGCTGAGGCTGCCGATTCAGCGACGCACGCCGATCCGGCGCAGCAGATCGATGTAGCGCGGCTCGACCTCGAAGGGTTTGAAGATAGGATCGCCGGCGATGAAACGGAGCTGCGGATGCCGCTCGCCGTAGCTCCGCTCCAGCCAGTCGAGCGCCCCTTCGAGGTCGTTCAGCGCCAGGAGCACCGTGGCTACATCCGGATCATGCAGGGCGGTGCGCGCTGCCTGCTGCTCCTGCTCACGCAGGATCCGCCGCGCCTCCTGCTCCTGACCGAGACGCCCCAGGATCCGTGCAATGTCGATGTCCCGACGTCCCCCGAGTTCGTACGCTCGACGGTATGTGCGGAGCGCATCATCCAGCCGGCCTGTCGTTTCGTAGTATAGTCCGAGGCCGGTGTGCGCCCGCCAGAACGTCGAATCCAGATCGAGCACTTCCTGAAGATGCTCACGCGCTTCGTCGAAGCGGCCGGCAAGCATGAGCGTGCGGCCGAGGTTCTCACTCAGGAGTGGATCGAGCGGATCCAGTTCGATCGCCACGTCGTACTGAGCGAGCGCTTCCTCGATCCGACCGTGGGACCGCAGCAGGTTGCCGTAAAAGTAGCGGGCGGTGAGATGATTCGGATCCAGTTCGATGGCGCGCAGCTGCTCCCGTTCGGCCGCCTCGGAGTTCCACTCGTAGACGTGCATGTACGTGCCGAGCACCGCATGAGCGTCGGCCAGACTGTCGTCGAGCTGCACGGCCTTCAGCGCTGCTATCCTCATTCGTTCCCGTGCGACGGCGGGTGGGATGTCGCCCCACAGGCCCTGGAGCGAGTATACGGAGGCGAGGCCGGCATATGCGGACGCGTACTGCGAGTCCGCTTCGATAGCGCGCTCGAAGTACTCGTGGGCACGGCGGAATGCAGCGCTCGTTCGCTGGTTCCAGAAGTGGCGGCCCTTCAGGTAGAGCGCAAAAGCCTCGGTGCTCGCCGTCGAACGACGCACCACCCGCTCCCGCTCCGCGGGCGAAAGGCCGGCCTCGAGCGCGGTTGCAATCCGGAGCGCCAGGTCACGCTGAAGCGCGAAGATGTCCGTCGTCTCGCTGTCGTATGTCTCCGCCCAGAGGTGAAGTCCGTCCGCGACATTGATGAGCTGCGCTCTGACACGAATGCGGTCGCCTGACTTCTGTACGCTGCCCTCCAGAATCGTCGCCACATCGAGGGCGCGGCCGATCTCGCGGATATCCAGACTGGCTCCCTTGAACGCAAAGGCGGACGTGCGTGCAACGACCCGCAGAGCGCGGACGTTCGACAGGGCGCCGATCAGCTCTTCCGTGAGCCCATCGATGAGGTAATCCTCGCCGGGATCGCGACTCACGTTCGTGAACGGTAGCACGGCGATCGTCTTCGTGCCTTCCGGTGACTCACCGCCGGCACCCCGCACCATCGGTATGGCAGCTGCGGATGCAGGCAAGCGGGTCGGCCCGCCAACGGCCAGCCAGAATGCGGCAATGCCGACCACGACGATGAGTGCTCCCGCGAGTACGACGCGCGGTATTCTCCGTATGTCGCTACGCCGTGACACGGGCAGCGGCGCGGCCGCCATCAGCATTGCGAAATCGGCGAGAAGCTCGTCGGCGCTCGCGTAGCGCGACGCGGGGTGCTTGTGCAGGAGGCGCGTCAGGACTCGCTCGAGCGATGCGGGCGCACCCGCAGTTCGCGTTCGTACGAAGTCCGGTCGGTTGTGGAGAATCGCCTGGATGACGGCGTTCTGGTTTCCGCCGCGGAACGGATGCACGCCTGCAATCATTTCGTAGAGCACGACACCGAGGCTGAAGAGGTCGCTCCGCGGATCCACCGCATCACCGCGAGCCTGCTCGGGCGACATATAGGCCACTGTGCCTGGCGTTACACCCGGACGGGTAACGCTCATGTCGCTCGGTTTCGCAAGACCGAAATCGAGCAGCTTTACCGTTCCATCGCGCAGGATCATCACATTGCCCGGCTTGACGTCCCGGTGCACGATCCCGTGCGCATGAGCGGCAGCGAGCCCGCGCGCGATCTGTCTGGCGACCGCGATGGCCTCCGCTGCCGGGATGGCTCCCCGAAGCAGCCGATCCTTCAGCGTCTCACCGTCGTAGAACGCCATGCTGATGAATGGGCGACCGTCTTCGGCAGCCGCGATCTCATGGACCGTACACACGTTGTCATGAACCAGCGCGGCTGCTGCCCGTGCCTCCTGAAGCATGCGCTCTTCTGCATCCAGCGCGCCGGCGAAACAGGGAGGAAGGAACTTCAGGGCGACGTCGCGTTGCAGGCGCGTGTCGCGAGCCCGGTATACGGTGCCCATGCCGCCGACTCCGATGCAGGCTTGAATCTCGTACCGGCCGGCGACAGGGGTGGTGGTCATGTGGGGGGTGATGACTGCGTCGGCGAGCAGCTCGAAGAAACTCTCTGCTGCATCAGCATGCTGGAGCAGCTCGTCCAGCTCCGACCGCAACGCGTCATCGCCGCGGCATGCATTTTCGATGAAGCCGCTCCGCGTCTCGGCAGGCAGAGAACGGGCCTCTTCGTACAAACGTTCAGCGAGCTCGATGCGATCCCGATCGCCCGCTGACGGCTGGTGCGGGGCGCTCATGCCGAGCCTTCGAGTGAGTGGGACAGCTCGCGGTGCAACCATGCCTGCGCCATCGCCCACCCGCGCTTCACGGTCGCCGGAGATACGCCGAGCACGACCGCAGTCTCACTGATCGGCATCCCGCCGAAAAACCGGCATTCGACGATCTGGCTCTGTCTCGGATCGTGCGCTTCGAGACGCCGCAGCGCGTCGTCCAGAGCCATCAGTGCATCGGCACCGGCCTCCGACGGGTCACCGTTACCTCGCAGCGCCGCCTCGATCTCAGCCAGAGGAACCCGGCGCAGCCCGCCACCGCGTTTCGCCGCCTGCCTGCGCTTCGCGTAGTCGACGAGGATATGGCGCATCGCCCTGGCTGCCACCGCGAGAAAATGCGGCTGACTCTCCCACGCCGGCGCCGACTGGCCCGCGAGCCGCAGGTACGCCTCATGGACGAGAGCGGTGGTGTTGAGACTGTCATCGCCCTCCCAGCGCCGGCGCTGATGCTCCGCCAGATGGCGCAGCTCATCGTAGACGAGCGGGAACAGCCGATCGAACGCCCGCCGATCTCCTGCCTGGAGCGCCTGCAGAAGATGGCCGACACTCTGGTCGCGGTCATCGGTCATGGTTGCGCGCGTACACGGATCAGGTCGGCCGCGAGGAGGGGATCTGCATTCCAGACACCTGAACCAAACGGTACGTCCGGCGTCGGCGCGAATCAAGCATGCGCGCTTCGGTGGTCGCCCCGGACTGACTCGCTTCTACGACGCAATGCGCTACGCCTGAGCAGGCGGTCCGAACCAGGTGGTCAGCGCGTTAACGAGCCCCGGCTGGGTCTGGTCTCCCACCCACGCCACATATCCGTCCGGCCGAATCAACACGGCGGTCGGTGCAGTGACCACGCCGACTGCCGGAAGTTCCCACGTACGCTCGTATCTGGCGTCGACCAGCTGAACGCGATCTGCCCATGGGGTGATGTCGAAGCTGCCGGGCTCACCGAGGTTGAGAAGCACCGGCCGGGCATCGTGCAGCAGGGTGAAGACCCGCATCGGACCGCTGGCGGTGACGAGGTCGTGATCGGGCATCCGGCGTCCGAGCACCGGATGGCCCTCGCCGAGATCGTAGTGGATATCCAGTCCGGACATCATCGCGGCGAATCGTTTACGCGGCTCGTCCATGCTCAGCAGCTCGGCTACGCTGTCGCGCAATGCCTCGATGCGATCGTCGACCCGCATGAGCGCGACTTGCGCCATCGTGTTGCGCAGCACGCGGGCAGCGACCGGATGGCGCTCGGCGTGGTAGCTGTCCAGCAGGCTTTCCGGCGACGTCCGTTTGACCACCTGGGCCAGCTTCCATCCCAGATTCACAGCATCCTGCACACCGGTATTGAGCCCCTGTCCGCCGACCGGGGAATGCACGTGCGCCGCGTCCCCGGCCAGCAGGACCCGTCTGTCGCGGTACGCAGCGGCCTGCCGGGTCATGTCGGTGAACCTCGAGATCCAGGTGGGACTGTGGATCCCGTAATCGGTCCCGTAGACGGCGATGAGGCCCTCGCTGAGATCGCGCAGGGTGGGCTCGCTCGTCGCTCCGACGTGCGATTCGGTCACCATGACCCGTACCGTCCCCCCTTCCTTGTAGACCACCTCACCGTTCCTGATTTCGTACTCGACCTTGCTCAGACCGTGGATACCCGAGGCGGTGCGGCGCATGCCCAGCGGCGGCTCCTCGGTCACCTCGACCTCTGCGATCATCGCGCTCGTCGTAGGATCCCAGCCGGGGAACTCGATACCGGCCGTCTTACGCACGAGACTGCGTCCTCCATCGCACCCGACGAGATACTGCGCCCGCAGCGACTGGCCGTCGGCCAGCTCGACGTGGACGCGGGTGTCGTCCTGCGAAAAGCCGGTCACTTCACGTCCGCGGTAGATCGGCACCTTCAGCTCGTGGACCCAGTCGGCCAGGATGCGCTCGATATGGTTCTGCCACAGCCCGAGCCCGTATGGGTGCCGCGTCGGAAAGTCACTGATGTCCAGACGAACGGTGCCGAACCCCGCGACCTGGGCGACCTGTCCCTCCGCGAGGAACCGATCGGCGATTCCGCGTTGATCGAGCACCTCGATGGTGCGTGAGTGCAGGCCGCCCGCGCGCGAGCCGGGGAGGTCCTGGCTCGCTCGCCGCTCGACGATGGCGACGTCGACGCGCGCCAACGCCAGCTCGCCCGCCAGCATCAGCCCTGTCGGACCTCCTCCGGCGATCACCACCGCATGCCCGGTCATCGCCACCCTGCGGTCGGCATCACTCCGGTCGCGGACGGCAACCCGCGCGACCCATAGGTCGACAACCACACACGCATTTCCTGCCTCCCTTTCTGCACATCGCCGCGTTCTGGCCGGCGATTATGTGGTACGCCCCGGGCCTGTACAAGCCCTCTGCAAAAATGCTGACGCGGCAGGCATGGGAAAATGCACGACATTCTGCCGCGCACGACATCGTCGCCGCGGGTGCCACTGGGACCCGCCGGCTGCAAACCAAAGCGTCGTTGGCACTGCCGCGGGCGACCCTGCTAGGTTGTGCGCCCATGAGCACGATCGAACAGGACCTGGAAACGCTGGTGGTGGCCGCGGCGCGGTTGCGCACGGAGATCGGCCGCCGGATCGTAGGTCAGGTGGACGTGGTCGAGGAAGTGGTGCTGTGCCTGTTCGCGGGCGGGCACGTGCTGCTCGAGGGCGTGCCCGGCCTCGCCAAGACACTGCTCGTCCGGACGCTGGCCGACGCGCTCGCACTGGACTTCCGCCGGATCCAGTTCACGCCTGACCTGATGCCCGGTGACATCACGGGCACCGAGGTCATCGAGGACGACCATACGACCGGCCGCCGCGCCGCGCGGTTCCTGCGCGGCCCCGTCTTCACGCAGGTGCTGCTTGCGGACGAGATCAACCGCACGCCGCCGAAGACGCAGTCCGCGCTGCTCGAGGCCATGCAGGAGGGTCGCGTCACCGCGGCCGGCGAGGACCTGGAGCTGCCGCGCCCGTTCTTCGTGCTCGCAACGCAGAACCCGATCGAGCAGGAAGGCACGTACCCGCTACCCGAGGCGCAGCTCGACCGGTTCATGCTGAACGTGCGCATGACGTATCCGTCGGCAGCGGAGGAAGTGCGTGTGCTGACGTCGACGACCGGAACGGCCGAGACCGTCATCGTGCCCGTCGTCGATGCGGACGGCGTGCTCTCATTACAGCGACTCGTGCGTGAGGTCGAGGTCGCGGAAGACGTGTTCCGCTACGTGGCCGATCTGGTACGTGCGACCCGACCCGGCACGGACGACGCGCCGGCCGAGATCGAGCGCTGGGTCCGCTGGGGTGCGGGCCCGCGCGCCGGTCAGTCGCTCATCCTTGCCGCGAAGGCGCGTGCCTTGCTGGACGGCCGCGTTCACGTCGCGCCGGGCGACATACGACGGCTCGCTGCGCCCGTGCTGCGTCATCGGATTCTGCTCAACTTCCATGCGGAAGCCGACGGAGTCCGCTCCGACGACGTCGTCGACCTCCTTCTCGAGCGCGTGAAGCCGCCCGGCGTCGCATGACCGCTGCGCCCGCACTGCTGCCGCCGCACGTGCTGGAACGGCTGGGCGGACTCGAGTTCGTCGCACGGCGCATCGTCGAAGGTTTCGTCGCGGGTACACACCGCTCGCCGTATCGCGGTGCAGGCGAGGAGTTCGCCCGCCACCGCGCGTATCAGCAGGGCGATCCCGTGCGCAACATCGACTGGCGTGTCTATGCGCGGTCCGACCGTCTGTTCGTGCGCGAGTACCGCGAGGACTCGAGCCTGCACTGCTGGATCGTCGTCGACTGCACACAGTCGATGGGCTACACTGACGCGCACGACATCAGCAAGCTTCGCTACGCGACATTCATCGCCGCAGCGCTCGGCCATATCATGCTGAGGGCCGGCGATGCCGTCGGTCTTGCGACGTGCGCTGAACGTGCTGCGCTGCGCGTGCCGCCGCGCAACCGTCGCGGACAGTTGCATGATCTGATCATCGAGCTCGAGCGATTGACGGCGCATGGTTCGGCGACCGTTGACACAGCGGTCGATGCGGCCGGAGCCGTGCTCCGCCGACGCGGCCGCGTCGTGATCCTGTCGGACCTGCTGGGCGACGATGACGGTGCTGCCCTGATCGCGGCTGTCGGCAGGTTGCGCGCGCGCGGCTCGGAGGTGGCCGTGCTGCGTGTGCTGACACCTGCCGAGGCCGGCATCGAGCCGCTGCCGGCGGCAGACTATTTCGATCCGGAAGTACCCGCCCGCAGCACTGTCGGCAGGGGCGGCGACAGCGGCTACCGCGTGCGGCTCGACGCGTACTACGCGCGAATTGCAGCCTCACTCCGCGAACATGGTGCGGAGTACGTCGAGCTGCTGACGGACGAGCCGGTCGAGCGCGCGCTGTCGGCGTGGCTGCTCGCGCGCTGACCGCACCTGCCCGGCCATGATCCGGTTGCTACAGCCGTGGTTCCTGGCGCCTGGGGTGCTGGCCGCTGTGATCGTGATGGCGCTGCATTTTCTGGTGCGCTCGCCGGTGCGGCGCGCGCCACTCCCGACACTGCGCTTCCTGTCACCCGCGCAGCACACGGCCGTGCGGCTGCGCCGGCGGCCACACGATCTGTTGCTGCTCGCGCTGCGCGTGCTGTTCGCACTC
>Ga0299914_10001729_pt1 | contig 14677 bp, 15 predicted proteins | sample RVTome_10_FD_201361 | JGI IMG/M metagenome (GOLD analysis project Ga0299914, IMG submission 201361) | Soil microbial communities from uranium-contaminated site in the Upper Colorado River Basin, Wyoming, United States - RVT153D57 (version 2) ...
GGTGATCGTGCACGGCTCTGGACACATCAAGCTCGACGACCATGTCGATCCGTATCTCGCGACCGTGCTGGAGGCATCGTCGCCTCTGACCCCTCGCCGGTGCGGCGCGCCATCGCCCTCGAGTACGGCGCAACGTATGCAGTCGATCCGCGGGCGGAGGACCCAGTGGCGGTCTGGCACGATCACGCGCGGGAGGGCTCGCGGCTTCACGTCGTGGAAGCGAGTGGCGCGACGGGCGTCCTCCCTCAGCTCATCAACGCCGCGCCGATGTATTCCGTCTTCTCGGTCGTGGGCTCCAACCCTGAACCGGACGAGCTGCGGACCATGTCTGCCATCAACAAGAACGCCTCGCTCTACTTCGTCACCGGACCCTGGTACGGCGAGAACCGGTACGAGGCGCTGTGGCGCGCCTACGAGCACCTACTTGAGGGCCGCTTCGACCCGGCACGTATGGTCACCGGCTACTGCGGCATCGAAGGTGCGGACGCCGCGTTTCGCGCGCTGCGACCCGAATCCGGCGCGATCGAGCACGTGAAGATCATCGTGCGTCATGACAGCGACAGCGCCGAGGTCATCAGCGTCTGAGCCCTCCCCAATGAGGCTCGGTCCATATTGATCAAGGCTTCGGGCGAATCTGGAGAGATTGTCCTAAGGCCGCGAGGATCTGGACGCACCCGAATCGGCCTGGGCAACGGGAGACATGCTGCCCAAGCGCTTGCACGGTAGGTCTACGGCCCGGATACTCAACTGAGTGAGAGCGAAGGACAGACGAGGTAGCGCGGATACGAGTCGACCAGGATCGTCGTCGACCGAATCGAGCGCTCGGTCCGGTTCAACCTCCGAGCGCAGGGAAGAACTTCTGCGGATCGCTGCGGAACTGTTCGCCGAACGAGGCTACAAGGCCACTACGGTGCGGGCAATCGGTGAGGCGGCCGGCGTCTTGTCTGGCAGCCTGTATCACCATTTCGATTCCAAGGAAGCCATGGTCGATGAGCTCCTCGCCACCTACTTCGAGGCGCTCCTCGGTCGCTACAACGAGATCATCGAGGCCGGACGCCCTCCGCTGGAGACGTTCCGCGAGATGGTCTACGTAGCCTTCGACACGATCGAACAACATCGCGCGGCGACGAGGACTCTCCAAAACGAGGGGCGATACTTCGCCGCGCTCCCCCGCTTCGCGTACCTGAAAGATCGAGAGCGAACGATCGAGGAGCTCTGGATCGGGATCATCAAGAGCGGGAAGGCATCCGGTGCGATCCGGAGCAATCTAGATCCGAGGACGGTTTACAGATTCGCTCGCGACGGAATCTGGGTGGCGGCACGCTGGTACAAGCCAACTGGCAAGCTGACTCATCGCGACCTCGCGGACCAGTTCCTGACGATCCTTCTCGCTGGCATCGCCGCTCCCACAACTGAGTAAGGCGAGCGGATCACCCGACGACGCCTCCCGCTCGGACCGTCGCTCGCGTAAGGACGAAGCCGTCGTACCCGTTGTTCGCGATCTTTCGGCAGATGTCGTCGTAGACATCCAGACCGCCTGCGTAGGCAAGGAACCTTGTGGCCTTGCCATCGATGTTGCTGCCGCGGTACCAGGATCTCGCGTGAACGTACATGGTTCGGCTCGCCGCGTCCTCGACCTGCTGGGCCCACCAGGTCTCCCGTTCAGGCTGTGCCTCGATGCTGACGACCCCATGCTCCCGCAAGTAGACGAGACAGTCCGCGATCCACTCGACATGCTGCTCGATGGCAGCGATGACGTTGACGAGCACCGACGGGCTCTCGGGCCCAGTAATCGTGAACAGATTGGGAAAGCCCGACGTCGCCACGCCCAGATAGGAGTGCACGCCCTGCCTCCACGAGTCCCTGAGACTGAGGCCATTGCGACCTCGTATGTCAATCCGAGTCAGCGATCCGGTCATCGAGTCGTAGCCCGTGGCATAGACGATCGCATCAACCGGATACTTTCCGGCGGCGGTCCGAATACCGTCTTCCTCGATCCTGTCGATGGGCTCCTCGAGCAGGCTCACGAGCCTGACCCGCGGAAGGTTGAAGGTCGCATAGAAGTCGGTGTCCGTCACCAGTCGTTTACCACCGATCGGGTAGTCGATCGGCGTGAGCCTTCGCGCTACCTCCGGATCATCGACGGTGTCCTTGATCTTCGCGCGAACGAAGTCGGCCATGACCTCGTTCGCAGCCAGATCATGGCTCACATCGAGGAACGCCGTGATGAACAGATTCCCGCCGAGCTTCCAGTTCTTCTCCAACATCACGGTGCGCCGCGGCTCCGGCGTCTCCAAGATGTTGTCCCCGGTGAGGGGCAGATTGATGCCGGCATAGCTGCGCCGCGCAGACTCGGCCAGGTCCTTGTGATTGCGACGTGCGGTGATGATCTCGTCGGCGTACAAGGGCCGGTTCCGAGCTGGCACCGTGTAGGCGGGCGTACGCTGGAAGACGACGAGTTCTGCGGCCTCCTTTGCGACCTCGGGGATCAGTTGGACACCTGACGACCCGACACCGACGACGGCCACCCGTTTCCCGGTGAAGTCGACACCACCGGCAGGCCAATGCCCGGGGTGGTAGACCTCACCGCGGTAGTCGTGGACGCCATCAAAGGGCGGGACCTGGGCCGCGGACAGTCCCCCGGCGGCCGTTATCACGAAGCGCGCGGTCACGACTTCACCGGTCTCAGTAGTCACCACCCAGAGCGAGTCCGCCTCATCGAATACTGCCGACGTTACTCTGCTGTGGAACGTGATCATCCGGCGAACATCGATCCGGTCGGCCACCCACTCCGCGTATGCGAGGATCTCCGGCTGAGTGGCGTAGCGCTCCGACCAAGTCCACTCGTCGACGAGCTCCTGGCTGAAGGAGTACTGGTAGGACAGGCTCTCCACGTCGCACCGAGCGCCAGGGTATCTGTTCCAGTACCACGTACCCCCCACGCTCCCGCCTGCTTCGAATCCGCGTACGTCGAAGCCGCGCTCGCGCAGGGCGTACAAGGCGTAGATCCCGCCGAACCCGGCGCCGACCACAACCACGTCGAGGTCAGGCTTGACGATTGAGGAAATGGTCACTTCAGTCACCCCTGTCATTCTCGGATGCAGCAACCGCTCGTGCGAACGCTGCCCGGAGATCGGATACCTGTCGTTTGGACACGTTGGCCGGGGCTGCGATCGCCGCCGAGCCGTGGAATGTGCCGGCGTAGAGATGTAGGTCGGTAGGTACACCGGCCTGTGCGAGCCGCCGGGCGTACTCGAGACCTTCGTCGCGCAACGGGTCGAACTGGTTGACTCCGATGAACGCGGGAGGAAGACCTCGGAGGTCCGTGGCCCGCGCAGGCGATGCGTACGGTGACACGGGCGCTCCGACCGTCTCCCCCAGGTACGCCCGCCAGCTCAGCTCGGCGTTCTTTCGGGTCCAGACAGCAGTGTCGTCGTAGAGCCGTGCAGACTCTGTCGAGCCCCGATCGTCGAGGACCGGGATGTCCAGGAGCTGGAACGCCACCCGCGGACCGGCCTCGTCTCGCATCCGTAGCACGAGCCCAGCAGCCAGGGCACCCCCAGCGCTCTGGCCGCCGATCGCGACGCGATCAAGGTCGATGGCCAATTCGTCAGCGTTCTCCACCAGCCACGAGAGGGCCGCAGCGCCGTCGTCGACCGGTCCCGGAAACGTCGTCTCCGGGGCCAGCCGGTACTGGACGGAGACGGCGACCGCGCCGGTGTCGAGGACTATCGACTCCAGGAACGACAGAGACTCCGCCGCGTCTCCCAGCACGAACCCGCCGCCGTGAAACCAGAGCAGCGCCGGCCGGGGCACCACGGGCGCCTCAACCGGGCTGAGCACGAGGATGTCCACCGACGGAGCATCGTCGATCCCGGGAACCGATCGCACGGCTAGCTGCACCTTGTCGCTGAGCTCGAAGGGCGGCGCCGCTGCCACGACCTCGGCAAGGTAGGCGCGCGTCGCGGTTATGTCGGTCAGGTCAAAGACGGGTGCGTAGGGCAGGAACGCCGCGACTTCCGAGGCATAGGGGTAGGACATCCGATGCTGCTCCTTCGCACTTGCCGCTCACCGAGATGTGACTCCGGTCACTTTGCGCTACAGTGGAGACTGTAGCCAGTCAATGGACAGTGTGTCCAGTGCCACATTCAAGTTCCCGGTTAAGGTGGACAGATGCCGGACAAGCAACAGGCCTCCCTGCGAAGCAGGGGACGCATGCGCGACGCCCAACGCGAGTCGACGCGCATGCTCTTGGTCGACGCCGCGATACGCGTCTTCGCGCGTCACGGATACGCAAGATCGACGATCGAGCAGATCGTCGCCGAAGCAGGTGCAGTCAGAGCGACGTTCTATCTGCACTTCAAGTCGAAGCCAGATCTCCTTCCCGAGATCCTGGCGCGGGCGACGGACGCCTTCTCCGAACCGTACACGCGCCTTGCAGAGATTGTTCCCACGGCAGATCGAAGCCTTGTGGAAGCCTGGATACGGGAAGCGATCCGCCGATGGACGGACCTGGAAGACCTGCTCCGCCCTGTCTACGAGGCGGCTGATGCGGACCCGGCTCTCTTCCGGAGTCTCTTCCTGGGCGACCTTCCCGGCGTCGCAGCGATGGCTGAGACTCTTGTCAGGGCAGACGTCGTGGGCGACGTGGCCGAGGCTGAGATCTCAGCTGCCGTCCTCTACGCCCCGTTGTTCCACTTCTTCCGACGTCACCTGCGAGGCGAGCAGTTCAACCATGATCTCGCCGCAACGGTGATCACCGACGCATGGATGAACATCATCTCGGGCTCGCGGAAGGCGCGCTCAGCCACCGAGATCTTGAGCTCTCCGCACAACACCGCGTCACCACACTGACCGACACCAACCCGCCACCCGAGCAGAAGAGACAACCATGAGCGACATGCAAGCAAAGATGATCATTCTGTCGACTGAGAATCTCGACGAGTCGATCAGCTTCTACACCGAGACCCTCGGCCTTCCGCTGAAGTTCCGTGACGGCGCCCATTTTGCAGCCCTTGACGGCGGCACAGTGACGCTCGCTCTGGCCACCTCGATCGACCACCCCCTGCCAGGAAAGACAGTCGTCGGGATCAAGACGGACGATGTCGACGGCACAGCTGCTGCGATCGAGAAGAGTGGTGGCGCGATTGTAAAAGCTCCCTACGACGACGCGCATGAGCGCCGAGCGGTTGTGTACGACAGCGCGGGCAATGGCCTCGTCCTCTACAAGCCGCTCTGAGACAGCGGCGCGTTGGAAGGCCTCGTCGCCAGAGGGATCTCGCGTCAGCACACGACCGTCGCACTCCCCGTCGACGAGGCCGTCTTAGGCTGATCGCCTGTCGTCGCCCTCGTCTTGAATTCCGTGGAGCACGATCTCGATGTATTGCTCGGCGATCTCGTCGATAGGAGTGTCGCCCTCGGGCCGATACCATCGCACCGCTACCCAGAGGGTGTCTCGGATGAACCTGAAGGCGAGCTCGGGATCGACGTCAGGCCGGAGGTCGCCCGTCGCGATTCCGTCCTCAATCAATTCGATCCACATATCGTGGAAGCGCTCGTTGTTCGTCCGGAGGAAGGCGAATCCCGGTAAACCCATGAGGTAGGCCGCGTCGTTCTGGAAGACCGCAACCTCGGTGTGATGATCCTCGATCGCCCGGAACGATGCCTCGATCACGGCACGCACCTTGTCACGCGTGCCGGCGCCGGACGCAAGGATCGCCTCGTACTTCAGCCAGAGCTCGGATTGGAACGGCGCCAGCAACTCTTCGATGATCGACTCCTTGGAGTCGAAGTGGTGATACAGGCTTCCGGACAGGATGCCCGCGGCCTCGCCGATGTCACGCACGGTGGTGTTTTCGACACCTCGCGTGGCGAACAGCTCGCCGGCGATGCGGACCAACTCCTGTCGACGACGCGTGCGCGCACTGACGGCCTCGGCTGACATGACAATGTCCCTCACTGGTCTTGGCTGATGACGGACATGATCTCTCCGATCATGTAGGACGACCAGTCGCTGGCGCGCGAGACCATCACGCTAGCAACCTAACATGCGGAAGAAGCGGAACTCGGGGTCACAGGGCGCCCAGGCCAAACCAAGCACTTGGTTGGTATCCTCTGGTGACACAACCCGTCGCCAACCAAGGGGCGCGAAGACATGAACATGGAGACCCAGGGTCTTGCCAACGCTGTCGGTGCCCCGCTCGGCACCCGCAGCGTGGCTTACTCCAGCGACGACGCCATCCTCTACGCACTGGCCGTCGGCGCAGGCACAGACAGCCTCGACCTCATCTATGAGAAGAACCTGCGCGTGCTGCCGACCTACGCAACCACGCTCGGCCTCTGGGTAGCTGACGCTGCCGGCGCGCTGGGTCTCTTTACCCCACAGGAGGCGCTGCATGGGGCACAGGAGCTCGTGATCCACGAAGAGCTTCCCCGGTCAGGGATAATTGAAATCACGGGCCGAGTCGCAGCAGTGTGGGACAAGGGCCAAGGAGCCGTTCTCGATGTCGAGGCGACCTCGACGTACTTCACCGCGACATATTCGATCTTCCTCCCTGGCAGGGGCGGATGGGGTGGTCCACGAGGATCATCGACGGGCCGAGCTTCCGGCGCCGAGCCGACCTGGACCGGCAGTCTTGAAACCTGGGCAGCGCAGCCCGCCCTCTATCGGCTGACGGGCGACAAGCACCTGATCCACATCGATCCCGACGGCGCGCGTGCCGCGGGTCTGGCCGGCGTGATCATGCACGGCCTCTGCACATTCGGCAGCGCGGCGCGTGAACTGGCCGCCGCGACCGGCGCCCACGCAGCCGACCTCCGTCAGATCCGCGCACGATTCGCGGCCCCCGTCATTCCCGGGGACGACGTTGCGCTCGCGGCCTGGGCCACATCCACATCGGAGGTCGAATTCACGGCACACAGCAACGGGTCCACCGTGCTCACGGGAGGCTACGCCCACTTCCAGCGGGGTGACACCTAGCGCCGCATCACACCGGGTTCCGCACGGACCCCACTGCACTGCGTCACCACAGGCCTGCCGACACATCACGGTACGCCGGACTCTGCCGAACCGTCCCGCGAGGCGAAGGGTTGACGTCCACCGGATCAAGATGAGACCTTCACTGTACTGAACATGCGCTTGGTTGGTTAGGAGCAGCTCATGGCCACACCCCACTCATCCAATGCCTCGCCAAACCGGCTCACCGGTCGCGTAGCCCTCGTGACCGGTGCCGCCCGCGGCCAAGGGCTCGAGATTGCCCGCCTGTTCGTCACTGAGGGCGCCCGCGTCGTACTCGGCGACGTACTCGATGACGACGGCAAGACCGCGGCCGACACACTCGGCCCGGCCGCTCGGTACGTCCACCTGGACGTCACGAGCCCCGAGGACTGGAGCGCGGCCGTACGATTCGCGGTCGACGAGTTCGGATCTCTGAACGCGCTCGTGAACAACGCGGGCGTCATGATGTTCTCCTCGATCGCTGACACGACGCTGGACGCGTACCGCCGGGTGATCGACGTCAATCAGGTGGGAGTCTTCCTCGGCATGCAGGCAGCGGCTCCCGCGATGACGTCCGCCGGCGGGGGCACCATCGTGAACACCTCCTCGGTCAACGGCTTCGTCGGCGTGGCCGGCACGCTGGCGTACGCCGCCTCGAAGTGGGCCATCAGAGGGATGACTCGCACAGCGGCACTGGAGCTCGGCCATGACGGGATTCGCGTGAACACGCTCGCGCCCGGCAGCGTCGACACCCCGATGATCGCCCCAGGCGGGGTTGAGGCAATGAGCGACGGCGCTAAGGCCGTGTTCGCCAGGCTCCCGGCCGGCCGCGTCGGCACACCGGACGAGATGGCGAGAGCCGTACTGTTCCTGACCAGCGACGAGTCGTCGTACGTCACGGGCACCGAGCTGGTCGTCGACGGCGGGTCACTTGCCGGCCCTGTGTACGACGACCTGTAGGAGCCTGCTCATGGAGATAGACCTCACGGGACTGACCGCCCTCGTCACTGGCTCAACTCGCGGCATCGGGTTCACCACAGCAGAGCGGCTTGGCGAGTCCGGCGCGAGCGTGGTTGTCAACGGCCGCACCCAGGATGCCGTCGACGCAGCGCTCGACGCACTACGCTCCGCAGTCCCGTCGGGGTCGTTTCGCGGCGTGGCCGCCGACGTCGCGACCGCTTCCGGCATCGACGCACTCACCGCAGCCGAACCCTCCGTCGACATCCTCGTGTCCAATGCCGCGGTCTTCGACTGGATACCATTCTTCGAGGCCACCGACGAGGTCTGGCAGCATCACCTCGACATCAACCTGATGTCCGGCGTCCGGCTTGCCCGCCACTACCTACCCGGGATGGTCGAGCAGAACTGGGGACGTATCGTCCTGGTGGCGTCCGAGGCCGGCTTCAACCTGCCGCCGGACATGATCCACTACGGAGTCAGCAAAGCCGCTGAGATCGCCTTCGCCCGCGGGCTCGCCGAGACCACCGCAGGCACCGGCGTCACCGTCAACAGCATCCTCCCGGGGCCCACTGCGTCGAGCGGTGCCGACGACTTCCTGGAGAGCTACGCCAAGGAGAACGACGTACCTCTCGAGAAGGCGTCGCATCACCTGATCACTTCGATCCGGCCCACCACGCTGCTGCAGCGACTGGCGACCACCGACGAGGTGGCGAACATGATCGTGTACGTCGCCTCCCGGCTGTCCTCCGCAACCAACGGCGCAGCCCTGCGTGCCGAGGGCGGAATCCTGCGTCATCCGGGATGACACGTCCGACCTCCGAGGGCCGAGGCAACACGAAGGGACCGAGAATGACCGATCTGAGCGGGAAGGTAGCGCTCGTCACCGGTGGAGCATCCGGGATGGGGCGCAGCGTGGCGGAGCTGTTGGCTGAGGGCGGCGCGAAGGTGGCCGTGCTCGACATCGACGGCAAGGGTGCCAACGAGACGGTGAAGCAACTGCCGGGTGGAGACGGCTCTCACCTGGCCATCTCCGCCGACGTGACCGACGAGGAGGCGATCGCCGCGGCGATCGCTGAGACCACCAGCCAGCTTGGCGAGATCGAGCTGGTGTGCAGCGCCGCGGGGATCCCCGACGACGCCCGCCCCACCCACGAGCTGACCCTGGACTACTGGCGCAAGATAATCGCCGTGGACCTGGATGGGCCGTTCATCGTGGCCCGCGCCGTCCTCCCCGGCATGCTCGCACGCGGCCGAGGCTCGATCGTCAACATCGCGTCGATGGCTGGCGTCATCGCAAGCGCCGGCGGCTCGCCATACACCGCCGCCAAGCACGGCCTGCTGGGACTCACCAAGCGAATGGCTGCCGAGTACGGTCCACACGGCATCCGGGTCAACGCGGTCTGCCCGGGCTACGTCGCGACACCGATGAACCTCCCCTACCGCGACATGCTCAAAGATGTGATCGCCGCGACTCCGGCCGGCCGGTGGGCTGAGCCGGCGGAGGTCGCAAGGCTCGTCGTCTTTCTGCTCGGTGATGACGCCCCATACATCATGGGCGCGACCATGATGATCGACGGCGCAACGAGTGTCGTCTAGTCCGAGAATGGACCCAGGCAGGTAGGCGGCAGCACCTGGCGGAGCCGGGTAGCGCGTCAGTGCTGGTTAGGCGGCTTGTTCGAGGGTGACGGTGTAGCCGTTCTTCCGTCTGCTGCCGCGCCGGCCGCGATCCGATGATTCCGATCCGATGAAATGCCGCGGCGCTCTCGAGAGCCGGGATCAACGTCGAACTGCACGTCCACCCGGGAGCAACCCACGTCTTCGAGCTCTATGCGCCGGAACCGGAGGTCAGCGGTCGCGCGGTCAAGGACCGACAGCGTGTCATGCAAGCCCTCTGATCCTTGCGAGTAATCACACGTCAGGAGCCTCGAACACATGGTGAGAGGACCAAGAGCCGGGCGAAGCAGTGCTGTTCAGAGCATCGCCTCGCCCGGCTCGCCGAGTATTACGACCCGTCGGCTTCCGGGACGTCGACGGTTTCGACGATCTTCGGCTTGCTTCCGGCCGCGTAATCGATGACGACGTACTGGTGGCCGAGGAAGTGGGCGCCGTCGGACTTGTAGACGCTCGCGCAAGCACCGTCGGAGTACTCCATCTCCTCCAACGCGGAGAGCACGTCGCCGGGATCGGTCGAGCCAGCCTCCTCGACAGCTGCCGCGAGGATCCGCTGGGCGTCGTAGACCTGAGTGGCAGACGCCGTCGGCGGAACCCCGTACTCCTTCTCGTACTCCGCCGCGAACCGTCGACCTGTCTCGCTCTCGCCGATCGCGGGTTCGCATGGCGTGACCGCGTAGAGGTTGTCGACCGCAGGACCCTTGGCGAGCTCGTTGGCGACCACCAACGGGCCGGAGTTGCCGGTGATGACCGGAACCGCCAGGTCGTTCTGCTGCATCTGTTGGAGCTGGAGCGCCAAGATGTTGGGGAAGGTCCACGACAGCACAGCGTCGACGTCCTTCATGTCGAGCACGGCCGAGGTCAGATCGGTGGAGGTCGGCGAGACGTACCTGACCGGCCCCAACTCGAGACCCGCCTCTTCGATCGCATCCAAACTGTTCTCGGTGGAGACCCGCCCGAAGGTCTCGTCCGTGGCGATGATGCCGATCTTCTTCGCTCCGAGTGCCTTGGCCTGCTGGACGCCGCCAACCGCGCGGTAGACGTCGTCAGGATTCACCGAGAACAACCACTTGCTGCCGCCCTCGGCGCCATAGGCGAGCTTGCCGTCACTGCTCAGGTGGATCATCGGAATTCCGGCGCCATCCACTTCCCGGGTGAGTGCCTCCAGCGACCCACCCCCGGGGAATCCGAAGATGGCGGCCGGGTCACGGTCGGTCGCCTTGAGGAACGCCGCGCGTGCTTCTTGCGGATCGACCACGCTCGCGGGGATGCGGGTGTATTTCAGGTCTTTGCCGAGGACGCCGCCGGCGCGATTGATGTCGTCGACCGCGAGCAAGGCGCCGTTGTTGTAGTCGTCGAGCGCCAACTCGGAGTCGCCTTGCACCTCGATCAGGCCGACGGTCTCGGCCCCATCGCTGTCGTCAACTGCTCCCTGACTGCAGGCACTGACGATCGTCATCGTGGTCGCCAGTCCTGCAGCGCCCAGCACGGCAGCCCTCATTCGTGGGTTCGTCACCTGGATTCCTCCTGCTCTCTCGACCCCTCGAGCCCCTCGGTCGTGGGGATTGCCTCTGCGCGGTTCCCGAGGTCACGGGTACCGAGGAAGGTCTCGACCAGAGCCTCACGGTCAGCCAGCTCTGCCGAGGTCCCGGACAAGACGATCCGCCCACCGGCCGCGACGTATCCCCGCTCGCACAGTCGCAAGGCGTCGTTGGTGTTCTGCTCGACGATCAGCAGCGCGACTTCGCCTGCGATGTGCTCGAGCGCGCCGTACACCTGCTTGCAGACCGCCGGCGCGAGGCCGAGTGAGGGCTCGTCCACCATCAACAGGCGTGGCGACCCGAGGAGTCCCCGAGCCAGCGCGACCATCTGCTGTTCTCCACCGGACAGCAGACCACCGCGCCTGTTCCGTAGACGCGTGAGTGCTGGAAAGATGTCGTACGCATCGTCGGGCCGGAACCGCATCGGCCGCTTTCGCACGCTGGTGGCGCCGACCAGGATGTTCTCGTGCACCGTCAGATCGGCGAACACCCGACGACCTTCCGGAACCAGCACGATTCCTCGGCGGGCGCGCTGGAACGAGCTGAGCCGAGACACGTCCTCGCCGTCGAAACGGAAAGATCCACCTGCGGACTCCATGCCGCTGATCGCTGCCAACAGCGACGTCTTTCCCGCTCCGTTCGGGCCGATCAGGCAGACCGCCTCGCCCGCGCCGACGCTCAGCCCCATCCCCTGTACGGCCCGGGTGGTGCCGTAGGAGACCCGAACGTCCTCGACCTCAAGCACCGGCACTACCTCCGAGATAGGCGTCCCGGACGCGGGCGTCGGCCCAGATCTCCGCGGGAGACCCTTCCGAGACCCGGCGACCGAGCTCGAGCACCAGCACGCGGTCACAGAGTTCGTCGATGAAGTCGACCTTGTGGTCCACCAGGAGCATCGAGATCCCCCTCTCCTGCACGATTCGCAGAAGGCTCGTCAATGAGCGGGTCTCATCGTCGTTCAGGCCCGCGCTCGGCTCGTCGAGCAGCAGCACTCTGGGCTCACCCGCCAACGCCCGGGCGAGTTCGAGAAGCCGCTGCTGGCCGTAGGTGAGCGTTCCTGCGGAACGTTCCGCGTGGTCGGCCAGCCCCACCGTCGCTAGGGCGTCCAACGCCGTGGCCCGCCGGCGCTCCTCGTGTCGCGCCTGCCACGGGCGGCCCAACCAGGCCGATATCACGCCGGTTCCGCGCCGGTCGGAGGGCGAGAGCAGGGCGTTGTCCAGGCAGGTGAGATCGGCCAACACCTGGGGCGCCTGGAAGGTCCGGACCACGCCTGCGGCCCGGATCCGCTCAGGTCGGTTGAGCGGGACCTGATCACCGCCGACATACAGGCGACCCGTCGTCGGCACCACTCCCGTCATCGCGTTGAGGAGACTGGTCTTGCCGCTGCCGTTGGGGCCGATCAACCCGAGGACCGTACGTTCTGCCAACTGAACCGACACGCCGTCGACAGCGTGAACACCGCCGAACGAGACCCGCAGGTCCGCGGCTTCCAGCACCGCGCCACTCATGCGGCACTCCGACGCTTCAGCTTCAGCCCCGCCGCGATGCCGTTGGGGAAAAGCATGATCGTCACCAACAAGACCGCGCCGAAGATCATCGGCATGTACTCACTCAGTCCCGAGAGCGCTGCCGGCAAGAACACGTAGAACGCGGTGGCGAGGACGATCCCGATGGGAGAGCGCAGGCCGCCCATGATCACGATCAGCAGCAGACCGATCGAAAGGTCGAGTCCGAACGAGTCCACACCGATGAAGCCGACCCAGTAGGTGACCAGCGCGCCGGCCAATCCCCCGACCGCGGACCCGAGAACGAACAGCGTGAAATGCAGGCGCCGCACCGGAATCCCGCACGTGCGAGCGACTTCTGGCGTCTCCCGCGCCGCGGTGAGGTCACGGCCGACGGGCGCGTTGATGAGCAGCAGGGTCAGGACCAACATGATGGCGAGGGCCCCGAGGAAGAGGTAAAAGATCTGCTCGTCGCCGACGAAGGAGTGCCCGAAGAGCGAAGGATAAGAGATGCCGTGGACGTTGCCGTTGGTCCCGGTGAACTCGCTGGTGCGACTCAGCACCGTGAACCCGATCTCGCCCACCGCGAGCGTGCCGATGGCGAAGTAGAACTGTCGTACCCGCCACATCAAGGCGCCGACGACGATGGCCGCGAGCGCCGAGGTCGCCAGCGCTACACCCAGCGCCACGAGGAACGCCGCACCGCGAGCATCGGCCCAAGCGGCCGAGTAGCCGCCGATGGCCATCATGAACGTGTGGCAGAAGGCGTACCGGCCGGCGAGGCCCAGCACCCAGAGGTAGCCCAACGCGCTGACGCTGTACACCAGCCACAGGTCCACCAGGTTCATGCCGTTGCTGGACAGCCCGAGCAATGGGACCAAACAAAGCCCCGCTATCGCGACCGCCACCGCGATCAGGTGTGTCGCCAACTTCGAGAGTCGGCGCCCGTCCCGGCCGCTCCAGCCGACCCGTCGGATCGGCGGTTGGGTCTGCGCCGTGGTCACAGTCGCTCCGTCGATGTCGCGAAGAGACCACTCGGCCGAAGCGCGAGCAGCGCCAGCATGGCGATGAACGGAAGCGTGCTCGCGTAGTCCTTGAAGACGTAGCCGCCGACGAACTGGCCGAGGAAGCCGACCAGGAGGGCACCGATCACCACGCCGCGAAGGCTGCCGAACCCGCCGATGACCGCGGCCGCGAAGGCGCCGAGCATGACGGTGAAGCCGAAGGTGAGGCTGAGTACTGTCAGCGGGGCCAGCAGGACGCCGGCCAGTGCGGCCAGACCACCCGAGATCCCCCACGCGATCGCGGAGACTCGACGGGTGTTGATCCCGCTCAGTTCCGCGGCCTGTGGGTCGTTGGCGACGGCCCGCAGCCGGCGCCCGAATCCGGTGCGGTGCAGCACGAACGCGATCCCAGCGAGGACGACGGCCGCGACACCGATCAGAACCACCCGCTGGCCGTTGACCGTGACGCCGAGGACATCGATCGAGAAACCCGGGATGAGCACGGGAAGGCGCATCGGCGTGTTCCCTTGCCACAGCGACAAGATCGCACGCAGTACGAGAGCGGCTGCCAGCGTCGCAATCAGCACGACCACATGCGGGCGGCTCCGCAGCGGTGCATACGCGACCCGCTCCAAGACCAGGCCGAGCACGACCAGCGCGACGATCGCCACGAGGTACCCGAGCAACGCGGGCACGTGGAGTGTCGTGATCGCCCACAGTGCGACATATCCGCCACACGTGATGATGTCGCCGTGGGCGAAGTTCACGACCCGACTCGCCTGATACAGCACCAAGAACCCGGTGGCCGCCAGCGCGAGCACGGCCGACATGGCGAGTGCGCTGAAGGTCAACGCGACCGCTTGTTCCATGCCAAACCTCCGAAGCAAACACATTCGTAGCAAGCGCTTGGTTGGACCAACTGTGCAGCCACTCCCGCACCCGTGTCAAGAAGTTGAGCGCGACTTGACCGTAGGGGTCGTCGCGGAGATCTGAGTCAAT
>Ga0299914_10001731_pt1 | contig 14666 bp, 9 predicted proteins | sample RVTome_10_FD_201361 | JGI IMG/M metagenome (GOLD analysis project Ga0299914, IMG submission 201361) | Soil microbial communities from uranium-contaminated site in the Upper Colorado River Basin, Wyoming, United States - RVT153D57 (version 2) ...
GCGGTTAGCGACCACGAGTTCGACGTCCTGGTTCGGCAGGTCTACAAGGTCTTACTCACCCGCGGCATGCGAGGCACCATTCTCTACGCGACGGACCACGAGACGCGTCGGTTGCTTGGCGAGTTGGTCGAGGGAGGCAAGGCTGAAATCCGTTTTGACGAGAACCGCGGGGAGGCCAAGGAACGAAGGAGCGGGCTAAGGGCCAGGGGCTCTCACTCGCTCGCCAGAGAACCTTATCGCGGAGTGCCCCGGTTACCGAAGCGACCCGCGGCGTGTGCGGGACTTATCTGCAGCACCCGTTCTCAACCGTTGTCACTTAACCCCAGTGCTCATCGCGGTAGTGGATCATGTCGTCGCCGTGGAGCTGCTTGGTCGCGTTGCCGATCCGGACCCAGAACTCGGTGTAGCCAAGCCCGCCCTCAGTGGGCTTCGCGAAGACCGGCTTTCCGGAGGCGGCGACTGACACGACGCAGATTTCCTTTCCATCGACCTTCTCGAAGCGGACCTTGACGACGCCTGCCGTGCTGATCGACAGGCTCTTGTCCAGGTGCTGCCGCAGGAAAAGTTCGAAGCCGTCCTTGTTCGCCTTGCTGCCCAGGGTCGACATGTCGACCTCGATACCAAGTACTTGACCGTCATCGTCGACTCCGATCAGCAGTGTTCCGCCCTCCGCGTTTAGGAAGCCGCAGACCGCCTTGGTGATTGCGTGCTCCATCTTCTTGTCGGCTTGGCCGGTGTGGATGTTCCACCTCGCTGTCGACTTGAACTCGAGCGTTTGGGACTCGCCCAGCTCGATCAGGTCAGGCAAGGTCGATACCGCACGAGCGGAGGTTTGATCCTCCCAGAGCTGGTTGAAACCATCGCGGACCACACGAGCGATGAGGGTACGGCGGCGCTCGAGGAACTCCGCGTAGTCGAGTTGCTCCCAGCCGATCGGCAACGCGTGCCAGTAGGCCTGCCTCTTCACCCTTTCGGCATCCATCGCGCTCGTCAAGCTCGGCCAGTATTTGGCCGGATCGTCAGCGCTGATCGTGGCATTCTCGGGCCAGTCGAGGAAGGCCATGTTCGCGATGGCATTGACCCGTCCAATCGTGGTGATTCCCTTCTTCGCTAGGTACGCCTTGGGGAACAGATGGTGCCGCTCGATCGAACGCGGAGCGGTAACCGCTGGATCCAACAGATCCCGCACGCGCATTTCACTGAACAGCAGCTCGGCGTCGAGCAGGTTGAGCGCAGCCCAGTACGCATGTAGCACAGGGGAGCGGGATGCGGAGGTGTCGAGCCGGTTCGGGAGCGAAATCTCCCAGTAGTCGCCCGTGAAGTTAGACCGGACGATGCGGTCGAGCTCATATCGGAATGCGTCCCCGTCGCCCGCGGGCAGCACTGAAATCCGGGACAGGTCAGCTTCGATCGTACTTTCGGGTGAGGACGTGTAGCGACCCGTCGTGTGTGCCATGAAGAACCAGCGGGCGATGAGCGGCCTTAGCGACTTTAGGTCCAGCCCGAAGTCTCGCTTGCCAATGAGCCAGAGGATGTAGGTGTAAATGAGCGCGTTCTGCGACGCGATCATCCGACGGCTACGGAAGCCGGCGGCGCGCAGGCACTTGAGGAACTCGTGCCAGTTGGTCAGGTCGATCACGTCGTCTTGGGCTCGGCGAAGCTCGTCGAACTGCTCTTGGCGGCGGTCTCCAGAGATATCGCCGGTATCAAGATCTTTTCCGCGAAGAATGTTGTACACGTGACTGAGCCGACCTCGCCGGAAGGCCAGACCAACCCCTGCCCGGAGCAGCTGATCCGGGCTAGGATCGATGAAGGGATTTTTGGGGGACGGTCCCGAGACCGCCGGGTCAACGGCATCACGGCAGAAGGATTCGAGCTGGTTCCGACCTTTCTCCCAGTGGACCGACATGAGGGTAAGGATGAAGTCGGCCTGGTTGAGTTGCACACCCTCGGAGTTGATGCGGACGAAGATGTCCGCGACCTGCTCTTCGTCGGCGCTCGCGTTGAGCTCGATGACTTGGAACCGGAAGTCCCGGAGGTCCCGCACTCGATCGATACGCTCCTCGAGATGGTCTTGTTCGGCGTGCTCGAGCTCTTCGCCGCGACTTTCGGCGAGGCGCGCCATGAACTCGCGGACGGTCGACTTGTACGACCTGGCCCACAGAACGGTAATGTCGGGCACGAACTCAGGGTCCCGCTCGATCGCGGCGTCCGTGACCTCGAATGTTTCGTCGAAGGGCCGGAACGCGATCCGGATGCGCTTCTTAACGAAGTTCTTGGTAAGAACAGGATTGCCGGTCAGGACTGCGAAGAGTGAGGTGAGTCGTTGCTGCCCGTCGACGATCAGCAGCTTGGCTACCCTGTCTCGCTCGCCGCCGCCCACCTGCCGGGTGCCCACCTCGGCGCCCGTCTCCCAGAACATCAGAGTCCCTACAGGGTACCCCCGGTACATGGAGTCGAACAGATCCCGGATCTTTGTTGACGACCACACGAACGGGCGCTGGATGTCTGGCAGCGCGAGGTTTCCGTGTTGGATGTCCTCGATCAGGTGCGTGAGCGAGTAGCCGGTGTCCCGGTAGAGCGTCGCCACGTGGCACTCCTCCCTTGTGCGTCGGCCCCAGCGCCTGAGCATGTCGCGCTCAATGTGCGCGGGGCGTCTACTGCGTGCCCGAGCTTAGGTGCATAGGACGGCAGCTCACGCCGCGATGTCGGAATTAGGATGCCACCGGCAACCGACAGATCGGGCTACAACCCTGGCCCGTGGCCCGAGGTCGCTGCCATAGCGCGTCAACGGGCTAAATTCGCCGGTTCGACCCCGTATGGACAGGCCGCGGCGGAGTGCGAGCAGCAGCCGGTCATCCGGTACCACATTGTCGAAAAATGGTCGTCGTCCGGGAGGTGGGAGCGCGGTCTAGCAGTTGCTCGCCCTCCACCGGCGCTGGCGAACTTATCGGGGCGTACGGTTGAGTTCGCCGGTAGTCGTGGCTGCCGACTTACTCCGCACTCCCTGCCAGGCCGGACGAACGGGGCCCGGGCCATCGAATGATTGAGGCGCGGTGAGCTGACCGGCTCTGTTGGCGACCAGCCTGTTCAACGAGGGCCTCGACATCCCGGAAATCGTAGGCCTCGCCGTTGAGGTATTGATACGTCCGCGTAGTGTGCCGTGTTACTTCTTGACCTTCTTCTCGGTGAAAGCGGAGCTCCCACAGTTCGGGCAGGCGTTGTTTCGACGAACTCGTTCGATCTTGGCCTCTAGATTCGCCAATTGCGTCGCGCCGCCGGCCTTGCTCTTGGAACCGAAACTCATCTCCGCACCCGCAGCCTGCATCCGGATACCCCCCTGCAACATGCGGTTCGGCATGCGCTCCTTGGCCGCCTTGATCGACAAGTACCAAACCGTGTCGCAACGCTTGCAGGTACGCTGCATTTCCTTTGCCATCAGTCCTCCTTCGGCTTCACAACTACGTATGTCTAGTCGCCGCGATCACGTAAGTCGGTCAGGATCCAGGAATCCTGAAGCTTGATTACGATCCTGCCATCCTTCTTCTCGTGCTGTCTGACAGTGACCTCGGGAACATCAGTCATTTGAAGTGTCCTTCTTCGGCTTGCGCTTGACCAAGTCATCAAATAGGTCCAGCAGATCGTGGACCATGTCGGTGTTGAGTTCGCGCATTCGCTTGCACTTGGCGGTCGGCAGCAAGCCCATCCACTTACGCAGCCAGCCTCTTCTGCGCGGTTCCGGGACACCCGTAGTTCGTCCATCACTTGAGGATCCTCCCCGCGAATCGGCCCGTGCCCTTGCCGTACGCCGTCTGCCGACTCTGCTGCTGCGGTACTACCCCTTCTTGATCGCGCCGCAGTCGTTGTTCCACTTTAGGAGGGCGTGGGCGCGTGCTTGAGTGAACTGCACTGGCTTTGCCTACCTTGCGATGGTCATCGACGTGATCTCCCGCCGCACTGTCGGCGGGGCCTGGCCACACATCTGCGCACCGCCCTGCACTCGAAGCGTTGGAGATGGAGATCTGAATCCACAGCGGCACGGCAGCGCCGGCCGATGGCGTGGCACAAGCTCAGCAACGGGCGACATCCAGCTACGGCAGCACCGAAGTCCCAACTGCCTTGATGTTGTCCAGGTATCTGCCAACCGTGCTATCGCGACTCCCGGCGACTTGATGCAATGCGTTGCGCAGCAGCCGTGCGTCGCTCGAACTGAGCGACACGAGGGGACGGCGGAGTCGGATCGACCAGTGATCCTTGTCTGGGAACGCATCGAGGCGCTCGACGAAATCGGCAAGTTCGACGCCGGTGAGGTAGGGCGCCAAGGAGGTGATCTCAAGGGAGCATCCGCGAGTGAAGGTCCGGCCGACGAGGTCAATTGGTGGATCAAGCGGGAGCACGTCAGAGGTTACGTTGGCATGTCCAATGACGCGGGTCCGGTCGCGGCCCGGATTGTGAAAGCACCCACGTGTCGTCAACAGGAATAGCTCGTCGCCGGCTTTGAGCTGGTCAACCTCTGGACGCCTCGTGGCCGGAAACGCCGTTCGCGACTCTCGCAGGACCCACGCGAGGGCTTCTCGTTCGCCGATGACCATCAGGTACGAATCGCGGATACCCATGTCAGTAGCGTATCGGCGCGAGATCAGCACGTCGCGAGATTGTGGGCCACCACGCTGCTTTCGCAATGTGATGGCGCAGCAAGGGCAATGTGGCGTTGAGTTGGCAGCGCTGGGATGTCACTGGGCAGAACGGCAGGCCGATCAAAGCTACGTCCTGGCTATCGGCCGAGCTGGGCGCGTATCCTGCGCGCGACGTACCGTAAGCTCCCGCGCCACGTCTCGAACGTACCTGGAGATGAGACAGAGTGACCTTTACGCCGCGCCAGTCCATCCGCGCAGGCCTCGACCACCTCGAATCTCGCCTGGACCCGATCATTGCGACTAGGCTCGCCGATCACCTTAATGGCCTTCCTTGGACCACAATCCTCGTGGAACTTGACAAAGCACGGGGTAAGCCTCCGCGGCACTACAACACCAGTGACATACAGCCACAGCTGCGGATGCTCACCGAGCGGCTCGGCAGACTGGGCTTCCCGTTCGACGACGGCGTGCAACCCGCCCGCCTGGTCAGCACGTTGGGGAACGAACTCCGGATTGTCCGCAACAGCGAGAAGCACAACGATGATCTGACCGCAATCGATGCGTGGCGCGCCCACGACACCTGCGTCCGGCTACTCGAACACTTTGGCGATACGCCGGGAGCCAAGGCGGCAGAAGAGATGCGCCACGCCGCAATGGCGGCCGTTGTGGCCGAGTCCGGCATCGACATTGGGAGTCTAACCAGCCGGGTCGATGGGACAGCTGAGGTACCGGCGCACGGGAGTCGGGCAGCCGACTCGGACATGGAGCAGGACCCCGACGCTGAGCCGGAGCTTGTCGAGCCCGATGAATCAGTTCTCGAACGTGAACCTACCGACGAGACTCCGCTCATCGGCCACCAGCGCATGAGTTTCGAGCCGTGGATCCCCGTGGACGTCGGTAACGTCGACGTGCTGGACCACATCGCGAGGAAAGCCAACAAGGAAAAGGTTCGCGCGGTGGCCCAGGAGATTGTCGAGTACGAGGGGCCAATTCACCTTGATCGCCTCGCTCAGCTGATCGCCGCGTCATTCGGAGTTCAGAAACTTCACGCCAAGCGGCAGCAGAAGATCACATATCAGGTCAAGCAGATGGGCCTGCAGATTGACGGGGAAAAGTTCGTCTGGCCAGCGGACATTGATCCGGAGAACTGGACCGAATTCCGGCCGAACACGAGCGAGGTTCGGCGTGACTTCGTGCACGTCAGCCCCGTCGAAATCGCCAATGCCATGCGCTTCCTGCGGCGCCGCATGCCCAGCTTGAACGGCGGTGAGCTCCAGGGGGCTGTCTTGCGTACGTTCGGCCGGAAGAGGCTGACAAAGAAGTTCGCCGCCCACCTAGCGAAGGCGAGTGCACTAGTGAATCGCTGATTCTGCACGTACGAGCCTTTGATATTCTGGCCGGCTCTGCAAGATCGTCCAGTAGGGCCGCCAAGGCCGAACCAATCAACACTTGGGAGTGTGCCCGGATGCCCAATGGCGACGCGCCGATCGACAATCTGCGCAACCACCTAACTGGAGCATCACGCGTTGACTCATTGTCGGAGTCGTTCTCGATCTTCGTGTATGAGGCGCTTCGTGAGCAGCTGGCCGAGGTCGACCTGCGCCTCCTGCTGTGGGACGCATCCCTCGATGACCATCCGCTGAATGGGCTCGACCACGAACACCTCCAACGGGCTCGGCTCGATCAGCACCGTGTTGCCCGCGAGTGTCTGGCCTGGGCGGAGGAACACGTGACGGCCCGGACTCTCAACCGCCGTACCCGGGATACGTGGGTGACGGTGGACGGCCCCTTCCCGTACACCGTGAATGGTGCCGGTATGGAGGCCGAGAGCCTGGGCCTGGTTGCGTCGGGCATGCTGCACTTCCCCCAGGAGTTCACCGACAGCAACCAGGTGGCCGCCATCAGCAAGCAATTCGAGCGCTTGTGGCCCGACGAAACATCGACCTGCGATGTCCAGGGCCATTTCCTCGACGCGCTGCGTCGGCTACTCGCCGACAACGCTCCCGAGTCCGTATACCTAAGGATCCTCACGTCGCTGTTCAAAGACTTCATCGACGAGGCCGGTGACGAAACGGCTGACCGCGGCCGCACAGGCTTCTACGACACGCAGGTCTGGAAGAAGCTCTACCGATTCCAACGGGATGGCGTGCTCGGCGCCATCGAGAAACTGGAGCGCCACAACGGCTGCATCATCGCCGACAGCGTCGGACTGGGGAAGACGTTCGAAGCCCTCGCGGTGATCAAGTACTACGAGCTGCGCAACGACCGGGTCTTGGTACTGGCTCCGAAGCGGCTGCGCGAGAACTGGACAATGTACCGCGCCAACGATCGCCGCAACCCGCTGGCCGACGATCGGTTCAACTACGACGTGTTGAACCACACTGATCTAAGCCGAACACGTGGAGTCTCAGGCGACATCGATCTATCGCATGTCAACTGGGGCAACTACGACCTGGTTGTCGTCGATGAGTCACATAACTTCCGCAACAATCCGCAGGTCCAAGGCCGCGTCACGCGGTATTCCCGACTTATGGACGAGGTCGTTCGGGCAGGCGTCAAGACCAAGGTGCTCATGTTGTCCGCGACACCTGTGAACACACGTCTGGCTGATCTGCGCAACCAGGTGCTGTTCGCCACCGAAGGTGACGACACCGCTCTAGCAGCGGATGGCATCCGCAATATCGGCTCGACACTCCGCAAGGCCCAGATCAGGTTTAACGACTGGCAGCGCAAGTCTCCTGCGCAGCGGACAACCAAGTCGCTTGTGAGCACCCTCGGCATGGACTACATCCGGCTGCTTGATCTGCTCACGATCGCGAGGTCGCGTAAGCACATCGAGAAGTACTACGGCACCGCCGATGTCGGGAGATTCCCGGAGCGACTCAAGCCGATCAACTTCATGCCGCCGGTCGACGCCGACGGCACCATGATCCCACTCGATGCGATCAACCGGTCGATCCTCCGACTGACCCTCGCTGCATACAAGCCCACGTTCTACGTGCAGAACAGCGCCAAGGCAGAGAAGTATGCACGGCTGTACGACCATCACCTACGTACGGGCGGCCGACGTGTCTGGAAGCAGACCGACCGCGAGAACAACGTGGTACACCTGCTCCGTGTAGGCCTGCTCAAGCGGTTGGAGTCGTCAGTCAGCTCGCTTGGGATGACGCTAGCGAAGATCCGAGACCGAGTCGACGCGGCGATTGCCCGTATCGACGAGTTCGAAGCATCGGCAGGATCCCGAATGGCCACAGACCTACCCGAGGACTTGACGGTTGCCGACCTCGCAGACCCCCAGTACGACGATCTGGTGGTCGGTGAGAACGTCAAGGTGTTCTTGGAGGATGTCGACCTGCGCAGGTGGCGGCAGGACCTCGAGGATGATCGTGCCACGATCGCTCGCCTCCTTGACGAGGTGCGCAAGGTCGACGTTCGACGCGACGCGAAGCTGGGCCAGCTTAAGCGGTTCCTCCGCGACAAGATCGAGAACCCCACAAACGGGGACAACCGGAAGGCGCTGGTCTTCACCGCCTTCTCTGACACCGCCGAGTACCTGTATGAAAACGTCGCGTCCTGGGCGCACGACACGTTTGGGGTGCACGTTGCCCTTGTCGGTGGCCAGGTCACGCGCAGCACGCTCAAACTCAGCAGGACTGACATGCTGAACGTTCTGACGGCGTTCTCCCCCCGGTCCAAGGGCGGTGAGCCTGACGCGGAACAGATCGACATCGTGATAGCCACCGACGCCATCTCTGAAGGGCAGAACCTCCAGGACTGCGACACCGTCGTCAACTATGACATCCACTGGAACCCCGTGCGCATCGTGCAGCGCTTCGGCCGCGTGGACCGCTTGGGGACCAGAAATTCCTCGGTCCAGCTCGTGAACTTTTGGCCGAACATCGACCTTGACGAGTACATCAACCTGGAGAAGCGCGTCAGTAGCCGTATGACTCTGCTCGACGTGTCGGCGACGGGGGAGGAGAACCTCCTTACCGCAGATGACGCCACAGTGATGAATGACCTTGAGTACCGTCGAAGGCAGCTCGAGCAGATGCGCGACGGAGCCCCGACCATGGAGGATCTCGCTGGCGGTCTGAGCATCACTGACCTCACGCTGTCCGATTTCCGCATGGACGCCGCCGCCCGCCCCCGCAAGGAGCTGCGCGCGATCGCGCAGTGGCCGCTTGCCCTTTCCGGCGTCACACGGTTCGACCAGGCGCTTGCGGGCGAGGGTCTCATGCCGGGCGCCGTCTTTCTCCTGAGAGTGCGCGACGACGCGATCACGTTCTCTGACTCCTACCCCCTCGTCCCGTACGTGCTTGCGTACGTGACCGATTACGGCGAACTCGCCCACCCGATCGAGGAACCCAAGCTCGCGCTTGACGTCCTGCGAGGGCACTGCCTTGATCGCACCGAACCAGACCGTGACGCGGTGCACGCATTTCACAAGGCAACGCGCAACGGCCACTCCATGGGCCACTACCGCAACCTGCTCGGCGCCGCTGTCCGGGCCGCGTCTGGCAAGGCGAAGGAGAACGCCGTCGCAACGCTGTTCTCTGCCGGCCCCTCTGACCTGGGCACGGGCACTGGGACCGCTGGCCTGGAGAACGTGGACCTGATCGCCTGGGTGGCAGTAATCCCGTGACCGCCAATCGCGACGCCGTCGAGATCCTCGGTCTCCCAGACAGCGCCAAGGTGGGGCAGCGCCTGACCAAGAAGCTCCTCGCCGCGCAGTTCGACGCTTCACGCTCAGACGTACGATTCATCACTCGGGCCGTATCATCCGCACAGGTGGTGGCGATCTTGCGCCCTGAAACCATCCAGGTCCCGCCTTATCACGACGACGAACGCGCTGTTGTCGACATCGCGATCCTGGACGTGGCCTTCTGGGAAGCTGTCTCCGGTCGCGACCGCTCCCGCCTCGCGGAGCTGCTGCACCGCAGCATGCCGCGCCCAGTCGTGGCATTTCTCCGTATTCCTGGCGGTGACGTGGTCCTCTCCCTTGCGTTGTCGCGACCGAGTAGGACTGAGCCTGAGCGCAGCACGATCGAAGCCTCAGTGCAAATTCCGCTCGACGACATTGCTGCTGATGCGCTGCACATATCGCGCCTGAACCGGACCGACGTGTGGGCGCTGTACCGCGACCTGGTACGTGTGGCCGCTGCTGGAGGTCGGCCCGGCAACGGTGCCATGACTGCGGAAGACGCGGTCATGCTCCGTCGCCGCCTGATTGAACTGGAGATCGAACTCGCCGCTCTCGTCCGCGAGGTGAAGCGTGAGAAGAACCAGCAGCGCAGGATCGACCTCAACGCTCGAGGACGAGATATCCGCTCCCAGATCGTGCGTGTCCGGGGCTCGCTTTACAGTACAGACAGTCCGAACATACTCGACGTAGGTGGAACGCAGTGACCGTGGACTTCGAACCCATCAGCGCCCTCGCAGGCCCAGGCGAGGCCCGCCACAACCTCGCTGCGCTCGCCAGGATCTTCCCGGGCGTGGTGACCGAGGACGGTGTCGATGTCGATGCCCTTCGCGAGATGCTCGGCGAGCATGTGGCACCGACCGGTACTGAGGCGTTCGGGTTGCGCTGGCCCGGAATGGGAGAAGCCCGCCGGCGGTCCACCGAGCCGGCCACCGGGACGCTCCTGCCGCGTCCGGATGAGTCGGTCGACTGGGAGACCACGCGGAACATCGTCATCGAGGGCGACAACCTTGAAGTCCTGCGACTCCTACGCCGAGGCTACACGGGCAAGGTAGACGTGATCTACATCGACCCGCCATACAACACGGGAAACGACTTGGTATACGACGACTCGCGAAAGTCCACCGTCGCCGAGTATGAGGCCGAGGCCGGGCAACGTGATAAGGACGGCGTGCTCCAGACCGGTGAGGGGACTGACCGTGCGCTTGATAAGCGTGCTGGAGCCGCGAAGCATGCCAAGTGGCTGTCGATGATGTATCCGCGGCTGCTAGTGGCTCACCACCTGCTAAAGGAGACCGGCGTCATAATAGTCTCAATCGACGACACGGAGCACGCACGGCTGAAGCTGTTGCTCGATCGGGTATTTGGAGGTGAGAACTTCGCCGCGAACGTCGTATGGCAGGGCGGAACAAGAACGATGCCCGCTTCACTGCCAATGGCCTCGACTACATGCTTATCTACGCCAAGAATAGAGCGCGGCTCGTAGAAGGCGATGTCCGCTGGACGGAACCGAAAAAGGATCACGAGCGTGTGATGGCGATGGCACAGGATGCCTGGACGAAGTCGAACGGCGACGCGGCTGAAGCGACCAAGATATATCGGAGGACGCTGCGTGAGGTGCGTTCAGAGCTAGAACCAGCGGTGTTCCGGTATGACCAGATCGATGAGAATGGCCGCGTCTTCCAGACAGGCGATCTTCGCAAGCCGTCGCCGACTTCGCGCTCTCGCTACGAAATCTTGCACCCAGAAACCGGGAAGCCAGTGCCAATGCACCCAAATGGGTGGGTTTATTCACCTGAAACGATGGTAGATAAGATTCGCCAGGGTCACATCATTTTCGGCCCAGACCACACGACTATGCCTCGCCAGAAGCGTTACCTCGAGGACATGGATACCCAGGCAATCAAGCCGGTCTTTACGCGCGAGCGAGCCTCGGCCTCTTATGCCCTAGAGAAATTGTTGGGCGAGAATGTATTCCCGTATTCCAAAGATGTGCAAGTGTTAGCAACATGGATTGCGTCAGTTACGCAGAATCGGAAAGATTCTCTCGTCCTCGACTTCTTCGCCGGCTCCGGGTCCACCGGTCACGCCGTCATGGACCTGAACGCCGCTGACGGGGGCAACCGCCGTTACATTCTGGTGCAGCTTGATGAGCCGGTGGACATGGACGGATACAGCACGATCGCGGACATCATGCGCGAGCGTCTCCGACGAGCGGGCGCAAAGATTGCCGAGAACCCCACCTTGGATGCGCCGGACGTCGATACCGGCTTCCGTTCCTACCGCCTGGGGTCAAGCAACGTGACGCCATGGGATGGTCTCGCCGCGGCACAGGATCCGGCGCGGACGCTGCTGGAGGCTGTGGATAATCTTGCCGAGGGGCGCACCACGAACGACCTGGTGGTCGAGATTATGCTCCGCCTCGGTATCGACCTAGTCACGCCGGTCGAGGCTCGCGAGGTGATGGGTAGCACCCTGTACAGCGTGGGTGGCACCATCTACGCCTACTTCGGTACGGGGGTGACCAGCGCACGTGCCGACGAGGTAGCGAAGGCGATCGTGGCGTGGCGCGACGAGATTCCGGTGGACTCGGACGTGACCGTCGTCGTCCGCGACACAGGATTTGTGGACTCGGCGGCCAAACTAAACTTGGCGGCTGCCTTGGAGCAGGCCGGCTTCACCACACTGCGGAGCATCTGACTGTGAAGTTCACGTTCGACAAGGATCTGGACTACCAGCGCGAGGCGATCGACGCGGTCATGGGGCTGTTCGCCGGACAGGAAAAGCTGTCATCCTACTTCACGGTATATGCGAGGCCAGCGGCCGGGGCTCTGTTCGACGCAACCACTGCAGCCCCGGAGAGCGACTCCGATCCGGGGTTCGGGAACCGATTGCGTCTTGACCCCGACACGATCCTAAAAAACTTGCATGCCATACAGGAACGGGCCGGGCTGGCTCCGGAGCCTTCGCTCTCCTCGATGAACTTCACAATCGAGATGGAGACCGGCACCGGCAAGACATACGTGTACCTGCGCACGATCTACGAGCTGAATCAGCTCTACGGGTTTACCAAGTTCGTGATTGTTGTGCCGTCGGTGGCTATCAAGGAGGGAGTGATGTCCTCGATCTCGATGCTGCGCGAGCACCTCGGCACGCTGTATGGGAATCCGCCAGTGCAGTCGTTCGTTTACGACGCGAACAACATCTCACGGCTGCGATCTTTTGCGACATCGTCGGGCATCGAGATCATGGTGACGACGATCGGAGCGATCAACAAGGCGACCAACACCATCTACAAGCCCGCGGAGTCCCTCGACAACGAGGTCCCGATTGATCTAGTGCGGGAGACTAACCCGATCGTAATCGTCGACGAGCCGCAGAGCGTCTACGGCGACGACGGCTCAAAGTCAAAGAAGCCGGGAGCGGGCCGTCGCGCAATCCAGGGGCTGGAACCGCTTGCCGTGCTGCGGTACTCGGCCACACACCCCAAGCATGACAAGGGCAACCTGGTCTACCGTCTGGACGCCATCTCGGCGTACGAGAAGCAGCTCGTCAAGCAGATCGAGGTTGACTCGCTGGTCACCGAATCGAGCGGTGTCAAGCCGTACACCCGCCTACTCGGGGTCAAGCGCACGAAAGGCGCACTTACGGCGCGGGTCGAGGTGGACACCGAGACCGGCAAACGCAAGGCGGTTACGGTCGACACAAACGGGCGCAGGAACCTCGCAGATGTCACCGGCCTGGACCGCTACCGGCACCTGAATGTCGTCGGCATCAGCGTCGCTCCGGGCGACGAGTACATCAGCTTCGACACCGAGCCGATGCCACTGCGCATCGGGGACGCAATCGGGGCTGAGGTTAGCCTCGGCGAGACGGCTCGGCAAATGATCGCGCAAACGATCCGGCAACATCTGCGCAAGGAGATGGAGTTCGTGCTGCACGGGCGCGACATCAAGGTGCTCAGCCTGTTCTTCGTGGACTCCGTGGCCAAGTACCGCATCTACGACGAGAGCGGTGAGGCGCAGCCGGGCGAGTATGCCCGGATCTTCGAGGACGAGTACGCGCGGATTGCCGCCGAGCCTGAGTTCACCACCCTGCTCGGTACCCGGCACAGCGACGCCATAGCCCGTGAGTCACACCAGGGTTACTTCTCGGTGGACCGGAACAAGAAGACCGGTGAGCATTTTGTCGATACTTCTGAGACGTCGGAGAAGGGGCGTCAGCAGGCCAGCTTGGCTTACGAGCAGATCATGAAGAGTAAAATCTGGCTCACGACGCCGGGTACCCCGATTCGGTTTATCTTCACGCACTCGGCCCTGCAAGAGGGTTGGGACAACCCGAACGTGTTCCAAATCTGCGTTCTTCGGAACATGGGCTCTGAACGGTGGCGCCGGCAGTCCGTCGGCCGCGGCTTACGACTGTGCGTCGACGGAACAGGTAACCGGCTCCACGGATTCGCGGTGAACCGACTAACGGTGCTAGCCAATGAGTCCTATGAGGAGTTCGCAGAGCAGCTCCAAAGAGAGCTCGCCGACGACCTCGGGATCGAGTTCGGTGTGGTCACAGTCGACGGGATTGCGCGCCTGCAGTTCAAGGACATGGACGCAGGAGGCAAGGTGGTTCCGGTCGGCGCCGCCGCCGCGGCGGCCTTGTTCCAGGGCATGCTGGACGCCGAGTACATTGACAGCAAGGGCAAGGTGACTGAGGCCTTGCGTGTGGCGGTCCAGTCAGACGACCCGGATCTTAGGCACCTGGTCAAGTCGGTGGCACCTCAGGAGACCGCCACTATCGCCATCATGGGGTTGATCAAACGCCTGGCCAAGCCGATCGACGTGAAGAAGTCCGGCCAACACATTTCGGTGCTCGTGGTCACGGAACGGCTGGAGAGCCCCGAGTTCACCGCGCTGTGGAACCGCATCCAGCACCGCACCCAGTATCGGGTGGACGTAAGCGAGGACGAGCTGCGCAAGGAGCTCGTTGACGCACTGCGCAAGATCGGGCCCGTGCCGAAGCGCAAAGGCGAGTGGCTCACTAGCCGAGTAAAAAAGATCGACCAGAGCGGGCTGAGCGGAGACGTGGTCTCCGCGCGCCGGGTAGACGTCACCTACGCTGACAGTGAAAATCTGCCCGACATCCTCTCGGTGTTGGCCGACCAAACACAGCTCACCCGCGCGACGCTTGCCCATGCGGTCATTGAGTCCGGAACCCTACCGCAGTTCGTCCTGAACCCACAGGCTTACACCGAGCGCGCGATTGACGCGATAAGGACTGCTGCCGGACGGCTCCTTGTGAGCAACCTGAGGTACGAGCTCGTGGACGATTCGCGT
>Ga0299914_10001732_pt1 | contig 14665 bp, 14 predicted proteins | sample RVTome_10_FD_201361 | JGI IMG/M metagenome (GOLD analysis project Ga0299914, IMG submission 201361) | Soil microbial communities from uranium-contaminated site in the Upper Colorado River Basin, Wyoming, United States - RVT153D57 (version 2) ...
TTTAGCCGTATCGTTAACGCTTTGAATTAGTATTGTATTTAAGTAATCATTTTATAATTCATTATTGCGGAGGCAAAAAATGTTGTTTTTACATCGTGAGAATGGTCAGGGTTTGGTTGAATATGCACTGGTCTTGGTGCTGGTAGCTATCGTTGTTATTGCTATTTTGACCTTGCTTGGCCCACAAATTGGGAACGTGTTTAGCCGTATCGTTAACGCTTTGAACTAATACCGTAATTTAGAAAGTCATTTCATAATTTATCATAAGGAGACAAAATGTTATTTTTATATCGTGAGAATGGTCAAGGTTTGGTTGAGTATGCACTGGTTCTCGTGCTGGTAGCTGTTGTTGTTATCGCTATTTTGACCTTGCTTGGCCCGCAAATTGGGAACGTCTTCAGCCGTATCGTTAATGCTTTGAACTAACAGATCAAGTCAGAACTTAGAGTTTAGGTGGAAAGCCCTATCTGTTGATAGGGCTTTTTGTATTCAAGATCATTATCGGAAATAACCTTCCGGAGGATTCTACTCACAACCTGCCTTTGGTGTCAACTGTACCTGGAAATTTAATTTATAATGCACTTACTATGATCGGCAATGGATGGAAACAGGCTCCCCCTCTTGACCTTGTATTGTTACTTCTACTGATTCCAGCACAAATAGAGCTTTTTTCGCACGGTGACTATTTTTTGATTATGCTGCTGATGATGTATGTGGGCGTTACCCTGTGGTGGCCTTTATCCGATTTGGAACAATTACCCGAAAAGTTTGGCTCCCAGCGCCTGGTATTCTTACTACGCCTGTCCCTCATCTTCCTGATTTTGCTGATCACACCCATCGCCATTGTTCTGCAAAATATTCAGACGCGGTTAGTGGCGGAGGCCGGCCAGGGGGATCTGGTAACAGCCTATTTGCACCTACACGATGGTGCTTATCAGGTAGAGTTGGCGGTAGATTATCTGTTGGCAGGTGTCAATCCATATGTGGCTTCTTATGATGATGTATTGTTGACGATTTACCAGGACCCGGAAATTGAAGTGAATCCGGCTATCGAGCATATGATTTATCTGCCTGGCTTGTTGCTAGTGACGCTCCCGTTTCGGAGTTTGATAACTGCCTTTTTCGGTTTTTATGATCAACGTCTGCTTTATTTAGTCGCCTATGTTCTGTTTGTCTTGATCCTGCCCGCAGTTGTCAAAAAACCTACGCATAAATTAGCTTTGCTAATAGGGGTAGCTCTCAACCCCTGGTTAACCCTGCCCATTTCCCGAGGAATGAACGACATCATGGTGATTTTGTTTTTTTTACTGGCCGTCCTGTTATTGCACAAAAAGCGGCCCATGGGGGGAGCTGTGCTTTTTGGTTTGGCCTGCACAATGAAACAAAGTGCCTGGTTGGCAAGTCCCTTTTTTTTGCTGGCAATCTATCTCGCGGCTCCACTCACGAAGCGATGGCGACAAATAGGAACGGCTGTTATCCTCATCACAGTCGTTATGATCATCATTATTGGCCCTTTTGCCCTGTGGGACTTGCCTGCTTTTATTGATGACACCTTTGCTTATGCCAGTGGCACCGCCATCAGCCTCAACTACCCGATTCGGGGTTACACTTTGGGACGGTTATTGGTTGCTTTTGGTGTAGTGGAAACGGCCGTAGATTACTATCCCTTTTGGCGACTCCAGCTACTTTTCGGGCTGCCGCTTCTGTTGGTCTGCCTTCTTTATCAATGGCGGCAGCGCACTTTGCAACATATGATCTTAGCTGCCACCTTTTTTATTTTTGGTTTAGGTTTTGTCTCCCGCTTTTTTCAGGATAACTATGTTGGCTTTGTTATCACTCTGGCCCTAATAGGTCTTTTTCCCACATTTCCTAACACGGCAGAGATTACAATAACGGAGCCGTAGTCAATAGCAGATGGAAGCATTTACACGCATTCTGAAATGGTTTTTGCCCTCTGTCGAGGTTATGGTCTTTGTTCTCATTTTTTGGATGAGCCTTCTGTTCATGCCGCAGATGATGAATGGGGATGGTGATTTAGGGCGGCACATCACATTGGGCAATTATATGCTGGACACGGCCTCCATTCCAACTACCGATCTGTTTTCCCACACAATGATGGGGAGTTTTATGGTGCCTCATGAATGGTTGAGCCAAATTTTGTTTGCGCTGGTTCACCGGGCAGCAGGGCTGAACGGGGTGGCTTGGCTGACAGCGTTGCTGATTGCAGGGACATACGCAGTGACAACGGCCGTACTACGTCATATTGGTGTGCGTGCTTTCATGGCCTTAGCGGGTGGCATCTTCGCCTCCATGGTGGGGGCTTTGCACACCCTCACCCGCCCTCACCTTTACACTCTCCTTTTTTTCGCTCTCACCCTGTTCATCTTGGAATCGTACCGTCACCACCAAAGGTGGCGAGTAATGTTGTGGCTGCTACCTCTCATGGTTATTTGGGCCAACACACACGGCGCATTTATTTCCGGGCTGGTACTGGTAGCACTTTACTGCGTGGGGGCTATTTTAGACAAACAAACAGACAGGGCAGCAGTTTACTCCCTATTTTTGGTCTCGCTTGTCATCACCAGCTTACTGAATCCGACAGGCATTTCTTTGTTGAAAAACAGTTTTGCCTATTTGCAGGAAGGTTTTTTGGTGGATTTGACGATTGAGTATCGCAGCCCCGATTTCCACAACATTAGCACATGGCCTTTTGCCATACTGTTGCTGGGATCTTTAGCTTTTGGCTGGTGGTCGGGGCGGCGACTCAGTTTATCGGCAATTTGCTTGTTAGGGGTGTGGACGGCGTTTGCTCTTTATTCGGCGCGGAATATTCCTCTATATGGGTTGGTGGCAGTAGTTGTACTCCTACCAGAAGTGGATCATTGGCTGGGTGGGATATGGCCGGGAATCGGCCGTTTTCTCACCCGCACGGATGCCATCGCCAGACAATCATGGGGATGGATGTGGGCGATTGGGGCTATAGTTATATTCATGGGATTGGAAGCTAATGGAACCAAGTTGGATGTGTTTCGCGCTGGCAACAATTTTAATCCGCAACGCTTTCCTATCGAAGCTATCAATGCGATAGAAAATGAACTACCAGAGGGGCTGATGTTTAATGAGTTTGGCTGGGGAGGCTATCTACTCTACCGGCTTTGGCCGCATAAGCTGGTTTTTATTGATGCTCAAACTGATTTTTATGGGGAACTCTTGACTCGAGAGTTTTTGCAGATTGCCAATGCAGAACCAGGTTGGGAAGAAAAGTTGGCGCAATACGATGTCCAATGGATCATCATTCCTCCCATGCGCCCTCTAGCAACATGGCTGGCCCAAAGTTCAGAGTGGACCTTAGGATACGAAGATGAAACGGCCGTTATCTGGATAAAGGCCGTTTCCGGAAAATAATTGTCCTAAAAAGTGTTAGACAAGAGTTGGCTCAATGCCGGTTGGTGTCCTTTTAAAGTATAGTGATGTGATTCTTAATGTGTACACCGGACATTACGTTGACCACCAACAGGTCGGAAATGCAGAATCTTGTATATCCAATTAGAGTGGGAAGGTATTGAATCTGAAGGAAGTCTTAGATTTATAACATTACCCTGGTATTCAAAAGTCACGAATGAGGCTGCGCTTTTGCTCACTTCGGTCTGAAATAGTGGATACGGCAACAGATAGTTATTTTCATTGTATTGTTTTAAGCTGGTTGCATCTGAATCTATGATTCGCACTAAATCTTGCTGATAATCCCACAATTGCCAGCTTGTCGGTATAAAGAGGTGGTTTGTTTTATTACCCTCTGTCCTTAGATTACTATACATGGCAAAAGCCACTTCGGTTTTCAATCCAATATAGGGGGTTAGCCCATTAATAAAAACGAATAGAGGCAGTAAGTAGAGGGCAGCATAATGACAGCGAAAAAAATCTTCTTCCGGTTTAATCTGAGCCTGACGGACGCTTGTCCACTGGGCCTGTATGAACCATATAAGAGGTATTAAAACAACTATTGCCCAGGTAAACTCAAAAATAACTGATAAACGAATATAAGTGGGCCAGGTAACAATTGGGGCGCGAAAGGCAAAGATGGTGGAAATAAATATGATTGGAAAGAGCCAATACGAACGCCACCGAATTCGTCTCAGCCAATATTGTCCCTTTGTAAATATTGATACGCTCTCTTGGGGCGCGAAAAGTAGTAAGAGAGTTATCATGACACTGGAAAAGTCGTGAAAGTCAAATAGACCTAAGAAATAATGAAAACCGAGTCCAAGCAAGACCCCATATGGCCGTGTCCGGCGAAAACTAAGTAGGAGCACAAGTGACGCTTCTGCAAGGAGTGTTCCATAAATAGCTGTCCATTGTAACCATGCTGGCTGCGGCAAGAAAGGAAAATGGCCAAGCCCTTTATGTGTTGTGGCACAACTTACCAGGGGATTAATAAAGTCATAATTTAGTTTATGAACGGCTGCCCAAAAGTAGAGAACTAATGTTTGCAGGCGTATAGCCGGCAGCGCAGTTGGCCATACAGTTGTGGACAATAACGGCCGTTTGGCTATATACAGGCGGCCGAGTGTCAACAAAATCGTTAGATTAACAAAGGTGATAAGTAAAGAGTGGTTGGACGGATAAGGCATTTTTAACCACATCTCTATAATTTGCACAATAACGAGTAGAATAAACATTTTGAATGCACGGGGATTCAAAATGACCCACCAGGCAATGATAAAAAGAACCACCCCGGATGGGGTCAGCGCCAGACCTGTACGAAGTTGGTGCACCAGAATGGCTGAGGCCCAGAAAAGAGCAAAAAGAGTAAAGTTCTGTAACATAGACCAGTTTTCAATTTCTATCTGGCTATCATTTGGCATATTGTTTTTAGTTTAGTCAAGCCTGAGCAGACGGCTCTAGTCAGTTGATTTGATGGTAATATATTCTGTAAAAATCTGTAGGATACTCATTGAGCAGGTTGTTGCACCAGTAAAGCAAAAGTAATTAACTCTTGCTATAGTAGGTTAGAGTTATTTTCAGTTTATGAATTAGTATGTTACTATCTGTCTCTTGACATTGTTAAGGATCATTGTATGATGAATATGGCTTAATTTGATAATTAGCAATTCTAAACCCAACGCTTTGAGTGAATAATGGCAGATAAAGTAATTCGTGTCTTAATCGTTGATGATCTTCCGGAAACACGGGAAAATGTCCGAAAGCTCCTTCAATTTGAATCGGATGTAGAGGTAATCGGCCAAGCTGGTACAGGTGAAGAAGCTATTGACATGGCTCAAGCGCATAAACCTGATATTATCCTTATGGACATCAATATGCCAGGGATTGATGGTATTGGTGCCAGCCAGCGAATTTCAGAACTTGTCCCTCGTGCTCAGATTATTATTATGTCCGTCCAGAGCGACTCCGACTACTTACGTCGGGCTATGTTGGCTGGAGCGCGAGACTTTTTAACTAAGCCTTTTGGTGGTGATGAGCTTGTTGCAGCCGTCCGCCGTGTTTATAAGAAACGGCCGGCTATCCCAACTGCTCCTCTTGTTATGCCAGGCCCCGGCGGTCCTGCCGGCCCCGGTATGGCCGGCCCTGTCGTCCGTGAAGGCCATGTTGTCGCTGTATTTAGCCCTAAAGGTGGGGCCGGCTGTAGTACAATTGCTATCAATCTTGGTGTAGCTTTAGCCAAACGTAATCAGCGAACCTTATTAGTAGATGGTAGTTTACAGTTCGGTGATGTCGCTGTTATGCTGAACTTGAAGCAAATGACCAGCATAACGGATTTGATTGAGCCTTCCAGCGAGATAGATAGTGAGTTAATTGAAAGTGTCGTGCAGTTACATCGAAGCGGCTTAAGTGTTTTGTTAGCACCACCCCGGCCCGAAATGGCTGATATGGTTACAGAAGAACGGGTGAAAGATTTCTTTAATGCTTTCCGCAAGATATTTGATTTTGTTGTTATTGATACGAGTTCTTACCTGAGCGATAAAGTCCTGACGATGCTGGACATTGCTGATCGCATTGTGCTGGTCTCTCAACAAAGTTTACCCGATTTAAAGAATATAAGTCGCTTTTATGATCTGGCAGAAAGCCTGGAATACGAGCCTGATAAAATCTGGCTGGTAGTGAATCGAGCCTCAAATAAACAGGGTATTTCTGTTAAAGATATAAGCAATGCTTTGAAACGGCCGGTAGTAATGGTCATTCCAAGCGATGAGATGACGGCGAGTGTTGCCGCCGACCAAGGCGTGCCTTTGGTTACAAACTCCAGTCGTCAACCAATAAGTATAGCGCTAAATAATCTAGCCGATCATCTGCTTCAGGAATTGGCTTCCGAAGCAACTGCCGAAGCGGCAACCGGCGAACTAAGGGAAAGTGGTCTTCTGGGCCGGTTATTTGGCGGTCGTGCAAAAGCCGGAGGTTAATTGTGTCTTTACTAAGACGGATTGAAAAAAGTCAGGAGCCAACGCAGGCAGAGCCATCTAAGTTGCAGGAACTGCGGGTTAAACGAGCCTCACCTGCGACTGGTTCACGTGATGCTTATATTGATCTGAAGAATCGCGTTCAGCAAAGATTGATTGCTGAATTAGATCCGACAATGGATATCACAAAAACGGCCGAAGTCCGGGCTACAATTAACGAGATGTTTGAGGCGATGTTGGCCGAAGAAAGTATTGTTTTGACCCGAAATGAAAGGAAAAGGCTGTTTGAGGCAATAACGGCCGAAATCTTAGGTTTTGGCCCATTAGAGCAATTTTTAAGCATGGATGGACTGACCGAAATCATGGTCAATGGGCCAAAAAATGTCTTTATTGAAAAAGCGGGGCGCATCACTCGTACTTCTGTTACTTTCGAGGATAATGAACATGTACTGCGTATCATTGACCGAATTGTAGCCCCATTGGGTCGCCGGATTGATGAAGGTTCGCCCCTGGTAGATGCTCGTTTACCTGATGGCTCTCGTGTAAACGCAGTCGTGCAGCCGATAGCTATTGATGGCCCTACACTCACAATTCGTATTTTCTCTAAGATCCCCCTTACCGTAGAAAATTTGATTGAGTTTGGCAGTGTTACACCGGAGGCGGTTGAATTTCTCAAAGCCTGTGTCATTGGCAAATTAAACATTATTATCTCCGGTGGTACAGGCTCTGGTAAGACAACATTGCTTAACATCATGTCTAGTTTTATTCCTGATGAAGAGCGTATTGTAACCATCGAAAATGCCGCCGAGTTACAATTGCGACAGGATCATGTCGTTCGCCTGGAATCTCGTGAGGCAAATGTAGAAGGGCGTGGTGAGATTTCTATTCAACGTCTCGTGATTAACTCTTTGCGTATGCGTCCCGACCGCATTATTGTCGGTGAGGTTCGTGCCGGCGAAGCACTAGACATGCTTCAGGCTATGAACACGGGCCATGATGGTAGTCTGGCAACAGCCCATGCCAATAGCCCTCGGGATATGTTGGCTCGTTTGGAAACAATGGTGTTGATGGCTGGCATGGATTTGCCTCACCGGGCTATTCGGGAACAGATTGCTTCGGCGATTGATGTCATTGTTCAAGGTGAACGTTTACGTGATGGGACGCGCAAGATCACCTCTGTCAGTGAGATTCAGGGTATGGAAGGGGATATTATTACAACCTCTGAAATCTTCCGTTTTGAACAGACCGGCATGGAACAAGGACGGGTAATAGGCCGCCTACGTCCCACTGGTCTCAGACCTAAATTTATGTGGAAAATTCAGGATGCAGGTATTATGCTGCCTCCCTCTATTTTTGGTATTGGTGCACGGAGTACCCGACGTTAACTACTTCATTAGTAGAAGGAGCGGACTATGTCTCCATTAATGCTTATCTTAGCTGGGTTTGCTGTATTGTTTATATTAGGGGCCGGCGTAGCGCTTATCACCGGTGATCGGCAGGCAATCGTAGATGAACGACTTGAAGAGTTTGTCAGTGCGGCGAGTGTGGTTGAGCTACCTGAGGATGATATTGTTGGCCCCTCTGTTAGGAAACCAGATTATGCCGACCGGCTTGATAACTTGCTGTCTGGTCGGACGTTTTTTGGCTCTATCCAGGATCGTATTCGGCGCTCCGATATTAAACTGCGTGTCAGTGAATATATTATTTTAATGGTCGTTTTTGGGGTACTGGCTGCCGGTGCTGTTTACATCTTCCTTGGCCAGAGTATTTTGCTGGCTATATTTGGCCTGTTTTTTGGGATCCGGATCCCGAGGATATACATAGGCATGGCCGCAAACCGTCGGGTAAGGGCTTTTAATAATCAGCTCGGTGATACCCTGACTTTATGGGTAAATGCACTTCGAGCAGGCAGCAGTGTTTTACAGGGGATGGAAACGATTGCCACGGAATCGCCTGTTCCTATTTCAGTTGAGTTTGAACGAGTGGTGCAAGAGGTACGGCTAGGCTTAAGTGTAGAACAGGCTTTGGACAATATGTATAATCGTGTTCCCAGCGACGATTTAGATCTGGTTATCACGGCCGTGAACATCCAGCGTGAAGTCGGTGGTAATCTAGCCGAAGTACTTGACAATATCAGTTTCACCATTCGTGAGCGTGTTCGTATCAAAGGTGAAATTCGTACCCTAACTGCTCAGGGGCGAATCTCCGGTTGGATCATCACCTTTTTGCCTGTGGCTTTAGGGTTCCTGATGTACCTTATTAACCCGGAATATATTTCAGAACTATGGGTCCAAGAAGAGCCTTTTATACTTCCGAACTTTCCTTGTGGCTGGGCAGTCTTAGGCTTGAGTATTGGAATGATTGGTTTAGGTGGGTATGCTATTAGCAGGATTGTAGATATTGAGGTGTAGGCTAAAAAGTTGCAATAAGGAATGAGAAAATGTCATCAATTGCTTTACTTGTTATCGCGCTCGTAGGTATCGGCATTATTGGGTATAGTGTTTATTTACTGAGACAGGCCGAAGGCGATCCGTTATCTGCACGCATCGAAGATTATGCAGCTCGTGAGGAGATTGTTTCGATTGAAGAGATTCAGATGTCAATGCCAATCAGCCAACGTCTCTTCCTGCCTATTATCCGCCGGATTAGCGGCTTCATTGTTCGTTTAACTCCGGAGAAAACATTAGAGGCCACAGCTCACAAACTCGCCCTGGCCGGTAATCCTCGTAATATGTCGGCGGCTGAGTTTTGGGCCATCAGGGCTGTCACAACTGTTGTTTTTACAGGACTCACCTTTATGTTTCTAACACGTTTTGGCTCTGACAGACGATTCCTATACACATTTTTGGGTGCTTTGATTGGATTCTATGGGCCGGCTATGTTGCTCCGCTCGATTATTGATAGGCGGAAAGATGCTGTTATCAAGAAGTTGCCTGATGCCCTTGATCTCATGTTAATTTGTGTTGAGGCTGGCCAGACGTTTAATGGGGCTATGCAGCGAGTAGATGATAAATGGGATGATCCGCTGGCCCGGGAATTTGGTCGCACAATTTATGAAATGCAACTGGGTAAATCACGACGTCAGGCGCTGCGGGATATGTCAGATCGTTTGGGTGTTGCAGATGTATCCAGTTTTGTTGCTGCCATTATCCAGGCAGATCAACTCGGTGTTGGCATTGGTAAAGTGCTGCGTATTCAGTCAGAGCAAATGCGCATCAAGCGCCGCCAACGTGCTGAAGAAAAAGCACAACAAGCTCCTGTGAAGATGCTTTTCCCCATGGTTTTCCTGATCTTCCCCTCAATGTTTGTGGTTTTGCTTGGACCAGCCGGATTCCAAATTATGCGTAACAGTGCGTTGAGGGGTGTATAGCCGAAAACAGCAGTGTCATCATCTATTCAAGAAGCATCAGCTAATTCCTGGCAAAGTCGCGCCAGACAATGGGCTGATGCTTTTTTGTCTTTCATTTTCCCGCCTGTTTGTGCTTATTGTCATCGTGCAGGCGTGCTCTTTTGTGTTGAGTGCGTGGCAAAGGTCACCTGGATTCAAGAACCTGTTTGCCAGAAATGCGGTCGCTTTCAGCAGCAACCAAATGCACTTTGTGCCTCCTGCTTACATCACCCCTTGCCGTTGCATCAGATTCGAGCGGCCGTTCAATTCACCGAACCCGTGCAATCTATGATTCACAAGTTGAAATACGAAGGTATGTTTGGCCTCGGGATGCCCCTGGCTGATTTGATGGTGGAAGCATGGGTGCGGTGGGAAACGGCCGTTGATCTCATCATCCCCATCCCCCTCCACCAAGAACGCCAAAAAGCACGCGGCTACAATCAATCCGAATTATTAGCCCGTCATCTCAGTCAAAAAATCAATTTACCCATCCATAGCGATGCTCTGAAAAGGATACGCCATACAAAACCTCAGGTTGGCTTAAACGCGGCGGAACGCTCCACTAATGTACAAGCTGCATTTGCCGCAAAAACAGAATATGTGGCGGGGAAGACAGTCCTGCTTATTGATGATGTTTGCACCACAGGTGCTACGTTGGCCGCAGCCGCAGATGCCTTACTGATAAGCGGTGCGCATAGCGCCTCTGCCTATTGCTTGGCACGAGTCGTATAAAATGTCATAATCAAGGTAGTCAAATGTAGCGGGTGACTAAATAAACCCTACATTTTGTACTCTATGCCCAGTACCACAAGGAATAAAGAAAAATGGAACTAACAATTCAAAGCCACAATATGGAAATCACCCCAAGAATACAAACTTACGTCGAAAAGAAAACAAGTCGTCTGGATCGGTATATGCCGGCATTAACTGAGGTGCGTGTGGATTTGTCAACCGAAAACACGCGGAGCGCTGTCGAAAGACAGGTAGCCCAAATCACTGTCCGGGATAAGCGGGGTACGATTTTGCGAGCAGAGGAGCGCAGCAATGATATGTTTGCGGCTATAGATGCCGTAGTGGATAAATTGTATCGTCAGATCAATCGTTACCGTGGCAAGCGCCGTCGTAAAGTGCGGGGGGGCACCGGGGAGTTAACGATGGAAGAACCGCTACCCATTGAAACTGTTGAGGGTGTGGACGAGGATCGCCAGATTGTCCGCTATAAAAAGTTTCCTTTACACCCTATGACGGCCGATGAAGCGATTGAACAGATGGAGCTCCTAGGTCATGATTTCTTCGTTTTCTTCGATATTGACACCGATGCTGTCAATGTTCTCTATCGTCGCCGTGATGGTGATTATGGCGTTCTACAGCCAGAATTAGCTTAAGTTGGACAGGTTTGCTCAATCTGTCCACCCGTCATCAGTATGACCCATATTCTTGTTGTGTGCACAGCTAATATTTGCCGTTCACCGGTGGGCGAGGCGGTCTTACGCGATCGCTTGCAAAGCCGGGGATTAACAGATTGGACAGTTGCTTCGGCCGGAACCTGGGGCTTGGATGGACATAGTGCTTCTGAATATAGCATTCAAGTTATGGCTGAAAAGGGACTTGATTTGCAAGCACATCAGGCACGTACCATCACCGAAAAGATGTTGGGGGAGGCAGATTTGGTTGTGTGTATGGAATCCGGTCATGTGGAGGCTATTAAAGCCGAATTCCTGCATTACCAAGAAAAGGTGTTTTTGCTGAGTCAAATGATCGGCCGACGATATAGCATCAGTGATCCCTATGGTGGCCCTTTAGAAGGTTATCAGCGTATGGCTGAAGAGGTTACGAACATTATTGATGAGGGGCTGGAAAAGATCATTTCTTTGGCCCAGGCAGATAGATAGATGAGACGGGATAAGCTAGTAGCCTACCTGGATAATTACCTTCATATTGGCGAGATTGCCGATTATGGGCCTCAGGGTTTGCAACTAGAGGCTGATAATAGGGAGATAGAGCGAATTGCTATGGCTGTGGACGTTGCCCCCCAGGTTATTGAGGCAGCGGCGGTCTGGCAAGCCGATATGCTGTTGGTGCATCATGGCATTTTGTGGCGTACTGTGGAGCGCATTGCTGGTCCCTTGGGGCAACGGGTGCGTTTGCTGCTGCAGCACAACATGAATTTGTATGCGGCTCATTTGGCACTGGATGCTCATAGTGAGGTTGGCAACAATGCCGTGTTGGCCCAAATGCTGGCCCTGGAAGTAACGGATTGGTGGTGTGCGCCCAAGGGAACACCAATCGGTGTGTTAGGTACGATGACCCAAGAAATGAGCCTGATAGAGTTGGTTCGTTTGGTCGAAGATCAACTGAATTCCCAGGCACGCGTATTGGCACATGGCTCGAAAAGTGTGAGGAAGGTGGCGATTATTTCTGGGTTTGGGGCGGACAATGTGGCAGAAGCGAAATTGCTCGGGGCGGATACTTTTCTAACGGGTGAGACATCTCACGCCAATTATTGGGCCGCGGCCGACCATGGCTTGAATGTTGTTTATGCAGGGCATTACGCAACGGAGACGGTGGGGGTGAAGGCACTCGGCCGTCATCTGGCAGATAAGTTTGGCCTGGATGTGAACTTTTTCGATTTTCCGACAGGGATGTGAATCAAGCTTCGTTGCTTGGGAGAAAAACTATGAGTGACAGTAGGGTTAGCTGGTTAGAGGGCGAAATTGCCGGATTAAAGGAATCTGGGCTGTATAACACGATTCGTACGATTGAATCGGCAATGGGGGCCTGGGTGACAATTAATGGCCGTCCCCGGCTTAACTTCTGCGCCAATAATTATCTAGGCTTGGCCAATCACCCTCGCGTGTGCGCAGCGGCTAAGAAAGCCATTGATGATTATGGTGTGGGACCAGGAGCAGTGCGGACAATTGCCGGAACGATGTCCCTGCATATTGAGCTTGAACAACGCCTGGCGGCCTTTAAGCAGGCTGACGCTTGTATTGTGCTGCAAAGTGGCTTTGCGGCCAATTTAGCCGCTATTCCAGCCCTTGTTGGTCGCGGTGACGTGATTTTTTCGGATGAACTAAATCACGCCAGCATTATTGATGCTTCTCGATTAAGTCGGGCTTCGGTCGTGCGTTATGCTCATAATGATGTAGATGATTTGCAGCGAAAGATTGCGGAAACGACTGAATACGGCCGCCGTCTCATTGTCAGTGATGGTGTGTTTAGTATGGATGGCGATATTGCTCCATTAGATAAGTTAACAGATGTGGCTGAAGAGCATGACATTATGCTCATGGTAGATGATGCGCATGGGGAAGGCGTATTAGGCAAAGGGGGGCGGGGGATTATTGATCACTTTGGTTTGCACGGTCGTGTAGATGTTGAGGTAGGCACTTTGAGTAAAGCTTTTGGCGTTGTTGGTGGAATGGTGGCTGGGAAAGAGGTCGTGATTGATTGGTTGCGCCAGCGGGGACGGCCGTTTCTTTTCTCTAGTGCGATGACTGTGCCTGATACGGCCGCTTGCCTGGAGGCCGTAGCTATCCTCAACGAATCTACTGAACTGGTAGATAAACTGTGGCACAACGCCAGTATTTTCAAAGCTGGAATGCAAGAGATGGGCTTTGATACGGGCCAAACAGAGACACCTATCATTCCCGTTATGCTAGGCGATGTGAAGGTGGCTCGTGAGTTTAGCCGCCGCCTTTTTGACGCTGGCCTTTTTGCTATGGCAATTGGCTATCCTACAGTGCCCCAAGGGAAGGCTCGTATTCGCGTGATGAATTCTGCCGCCCATAGCAGCGAGGATATTGAAACAGCCTTAGAGATTTTCGGACAGGTAGGGAAGGAACTAGGTGTGATTTAAGCAAAGCCGTAACCGCTCAGTTCCTCTTGGGGCTGATCCTCCCGGAGGTTAACCTCCGGGAGGGTGGACGCTTACGGAAGGCTTAATGATTATAAACCGTAACAGTATCTTGTTGCCGATCCAATTCAGCCAAAAAAGCTTCAAGCAAGGTAGGGCAGTTAAGCAATTTCTGAAAAAAGGCTGGATAACGTGCGCCAATATCGCACGCTTTCAAAGCATCTTTAGCGACGGGCGTTACCCACTCCTTGTCTGAGGGGGAAGGTAGGGATGTTTGCGTTCGGCTTTGGGTCATAAGCATGAGAAACTGATCACCAGCATCAGGCCATACATTTAGTTCCTGAAGACGGGACCGAAGAGTCGCAACACCAGGGTCTAACTGGGATAATGAACTTAAGCGTGTGCTTATTACCATAATATATATAATTCCTTGGACCTAAAACCTTCTTGCTATTATTTACTCCACACCTATGACAACACTATAACAGAATCCCATATTAAGGTTGATAGGAATCTTGGACTATCAGCGCTTGATATGAGCGGATATCGGTTCAATTTTCCAAACCGAACGATTTTCGGTCAGTTTTTATTGGTTGATCGTGAAGCGTTGGCCGCGGTTGGGGACGTATACATTAGAGAATTTGTGCTCTTTTTGCAGAGCATCGGCTAAAGCCAAGGCGGCTTCATCTTCGCCGTGAACGATGAAGGTGTGGTGGGGCCGTTTTACCAAATGCCCCGTCCAGTCAAGCAATTCACTGCGATCGGCATGGGCACTAAGGCCATTAAGCGTTTCCACCTGGGCACGTAGCTGGTAGCTTTCGCCGAAAACTTTTACCTCTTTTTGCTTCTCTACCAGGCGACGGCCGAGTGTATGTGGTGCCTGCCAGCCAACAATTAAGATGGTGTTGCGGGGGTCTTCAACATTGTTTTTGAGGTGATGCAAAATGCGTCCGGCTTCGGCCATACCGCTGGCACTAATAATAACGGCTGGATCATTCAAGAAGT
>Ga0299914_10001734_pt1 | contig 14660 bp, 12 predicted proteins | sample RVTome_10_FD_201361 | JGI IMG/M metagenome (GOLD analysis project Ga0299914, IMG submission 201361) | Soil microbial communities from uranium-contaminated site in the Upper Colorado River Basin, Wyoming, United States - RVT153D57 (version 2) ...
GGACGACGACGAAGTCTTTCTTGCCAATTACGGCGATGTGCTGACTGACGCGCCGATGAACGACGTCGTCGACCAACTCATGGCGACGGACGCTGCTGGAAGCCTGCTGGCTGTTCCGCCGCAGGATTCGTTCCATGTTGTCGATATCGATAGTGGCTCGCGGATCACCAACTTTGTACCTGCGGCTGATATGAAGATGCGGATCAACGGCGGCTACTTCGTCCTCCGTCAAGACATCTTCGACTATCTGAACGAGGGTGAGGACCTGGTAATGCACGCGTGCGTGCGTGCCGCTGCGGACGGTCGGATGCTTGCCATTCCATATGACGGGTTCTGGGCGGCCATGGATACGCTCAAGGAGCGATCGTGGCTGGAGGACCTCTACCGGACGGGGCAAAGCCCATGGGCCGTATGGCGGGACCCGGTGGCGAGTCCGGGCTCCACGGTCGGCCCTCTGGACGTTCCAGACCTCAACGGTGGCCGGTAAGTGTTCTCGCTGCGGTTACCGGCCGGTCCGCTGCGGATCGTATGCCTCGGAGCTCATCCGGATGACATAGAGATCGGCTGCGGCGGCACGTTGCTCAGCCTGTCCGAGCAAAGGGGAATTCAAGCGGTTGTGGCCATCGCTACCGGTTCTGGGGTGCGACTCGCGGAAGCCACCAAGGCGGCATCGCGCTTCCTGCCGGGCGCCGAGGTGGATGTTCGAGTCATGGGGCTGAGGGATGGGTTCCTCCCCATGCATTGGGGCGCAGTCAAGGAGGGCCTCGAGCAGATCGCCGGTTCTACTACGGCCGACATCGTCTTCGCCCCACGACATCGTGACGCACATCAGGACCATCGCCTGATCGCCGAGCTCGCTCCAACTGTCTGGCGCCATGCGCTCATCCTCAACTACGAGATCCCGAAGTGGGACGGTGATCTTGGTCGAGTGAGCCATTATGTGCCGCTCGACGCTGAGACGGCACGGCGGAAAGTGGCGCTCCTGAATGAATGCTTCCCCTCGCAGACCGACCGGGACTGGTGGGATGACGAGACGTTTCTGGCGATGATGCGCCTGCGGGGGGTCGAGAGTAGAAGCCCGTATGCAGAGGGGTTCGACGTCGCCAAAGCGGTGCTGGCCACAGACACTGGGCGTGAACGATGACGCAGGTTGCGAAACCTTCTCTCCAGAGTTCCAGCGAGAGTGCGGTGACGCGCCGCCGATTCGCCAAGTCCAGCGAGGCTCAACGGCGGCTCCATGAACTGGTTCCAGGTGGTGCGCACACATACGCTCGTGGATCAGATCAGTATCCCGAGTTCATCACGCCTGTGCTAGTTCGCGGTGAAGGCGCACGAGTCCTTGATGTCGATGGCAATTGGTATGTCGAGTACGGCATGGGGCTCCGGTCGGTCACTCTCGGTCATGGCTATCGCGCAGTCTTGGAGGCGGTTGCCTCCGCCGCGGCGAATGGGAACAACTTCACCCGGCCGACCATGCTTGAGCTCGAGGCGGCCGAGACATTTCTGGGCCATGTACCAGGCGCAGACATGGTCAAGTTCGCAAAGAACGGTTCCGATGCGACGACCGCTGCAGTCAAGCTTGCGCGTGCCGCAACTGGTCGGCCCCTCGTCGGCGTTTGCGCAGACCACCCGTTCTTTTCAACTGACGACTGGTTCATCGGTACCACGGCCATGACAGCCGGCATTCCGGCCGAACATCGTGACCTCACCGTCCCGTTCCGGTACAACGACCTCGATTCGGTCCGGACGTTGTTAGATCGCCTAGGTGAGGAAGTTGCCTGCCTGATCCTGGAGGCGGCCACGGCGATGGCCGAGCCGGCTCCAGGCTTCCTGGAAGGGATTCGTGCCCTCTGTGACAGGTACGGCGTGGTGCTCATCTTCGATGAGATCATTACGGGAATGCGCTGGTCGGTCGGCGGCGCTCAACAGCTATACGGCATCACGCCGGACCTGTCGACATGGGGAAAGGCACTAGGAAACGGCTTCCCCATATCGGCGCTCGCAGGTCGACGCGAGCTGATGGAGCTGGGAGGGCTATCCACAGACACGTCGCGACCGTTCCTGCTGTCCACGACCTTCGGCCCCGAGAGTACGGGGCTGGCCGCCTATTTGGCCGTCGAGCGTGCGTACGGCGAACGGGACATAGTCGGGATCATGGAGCAGAAGGGCAGGAAACTTGCCGCAGCCGTCAACGCCGCGGCTCGCGACGCCGGGCTTGCGGAGTACGTCTCGGCAATGGGCAGGCCCTCTTGTCTGGTATTCGTGACACGCGATGCGAACCGTGAGAAGTCGCAGCCATACCGCACGCTCTTCCTCCAAGAGCTGCTCCGCCGCGGCGTTCTCGGCCAGTCCTTTGTCATATCGGCAGCTCATACCCAAGAAGACATCGAGCAGACCGCCGAAGCAGTCATCGCTGCACTCGAGGTGTATTCCATGGCCATCGACGCGGGTACTGTGGAGCCCTTTGTGGATGGACGCGCGGTAGCGCCGGCCCTCCGGGAGTACGCATATCCGCGGCGGCTGAAATGACTGGTTGTCGATCATGCCGCGGTCGAACTGGTGAGGTGGTACTCGACCTGGGAGACCAGCCGGCCGCCGACTATTTTCCCGCGTACGGGGACCCGGGACCGGATCCCGTCTATCCGCTGCAGATGTGGCTGTGTACTTCCTGCGGCTTGGCTCAGCTTCTCATCGACCCCACGGTGCCCGAAGAGCCTCGGGCAACGGAGCCGGTTGCGCTGGTCGAGCAAGCTATGGATGCCATAGCTCGGGTAGCGGCGGACGGTTGGCTGCGTGAAGGTTTGAGTGTCTTGGAGTACGGCAGTCCGCATGGTGGTTCTTGGCTGCCGTTCCTAGGTGATCATGGACTGTCGGCCGGCGCCGACGATGAGGGTGCCGATGTGGTGCTGGACTGTTTCGGTCTTATGCACAAGGCGGACCAGGCCGGTGCGCTTGCCGAGCGTGCTTCGCGGGTCGCGACTGGTGGCACGCTATTGATCCAATACCACTCCCTGGCAACGATTCTGCGACTCGGGCAATGGAACTCCCTCCGCCATGGTCATTATGGCTACTACTCAACGACCGCACTGACAGCCATGCTCGCCACGGTGGGGTTCGCGATCCGGTCGGCGTGGCATTTCGACCTCTATGGTGGGACCGCGCTGCTAGCGGCCACCCGGATCGCCGAATCCGCCCGGCAAGCCGACGAGTCGGTAAATGCGCTGCTCGATGACGACAGGAAACGGGCGGTAACAGATCCACACGGCTTCCGAGAGCTGCAGGGAAGGGTAGTCCAAAGCGCGGCAGCTCTGCATCGCTGGCTCAGCGAGCAGCGGCTCCAGGGAAAGACTGTCGTTGGCTACGGAGCCGCGTCGCGCGCTGTTGCTCTGCTGTGCCGCGCAGGGGTGCAAAAAGCCCTACTTCCTGCCGTGGCGGACGCATCGCCGGCAAAGCGTGGACGCCGAATGCCGGGCACAGACATTCCGGTGATCAGCCCGGACGAAATGCTGGCATTCCGACCCGAAATCGTGTTGCTATTTCTGCCAGATTTGCTAAACGAGGTTCGCGCACGCTTACCACAGCTCGAGGTCGCGGGAGGCCGCTGGGTCGTCGCTGAGGATCTGATATGAGAGTATCGGAAACGCGGAACCAGGATGTCGACCAGCGTTCGCTCAGTTTCGACGTCGGCATTCCAACATTCAACCGACCGGAACTCTTGAGAGGCGCAATATCATCAGTTCTGTCTCAGAGCCACCATGATCTATTGGTAACCGTCGTCGACAACGGTTCTGCGGCAGAGACTGCGGCTGTGCTTCAGCAGTTCGATGATCCCAGAGTGCGTGTACGGCGGAACCCACACACGATCCCGCGCACAGAGAACTATAACATCGCGCTGTGTGCGGGAACGGGTGACTTCGTGGCGATACTGGCCGATGACGATGAGTGGATGCCGAACTTCCTCGCGAGAACTGCTCAAGTGCTCAACGATCATCCGGACGTTTCGATGGTCCATACCGGTTATGAAGCGATTGATGTGACGGGCGAGCGGCTCTATGTTGTCGAGCAGCCGCTCCCCGACGCTCATTTGATCGTCTCAGGGACTGACTACATTCAGCGAATGCTCGGCGGCGAGCATCGGATCGAGTTCACTGCGACCATGCTGCGCAGGCAGAGTCTGCCGCCTGGCGGGTTTCTCGCTGAGGATGACGTGGGTGACGACATCGGACTACTTCTACGTGTAGCGATTCAAGGCGACGTGGCGTTCGTCAATGAACCGCTGGTACGAGTGCGATTTCACGACAACACCATCTCCACCACTGGTGGAAACCGACTGGTCGGTGACCGTTACGTGCGGAGTGTTGGATATCGGATCAAGTGTACAGAGACAAAGGTCAGATTCATCGAAGAGAACGCCCATAACCTGCCTCATCACCGTCGCCTACGGCGGATTGCCAAGCGTTCCCTTAGGCGGCACCTTCTGGTCTCTGCTGCCCGGGCCCTGCGCCCACCCAGGGACGTCCGGGGAGCCTTGCGGTCCGCAGTCACCGACACTGCGCTCGACAGACGGGCACTTGTCGACCCGAGAGCGTGGAAGCAGGCATTGGCGGCATACCTTGATCGGGCCTGACGACGGAAACGATGGAGCACAGGATCTTGGCCAACAGTATGCGACGTAATAGAACCGGCCCTTGGCGAGTGGGTCTGCTCGGCGGGTTCGGCGTCGGAAACCTGGGAAACGATGCATCGCTCGATGCGGTGATCAGACTCATCCGGCGCATCGATCCGGATGCTGCTATCACCTGCATTTGTCCAAAGCCCGAAGTGGTTAGTGCGCGATTCGGTATCGCGGCGCACACCATTCGGTCACCACGGCCTCCTGGCAGGCTACCCAGATCACCGATTACGCGGTTGCCGCAGCGATTCGGTGACGTCACTCGAGCACTCCGGATTGTCGGGTCGCTTGACGCGTTGCTGGTGCCTGGAACGGGCATCCTTGATGACTACGGCGGTGAGCGGCCGACTGGTTGGCCGTTGACCTTGGCCGTCTGGTTCGGTGCGGCGCGAATAAGGGGAGCTAGAACGGCCTTGGTCAGTGTCGGCGCTGGACCGCTGGCACATCGGGCATCCCGCCGGTTGGCCCGGCTGGTTGGACGGCTGGCAGACCATCGCTCGTTCAGGGACATCGGGTCCCGTGAATTCATGATAAGCGCCGGTCTGGATGTGCCGGCCGACGAAGTCGTTCCGGATATCGTCTTCTCTACGCCCTCATTGGAATCAACTGAGCCGCGGACTGACCGTCCGCTCGTTGTGGTACCCGTAATGAAGTATCGGGGTTGGTACGCGAAGCAGCGCTCGGCTTTGATCAGCGCGCGGCACACTAGCAGCCTCAGCGAATTCTGCAGCTGGCTGCTGGATGACGGTTATGCGGTGCGTTTGGTCACAGCGGATGAAGGCGATGATCCGGCTACCGATGAAGTGGCCCAGCGCATCATATCGATGAATCCAGATCTCGCCTTACAATGGTTGACCAAAGAAACCGCCGATGACTTGCCTGCACTTAATCGGCAGCTGTCGGACGCGTCCGCCGTGGTGGCTACCCGATACCACAGTGTAATCAGTGCGTTGATGTGCGGTAAGCCGACGATATCAATCGGTTACGCGGCGAAGAACGACCAGCTTATGGCCGAGGTGGGTCTCGGTGATTATTGTCAACACATAGAACAGATTGATCAAGCTCTGTTACGGCGCCAGTTCAAGGATTTGATCCTCAACCAGCGGTCGCTGTCACTTGAAGTGACCGCCCGAGTTGCTGAATTTCGTGAGCAGCTAAGCGCCGAAGAGGAGCGAATCAAGCAGCGACTGTATCATCCGGCCAATCTAATGCCGCTCCCAAGGTCGCTGTAAGCGGGCATAATAGTGAGGATAGGATAATGCAGGCGCAGACAACCAAGCTACCTGGCGTGCTGGTGCTGGTGCCGACGCCTCACCATGATGAGCGCGGGTTCTTCACTCGAACCTTTGACGCCGAGGTTGCTGCCGATCACGGAATCGACAGTGCGTCGTTCATACAGGATTCGCAGTCTCGGTCAACGCACGGGGTCTTGCGTGGGCTCCATGGCCGGGGCGGTCGAGGGGAGGCCAAGTTGGTGCGATGTGCCAACGGAACGATCTTCGACGTGCTCGTGGATGGACGTCCTGAGTCGCCGACCTTCGGCGAACACGAGACCTTCATCCTCGATGACGAAAAGTTCTGGCATTTGTACATACCGCCCGGGATGTTGCATGGATTCCAGGTGCTTTCTGTATTCGCGGACGTTTGCTACCGGATCGATCGGTCGCACGATCCCTTGGAAGATCTTGCGGTGCGGTACGATGATTCTGAACTTGCGATCCCGTGGCCGATCCCGGTCAGTGTGATTAGCAGCCGCGATTTAAATGCTGGATCGTGGAAAGACCTGTTGGCTACTCGTGGAGAATAGATCAATGTGCGGACGACGACCGTCACCTATCTTTTCCCGGAGTGGCCGGGAGGCGTTGTGAGCGAGTCGGGTGACCGTGAGAAGATACGCAGGACCCGGGTGTTAGCCACAATTTTGACCTTTGAGGCGCCGGAATCTCTGGGTCGGTGTCTGGCTGCGATTGGAACCCAGAGCAGGCTTCCTGACGGGATTTTGGTCGTGGACAATGGAAGATCGTTGCAGGCCACCTTCGGCGGACTGCCTGATTTTCTCGTTTCGAGTGCCCAACTCATGCCCACCGGAGAAAATCTGGGACCGGCAGGGGGGCACGCCGTCGGCTTGCGAACCTTCATGCAACAAAAGCAGTTCACCCACGCATGGGTCATGGACGACGACTGTGTACCGCAGCAAGAGTGCCTTGCTGACCTGGTGCAGGAGGCCGGCAGCGGTAACGGCCAGGTCGTGTTCCCGTCGTGGGTGGACGGCCGAACCGGAGTGGCGACGGATTATCCAGGATGGTGCGGATTCCTTATCGATCGACAAGCCGTAGCTGCTGCGGGCCTTCCGCGATCGGAGTTCTTCTGGTGGGCCGAGGACACGGAATACTTGCAGCATCGAATGCCACGGTCTGGAGTTCGGGTGAGCCGGGCGCGCAGCGCTGTCGTGGTTCACGAGCCCGTTCGCCGCTCGGGTGGACGGGCACCATGGATGATCTACTACGAGGCTCGCAACTCCATCTATTATCGGCTCCGGGTCCAGCGTCGCTGGCCGATCGGTCCGCTGAAGTTGATCCTGAGCTTGGCGGCACTGTTTGGCTCCGCCGTCCGACAGGCGCCACGATTGCGGCGGCTCATAATGCTGGGGCGAGGTGTATTGGACGGGCTGTCCGGTCGGCTCGGCAAGCGGGTCGAACCCGGTAGCGCATGGCACGGCCAGTTGCGACGGCCATCGGTGGAGGGGGATGCAGCCAAAGCAGCGGATTCTAGGACAGCCGAGCGGTCGTAGTCATCAACCAAGCGGCGAGTTGAGGGGCGCATGGACAACGTGCCGAGAGTGAGCATCGGGTTGCCTGTCTTCAACGGCGCACGATTCCTCGCCGAGGCTGTGGAGTCGATCCTGAAGCAGGACGAGGACGACCTCGAGCTGATCATTGCGGATAACGCGTCCACCGACGATACGCCCAACATCTGCAAAGACTTCGCTGCCCGTGATCCACGGGTGCGATATGTAGGAAGTGATCGAAATCGAGGAATCGCCTGGAATTTCAATCGGTTGGTCGACCTCGCGCGAGCACCCTACTTCAAGTGGGCCGACTGTGACGATGTCATCGAGAGCTCACTTATTCGCCAGTGCGTAGCGGCACTCGAAGCCGAACCTTCGGCAGTCCTCGCGTACACATGGGCTCGCTATATCGACGAGGCCGGCAACACATTGCGGGAGTCTGTCGAGGTTCCACCGTATGCTCTTTCGCGCAATGTGGTCGACAGGGCCAAGGGATACCTGCGCCTGCCGACGTCGCACGTACTCGAGTTGCAGGGTGTCATCCGACATGACGTGCTGGCGGCCACCTCCCGCATGAGACCGTATGCCACGTCGGATCTGGCCTTGATCTTGGAACTCGCATTGCGAGGGCCGTTCGCTGAGATCGCCTCACCGCTCTTCCTCCATCGGATGCACACTGATAGGGCGAGCCTGGCCGGGACTTCGCTACGTGAGCGCTCCCGAATACACACCCAGGACGGTCGGGCCGTTGCGTTGCCACGGTGGCAGTTGGCGTACGCAATGGTTCGGGCCGTTGTTGTCAGTCCAAATGGCGCATCCCAACGCCTGCGTATCCTTCCAGCCGTAGGGCTTTGGGCTTTACGACACTGGACCCAGTTGGCGTATGACTTGGTTGAGGGGCTGCCCGGACCCGGGGCGCGCAGCGCAGAGGCAGTGCGCCTCTGGCGGCATGAGCATCGCCAAAGGACACGACGTGATCACTGAATCGCGACGGCGACGCCACCCAGATGATGAACGCCCACCTTCAGCTCGAAGACTGTTCGAGCACAATCACCCAATCTGAGTCTCCGAGGGCGTTGTAAGCGGGAGTGCGAAGGGTCACGCCGCTAGACGGCTGAAGAGGTGATCCGTCCACAACGTGACGACTTCCGTCCGTCGGGTCATAGAAGTGTGCGTGGATCGGACCATCGAAGCCGCTCAGGTCGAGACGGAGATTGCGCACACTTGGTACGTAGATTACCGCAAGGTCGCGCTCTGCTGTTGCGGCGGCGACAGCAAAGTCCATCGTTCCGAACAGGCCGATGCCTTCTATCAAGAGCTCATTCTCCAAGTCTGGAACGAGCTCGTGCCACGGCAATGTTGAGAGAAGCTCAGCGAAATGCACCATGCCGACGACTCCTGGAGCCCTCAATGCCTCTCGCCAGTCTTCGGTAAACTGCCATATGTCGCCATGCCCATAGACCTGGCCGACCGAGCCGGTAAGAATGGCGTAGTAAGCCTGAGCCCGGAGTGTCTGAGGTGTAGTTGACTCCCGTTCGGCCTCATACTCCGTTTCGAGAAGGATCTGGGGGGTGTCATCATGGTCGGCGAACTGTTCTGCGCTCGCAAGATAGGACGGCTCGTACGTGTAAACCGTATTGATGTCAATCCATTCGACAGGTACGTCGAGGCCCGCGACCCCTGGGCTCCAGCTGGCGGCGTGTAGGCTGTCAGGATCGAATTCCACTATGCCGTCAACGACTGCGTTGACCAGATGTAGCCATTCGTCCGGAGGGTTGAAGTCGCCGCCGCCAAGCCAGATGATGTTATCGAAATTCGCATAGCGAGCACCCACGTAGCGGCCATAATCGCGCAAGGCTTCCGCACCATTATCGATCATATATTCGAACCAGCCCTCGTCACCTCCCTGGTAGCCAAGGTACGCTGGTGCCAGTAGCACGACGAAGCCGCGTTGGCGCGCCAGTTCGAGGAGTCTGTCGACGTGATCAAAGTATACTTCGTTCGGCGTTGAGAAATCTCCTGGTGTGAGAAACGGTTCCTCGCCATCGGCGTTACGAGGGGGATTGTCTGCGAAATGATGTTCGATGAGATTGACGATGAGGGCGTTGAATCCTTGCGCCTGCCGTGCGTCAAGGTAGTCCTCCGCTTCGTTCAGACTGAGTTGTACAGTGTAGGACCAAGCCGCGTCGCCATGGAGCAGGAAAGGCGTGCCGGTAGCGTCGATCAAATATGGCCCATCTTCTGAAACGGTGATCGGGAATTCAGTTTGTTGCTGATCAGCGGTTCCGCGCGGGGCTTTAGGTGGCACGCCTGTGGAAACGCTTGGCGACGAGTACGCGGACGGCGGTTGATCGCTTGGTTTTTGCGAACCGCTCTGGCCTGCGCAGCCTGCCACGACCAGGGCAGAGCAGAGCGCAAGCGCGATTCGCCTCATTGCAGGAGTCTACCTGCGGATTCAGATCAAGTTCGCGTCGTTGGCCATCCCTACGGCCCGCGGGCCAGGAATATGTGGCGACAATGCCTACCGCGGGCGTGAAGGTTATCGGTGCCCTATTGCAGAAGTCATGCGCACCCGCGTTACGATGTGTTCTTGACGCGAGGTTCACACCCTGAGCGTGGAACCTGTCGTCGCCATGATCAAGGGGGGAATGTGGCAACTGCCAGGGAAGATTCGCCAGCCGAGGCCGATGGCGCGCCGCTGAGCCGGCGTAGGCGTGATCTCGTCTCTAAGGCATGGCGGCACCTTTCCGACGAACGCCGTACGCTGGGCGGCTTGGCCGTGCTGTCGGTGCTCGCAGCACAAGTGGAGGCAGTGGCGCTCGTACTCATTGCCGTCATCGCAGACGGCGCAGCGCGTGGAACGACGGCGGCCGAGATGACGGCAGGTCCAATACACCTGAGCTTGCCAATTTCGACTGCGGCGATCCTAGCGGCAACCGGCATCCTAATCACAGCGGCACTTGTTTTGTGGACCGGCCTACAGTCGGCTAAGACGTATGCACGTCTAGAAAGGGAGTCGCGCAACTGGATCGTCACATCGTATGCAGCTGCCGACTGGGAATTCCAGTCAACACAGAAGTCGAGCCGTGTGCAGGGTCGGTTGCTTCGCTTGATGGATGCCCGCGCGGTGGCATTTGGTGGTTTGGTCGGGTGGACCCGAGCGGTCGTAACAATTGTTGTCTTTGTTGGTGTAGCTGCCGTGGTGAGCCCATTGGCGGCGGCCGTGATCATGGCTTTTGGCATAATGTTAAGCCTGGCAGTTTTACCAATTCGACGTGCAATCGTTCGGCTGGGTGGCAGGACTGCTGACGAGGAAGTGGGTCTTGCAGTTGATGTGGCTGAAGCGGCAGATCACGGGTCCGATGTGCACATCTTCGGCGCCTGGCCCGCATTTCTGAGTCGCTTTGACGCCAAATCGCGATCCCTCGAGGCCCTGCGGGCCCGGCTCGGTGCCACGAAGAATTTGACGCCGTTAGTATATCAATACGGCGCGCTCATACTAATTCTCTCCATCTTGCTCGTGGCGGTAGCCATGCAGTCGGACGGAGAGATCGGGCAAGTTGCCGCCTCCGCGCTCCTGTTATTGCGCAGCGTTCAATACGGGCAACAGATCCAACATTGGTTGCAGCAGATTGCCGAGTCTGTGCCGCGCATCGAGCTTCTCGAACGCCAGCTCGCAGCCCCTAAGCCACGGTTCGTGCCAGGGGATCGTACGTTGGACCGGATTGACCGTCTCGATCTGGCTGATGTGTGCTATCAGTATCCTGGGAGTGATCAACCAGCTTTGACCAACGTTTCCTTGACACTTGCTCCCGGACGTATAGTTGGCCTGGCCGGACCGTCGGGCAGTGGGAAATCTACGCTCGCTCAGATCTTGCTACGTGTGAGATGGCCCACGTCTGGTCAGTATCTGATCAACGGTTTCTCGGTTCAAGAATATTCGCCTGATTCATGGCATCGCCTAGTGTCTCATGTCCCTCAGCAACCCCGCCTTTTGCACGGTAGCCTCGCGGAGAACGTCAGCTTTCTCGACGAAACAATCAACGCGGATCAGATCGCCGAGTGCTTACGGGCCGTGGGCTTGGAGGACCTGATGGATCTGCCCGGAGGGCTGGCGGCGGACCTTGGTCCTACCGGCCGGAGCCTGTCTGGCGGTCAGGTCCAGCGTTTGGGAATAGCGCGTGCGCTCGTGCGGGAGCCGAAGCTGGTGATCCTAGATGAACCCACCAGTGCGTTGGACGTTAACGCGGAGCGCCTCGTTGGAGACGCGCTGGCCGCTTTGCGCGGTAGGTCAGACGTGTTGGTTGTGGTGATCGCCCACCGAGCATCGACCTTGGCGTTCTGTGACGAGATAGTTGTCATGCAGGATGGCCGCGTGGTGGCCGCCGGCAGGTCGGACGAGGTTGCCTTGGAGAGTGAGTTCCTCGCCAGAACATGGGACGCCACGGCCGTCGGTTTACGGCGGGATGAGGAGTGACGGGCTCCGGGCGTGGCACCGAAGATGGCTCGCATTGACGTCTACATCGCCGGGGCGGGTGGCGTCGGCAGGGAGGCGTATGACGCTGCTATCGCATTAGAGATCGACGTCACCGCTTTCCTCGACGAGCGGCTCGCGGGTACGACCGTGCGGGGGTTGCCGGTGGTCGCTCCTGCCGATGCTCCGACCGGCGCCGGCTACCTGGTGGGCATCGCCGATCCCCGCGTCAGGCAGCGGCTCGCCGGCTTGCTGGACGGGAAGGGACTGCTGCCTGTCAACATGATCCACCCCCGGTCGATCATCGGCCCGGACACTACGGTCGGCATCGGTTGCCTGATTCTCGGCGGCGCCCACATCTCGAGCAGCATCCGGATCGGTGATCACTGTCAGGTGCAGTACAACGCGACCGTCGGCCACGACACAGTGCTGGCTGACCGGGTGACGGTTTACCCGGGTGCGAACGTGTCCGGCTCGGTGTTTCTGGACGAGGACGTGACGGTCGGCAGCAATGCCGTCGTCCTACAGGGACTCAAGGTGGGCAAGGGGACGTTCATAGGCGCCGGCGCCGTCGTGACCCGTGACTTGGCACCGGGTCTTGTCGTCGTCGGTGCCCCAGCGCGCCCACTCCGGCGGTAGCGGACCGCCCGCAACATCTCCGGCCTCTACCGGCGATCGGTTTCCGCCGGTATCGGTACCCGGCTGCCGGCAAGCCCGGCGAGCAACGCGGCAACGATCACGGCGGCGGGGAAATGGGCCACGTAGTCGATCGCGGCGTGGATCGCGAAGGCCGTGACGGCGGCCGTCCCGATCACGATCAGCCGCATGTCCTGCCGGGACCGGAACAGCGCACCGACCACCCATAACAGCAGCAAGCCCAGCAGCACCGCACCGATCACACCTGTCTCGGCGCCCGCCTGTAGGTAGGCCGAATGAGCCCAGCGCGCATCGGCGTCCGCCAAGGCGGTGGGACTGGTCTCGGCGAACAAGCCCGGGCCGGCACCGAGCACCGGCTCGTCGGCGATGATCTCCATCGCGTCACGCCACAACGCGGTGCGGCGGGCGCTCAGCTCTTCGAACAGCGACGGCAGGCTTCCGTGGTTGAGGCCGAGGACGACGGTCACGGCGAAGGTCGCCAGGACGATCAACGGTGCGATGACCACCACCCAGCGTCCCAACATCCTTGCGGCCACCGCGGCCGCAAGGATTCCGACGGCGAGTATGGCGGCGGTCTTCGACCACGTGGAGATGGCCAACCCGACGAAGAGCACGGCCAGCACACCGGTGCCCAGCCGGACCGGTTCCTTGTTTGCCAGGACCGCCACTGCGCAGGCCGCGGCGACGCCCAAGGTGTACAGGGCACCGTTCGCATTGGCGTAGCCGAGCGGTGGGGCGAGTGGTCCGCCCGACAACGCGGCCGGCCCGCTGGCCACCGTGCCGACCAGAATGCTGACGACGACGGCGGCGGGTACGAAGACCGGGCGACGGCCGCCTTGTGTCCGGCCGATGACGTATGCCGCGACCGCCGCGGCGAGCAGGGCCACCTGCGGCCACGGGTTTCCTGCGCGGACAACTGCGCAAGTCACCGTCCAGGCGGCGAAGGCCGCCGCGAGCGCGATTCCGGCGGCGTCGTACCACTCCAGCCGGACGCGCATCATCAGCCAGTATGCCCGTCGCTCCGGCGCCCCCACGCGGGTTTGGCGAGATCAGCGCCGGGCAGTCTCAGGCCTCAGCGTCGTCAGCCAGGTCGCGGTGGCGCGCAGCCCGTCGGCGAGCGGGACGGGCGTGATGTCTGGGAAGAGCTTCTCCAGCCGCGTCCGGTCGGCCTGGGAGTCTCGGACGTCACCCGGGCGCGCCGGCTCGTGCTCCACTGTCAATGGCCGCGCGAGGACCTCTTCGAGCACGGACACCAGCTCGAGGAGTGATATGCGGGTGCCGAAGGCGAGGTTGACCGGGTCGGGGCTGGTGACGCGGCGATCGATGGCATCGACGATGGTGTTGACCACCGTGTCGACGAAGGTGAAGTCGCGGGTCTGCATGCCGTCTCCGTAGATCCGCAGTGGCGCACCGGCGAGCGCCGCGCTGATGAAGGCGGGGACGACGGCGGCGTAGTCGTGGTCGGGTGGCTGGAGCGGTCCGAAGACGTTGAAGAAGCGGAACGGCAGCACGTCCAGGTCGTGGCAGTCGGCGTACGCGAGTGCGTAGCTCTCGGCGGCGAGTTTGCTCACCGCGTACGGGCTCATCGGCATTGGGCGGAGGTCCTCGCTCTTGGGCAGCTGCGGGTTCGAGCCGTACACGGACGAGGACGAGGCGACGATGACGTGCGCCGCCGGGCCGCGGGCTCGCCGGGCGGCCTCCAGGACCTGCAGGGTGCCGGTGGCGTTCGCCTCGTGGCTGCGCAGCGGTTGGGCCACCGACCGCGGCACCGACGGGATGGCGGCGAGGTGGGCGATGGCGGCGGCGCCGTCGAACGCATCGTCGAGCAGGGCTTCGTCGAGGACGGACCCCTCGACGAACCGGAGGGGCAGTCCGGCGATGTTGGCCAGCGAGCCGGTGGAAAGATCGTCCACGACGACGATTTCACTGACCCACGGCAGAGTCGTCAGCCTCCGCGCAAGATTCGCGCCGATGAAGCCGGCTCCTCCGGTGACGACTACCTTGCACGACCCCGAAGCCCACTTATCGATCACGTTCCCCCCAAGCATGGCCAAAGCGCGCCGCACGAA
>Ga0299914_10001735_pt1 | contig 14658 bp, 9 predicted proteins | sample RVTome_10_FD_201361 | JGI IMG/M metagenome (GOLD analysis project Ga0299914, IMG submission 201361) | Soil microbial communities from uranium-contaminated site in the Upper Colorado River Basin, Wyoming, United States - RVT153D57 (version 2) ...
CGTGGCGTCAGCCGTGTGCCTGACGCTCGTGGGCCTCGGGCTCATCGCCACCGGCCTGACCCGGATCGACGTCGCCCAGGCCGACGGGTCGGCGGCTTCGACCGCGTCGGGTATGGCGCACGAGCTGGCCGGATACGTCATATTCCTGGGCATGATCCCGGGGGCCTTCATCCTGTCGGGAGCGTTCCGTCGGGATCCCCGCCTGGCGAGGGCCGCCTTCGCCGCTCGGCTGTTCGCCTGGGGTCTGGTGATCGCCCTGCTCGTGGCGGTGGTGGTGTTCCAGCGCCTGGAGCTCGTCGGTGTCGGTCAGCGCATCTTCCTCGCCACCTGGCTGTCGTGGCTGATCTTCGTCGGCCTGCAGCTGCGGGTGGTGGAGCGAGCGATCGCCACACGGCACATCGCTCAGACTGCGAAGGCGAGGTAGGGTGGCGCCATCGGGCGTTTTGGCGACGCCACCGACCTGTCGCGAGCCGCGGCCGAACTCCGTCGGTCGTCGACGATCGCAGGTATCGCACGCCCCCTGCCGTCTAAGCGCCGGCCGCCACCGCCTACAGAGCTAACGCCACCCCGGTGGTCGTGCGGCCCCCGAGTCTGGCTTCCGTGACGACCGGACGGGGGCCTATGCAGCCGGCGCCGGCCAGACGGGCTAGGGCTGCCACTACCACCAGGTTTCGGGCATGCCCCGATGCGCGCGCCGCCTCGCTCACCGAAATTGTCTCCCAAGCGCCCGTGTTCGTGGCGCCTCGCCTCGAGAGGAGGACGACTCATGCGGATTCTCCGCAGTCTGGCGCGCCGCCGCCTCCGCACGGCCCTGACCGTCGGCGGCATCACCATCGGCATCCGGCACGATTCTCTGATGCGTGACCGTCGCATCGTCTCCCACGGGCGCGACACAGCCCCAACCCGGGCCGTCCGATGACGGCGCGCATCGCCATCAGCGGCCGACGGCTGGCGATCCAGCGGTCTGGCGTCGGTCGCTGGTTCGGTCGCTCGGTGGATGTGCCGCTCGCTCACGTCGAGTCCGTCATCGTGGTCGACCCGGCGGAGGCGAAGCGGTGGTACCAGGGGATCCGCCTGGCCGGCATCCAGATCCCCGGACTCATTGTCTCAGGGCTCTTCCGCCGAGACGGCCAGCTGACGTGGTGGGACGTCGGGCGCGGCGATAAGGTCATCGCCATCACGCTGCGCGATGAACGGCTGGTCAGGCTGGTGATCGAGGTCGCCGATCCGGCGGCGGTGAAGCGCGAGCTGGATGAGGCGATGGCACCCGGCGCCGCATCCGGAGGATCTCCCAGATGAACGCTCGACTGGCGCCGCTGTCCGTGCCCGCGCTCGTGGTGCTGCATCTGCTGCCGGGTGGCATCGCCACCCTGGTGTTCGTGCTCCTCGCGGGACCGATCGAAACGGCGGGCTACCCGCCGCTCGCCGCGTTCCTCATCGCCATCGGCGTGGGCATCGTTCCTTTCGAGCTGGGCGCTGTCCTCCTGGCCGGCCGGCAGGCCAGCCCTCGGGGTGGAATCCTGGCCGCCGTCCCTTACCGACGGCCGATGCATCGCCGCGAGTGGCTGATCCTCGCGCCGGGCCTGCTGGTGGTCGGCGTCGTCGGCTTTGGGCTGCTCGCGCTACTCGAGCCGCCGACTCGCGATGCGCTCTTCGGCTGGGTGCCGGATTGGTTCGTGAGCCCGGTGGCGCTGGAGTCGGTCGAAGACTACTCGTCGTCGGTGTGGATCGTGACCCTCGTCGCCTACCTGGCCCTGAATGCCATGGTCGGGCCGGTGGTCGAGGAGCTCTACTTCCGAGGCTATCTCCTCCCGCGCATGTCGCAGTTCGGGCGATGGGCTCCCCTCGCTAACGTCGTCCTGTTCTCGGTCTACCACTTCTGGTCGCCGTGGCAGCTCCTGTCCCGCCTCGCCGGCATCACGCCCTTCGCCTACGCCGTGTGGTGGAAGGAGAACGTGTACCTCGGAATCGTTGTCCACGTCGCGCTGAACACGATCTCAGTCGCCACGGTGATCGCGATCGTCATGGGCAAGCTCAGCTGACCGGTCGCCGTTGCCGAATCACATGAGCGTGAGGCTCACGCTCATGTGATTCGCGCTTGCCATGACCCCCTCGACGACACGATGGGTCTGCCCAATGGCGTTAGAAAGCCGCGGACTGAACGCTTGACTTCTTATCGACCCAGGGCTTGGTGGGCGGCACTGGAGCCAGGCCTCGCCAGCCCTGGCTCGCGTGGCTGATAACCGCCCAAGGGCTTTGGTGGGCGACACTGGACTCGAACCGAGCCAACAGCGGTCTGTGACCTCGTCGCGCTACTCCCCTACCTGCGCGGATCCGAGGAGGGGCAGGTAAGCGGTCACGGAGCGCTGTACTGGACCGCTTGCGAGGATCCGCGGTCGGAACGACCGAATGGAGCATGGAATCAGTGAATGGTGGGCGACACTGGACTCGAACCAGTGACCTCTTGCATGTCAAGCGTTTCCGCCTGAGCGCTGTGCTCGCAAGCTGGAAGGCCTGAGCAAAATCGGCGCAGTTATACGGTCACCTCCCGTCGAGTTCGCATGAGACGCCAGAGACAAACCGATAAGGCTCCAATTTAGGGCTCCCCGTACGCCGGTCCGCTCGACCGAAGATCACCCTCACGCGAGGCCTACATCATGTCCAGCGCCGTCATCGCGAGGATTCTGGCTCTCTTGGTTCGTTGCCGCCGTGGGCGGTACGTCGAAGCTCGGCCGCGCGACTGCGCAGCGTGCGGAAGTAGTCACTGTCGGTGATCTCTGCGACCTTTTGGGCCTGTCGCGCCTCGTCGATCTCGATCGACAGCTCGCGCACCTGGCGGCGGAGCGCCTCCTCGCGTGCGCGCACTTCGCTCGCCATCCTGACGAAGGTCCTGCCGAGCACGCCGAGCGCGTCGGTCCGCTCGACCACCGAGACTAGACTCTCTGGATCGAACGCGTCGGCCTCGAGCGATTCGGCCGCCCTCGTCAATCGGCCTACCTGGTCAAGGTACTCGAGCTCAAGGTCGCGAAGGCGCTTGGCCGACAGCGCCGCCCCGATTCGGGCCTCGAGGAGGGCCGGCTCGAACGGCTTGGGCAGGTGGTCGAGCGCACCCATCTCGATGCAGCGTACGACGCTCTCGGTGTCCCCGACGACGGAAATCATGATGACCGGCAGCTCGCGCAGGACCGGGTCGGCTTTGATCTCGGCGAGGGTCTCGAAGCCGTCCTTGCGTGGCATCTCGATGTCGAGCAGGACGAGGTCGAAGGGGCGTCCCCGCAGCGCCTCCATCGCGTCGACGCCGTCGGACACGGCTTGGACGTCATGGCCACGGATCTTCAACGCCCGGGTGAGTGCGAGGCGGTTCATTGCGCCGTCCTCGACGACGAGGATCCGGCCGGGGTCCGCGCGCAGGCCTTCACCGTGGTCGGTTGGGACAGGCTCGGGCGCCTTCATCTGCTCGCCCAACGGCGCGCGCGTGCCCTCTCCAGTTCGTCCGCCAGCTCCGCGGCGGCGCCGCCGAGGTCAGCAAGGAGAGCCTCGACCCCGTCGAGGGTGCCGACCCGCCCGCGCTCCTCGATCGAGTGCGCGACATCGGCGACCCGCATGCCACCGAGGTTGAGGCTGGTTCCCTTGAGCTTGTGGGCTGGTTGGACGAGCCCCGCGGGATCCCCGGCGTCGAAGGCTGCCCGGACGGCCGCGGCCTGGCGGGGGGCGTCCGCCAGGTACTCATCCACGAGCTGATCGACGAAGTCCGGATCGCTGCCGACCAGCTCCAGCAACGTGGCCAGGGCCACGCGGTCGAGCGTGTCAGGCACGTGGCTGTCTGCGACGGCGCCGCGTGACGCGGTGCCCTCGAGCGCCGCGGTCAAGTCGTCGAGCCGGATCGGCTTGCTGATGTAGTCGTCCATGCCGGCGGCCAGACACGCCTCCCGATCGCCCGCCATCGCGCTCGCGGTCATCGCGACGATCCTGGGCCTGGCGGTCCCTGGCCAGCGCGCCCGGATCCGGCGGGTGGCCTCAAGACCGTCGCAGTCGGGCATGTGCACGTCCATCAGGACCAGATCGTACGTGGCCGCCTCCAGCGCGGCGATTGCTTCCAGCCCGTTGCCGGCAAGGTCCGCCGCGTATCCCATCCGCTGGAGCAGCCGAAGAGCGAGCTTCTGGTTCGCCGCTTGGTCCTCTGCCAGCAGGATCCGGAGCGGGTGACGGTCCCCCAAGAGGGCAGCGGACGCGATCGGCGTTTCCTGAGCCGCCGGCGGCTTGTCGTCGACGACGAGCGGCACCTCGGCGTTCCGACGCTCCGGCGGACGGGGTCTCGGGACCGGCACGGCATCGGGCGGCGCTACAGGGGCGACGATTCGAAAGACGAACCGACTGCCTTCGCCGGGCACGCCGGTGCTGTCGGCGGTGATCGACCCGCCCTGCAACTCCGCCAGGCGCTTGCTGATCGCGAGGCCAAGGCCCGTTCCTCCGTATCGGCGCGAGATGGACGCGTCGGCCTGGCTGAATGACTGGAAGAGGCGGTCCATGCGGTTAGGCGGGATGCCGATGCCCGTGTCCCGGACGGCGACGGACACCTCCCAGACAGCCCCCGCGACTGGCTTCCGACCCGAGGGGTCCAAGGGGCGGCCCGAAACCGACACCATCACCTCGCCGGTCTCGGTGAACTTGACCGCGTTGGACAGGAGGTTGAGGACGATCTGGCGCAGCCGCCCGGCGTCGCCGACGAGGGCATGGGGCAGGTTCGGATCGATCGTGTAGGCCAGCTCGAGGTGCTTCGCGGCCGCCGATGGAGCGACGACGTCGATCACCCCCTCGATGCACGGGCCAAGGGCGAACGGGATCGCCTCGAGGTCGATGCGGCCGGCCTCGATCTTCGAGAAGTCGAGAATGTCGTTGATGATCGTCAGCAGCGCATCAGCGGAGATCTGGATCGTTTCCGCGAAGTCGCGCTGCTCGGCGTCGAGCGGCGTGTCGAGCATCAGGCCGCTCATGCCGATGATGGCGTTCATCGGCGTCCGGATCTCGTGGCTCATCGAGGCCAGGAAGGTGCTCTTCGCCTCGTTCGCCGCGTCGGCCTCGCGGCGCGCGGCCTGGAGCTCGGTGATGTCGTGGTAGATCGCGTAGTAACCGGTGTGCTCGCCGTCCACGACGAGTGGGACCATGACGATCTCGACGTCGACGAGCTCGCCGTCCTTCCGTCGCCGTCGCGAGATGAGCTGGGCTCGGCCGGCCTCCTCCGCCAGCCGCGTCGTCTGCCGTCCCTCGGCGCGCTCCTCGGGCGTGAAGAGGAGGTCGTCGACGTGGCGGCCGATCGCCTCGTCGGGCTCGTATCCGAACAGCCGCGTGGCGGCTGGGTTCCAGCCGGAGACGGTCTCGCTGCGGTCCATAGTCACGACGGCCGCTGGGCTGATCTCGACGAGCGCCTCGAAGTACTGCTTCTGTCGGCGGGTCTCGGCGAGGAGCCGCTTCGTCTCCTCGAAGAGCCGCGCGTTCGCGAGCGCGACCCCCATGTTGGTCGCCAACGTCGAGAGCAGGCGCTCGTCGTCCTCGCTGTACGCGCGCTTCTGATCGGTGCCGATGGCGATGACGCCGATGGCCCGGTCGCTCGCCGGGATCGGAACGCCCAGGTACGACTCGGTGTCGCTGACCTTGAACGGGGCGCCGATGGCCGCGGCCTCGTCCGCCGTACCGACCCGAATCGGTCGGCCGGTGGCCAGGATCCGCGCGGTGAGGACGTCGCCGAGGACTCTTCCCTCCATCTCGCGATGCCGCACGCCATGGTCGAGCCAGTACAGGAACCTGACCGTTCCGGTCTCTGGTTCGAGCATGGCGATCGACAACCCGGCCGCGCCGACGGCCTCGGCGGCCCGCTCGCCGACCGCTTCCATGATGGACTGGAAGTCCAGCTGCCTGGCAAGGGCCTGGCCCACCTCGTTCACGATGGCGAGCTCGGCCTCAAGCTCGGCGGTCCGGGCCCGGGCGGCGGCAAGCTCCCCCTCGAGGTCCGTCGGCCGCATCCCGCGACTCGTGCCGCCGCCCATCGAATCAGGCATGGGAGCCGTCCCCCAGGCGGATACGGACGATCGCGGGTCGCCCATCGACCGCCGCGATGAAGGGATCGGGCGATGGCCCGATCGAGCGCCGAACAGTGTGACCGTCAGTCTCCAGCTCGATCTCGGCGCGCAGCGGGATGGACCAGCCGTCGTGCATCACCTCGTGCGGCCAGACGCGCAGCTCGCGCCAGCGGCCAGCCGGCACGTCCGCAGTCAGGAGATGGGCGGACATGTCGTCGATCAGCGCTTGAGGGACGATGGCCTGGCCGGCGCCGGTGACGGAGATCGTCGTCAGTCCGGAACGCCGATCGCGCCGCAACTCGACGATCGCCCGGCGAACGACGCCACTCCGCGCGACCAGCGCGATCAGAGCGATGGCGACGGCGGTCATCGCGAGCGCCGCCGACCGCTCGATCGGCCCGTTCCAGATCGCCAGGCCGTGGGCCGCGACGGCGACGACGAAGAGCGCGAGCACCGCGGTCACGACCGCCGGATGGCCGACGATCCGGAGGACAGAGTGCGGGACGTACTCGCCCTTCCGGCGCGCGGCCACCAACAGCAGCATCGGGAAGATCCCGGTGATGAGCGGGACGAGGAGGACGCCGCCGACGGCGATCGGGCCGGCAAACGAGTCCTGACCCGTCAGCACGATGACCTCCAGGGCGCCGAAGACGGCCGCGACGGGCGCGAAGCCGAGTGCCAGGCGGCCGCGCCGACTCGCCGCCAGCCGCGCCAGCCGCCCCGCTCCGTTTCGCGCGGAAGACGGCCTTGGGAGCAGCTCGATCACCTGGTTGTAGAGGCCAAGCGTGATGTACAGCGACCCGATTCCGATGGCCAGGACAACGTAGACCGAACCGAGCACATGGATGACCGGACCCACCGCATCGCCGAGCGGGGTGATGGCCGTCCCGTTCGTTTCGAGCAGCGGCGTGGGCCCAACCACACCGAGGATGGCGAATGAGGCCAAGCAGTACAGGACGATCACCGTGGCCAGCGAGGCGACGTTGCCCCACAGGAGCGCTCGCCCGGAGGGATCGAGCGCCAGGACCATTTTCGCGGCGTTCGCCGGGGCGGTATGTGCGAAGAAGGCGACGAGCACGACCCCGAAGACGAGCCCCACCAGGGCGCCGTCGATGGGCCGTCCGTTGAGGAGGGGCACGCTCGCGTAGGCCAGGTTCTGGGGGTCGACGTGAAGTGCCGCGATCAGCGTGATCGCGACGACGAGCAAGAGGTTGACCGTTCCGATCACCGTGGCCGAGGCGATCGTGTCGTCCAGCGTCTCCTTCCGCAGCACGACGACGTTGATCACGAACAGGAGCGCGATCCAGGCGCCGAGCGGGATCCCGGTTGCGCCCGTCAGCACCGACGCGAACCCGAGCATATAGACGAAGAAGGTCAGGAGATTGAAGAACACGAGCGCGACCGACATGGCCGACGACGGCAGCCCTCCGACGAGCTCGCGGACGAGCCGGCCGAAGTAGGCGGTCCCGTAGCGCATGCTGCCGCTTCTCGTCACCGACTCGGTGAACGCGGCCAGCGTCGTGAGATTGACGAGGCCGAGCACGAGCAGGAGCAGGACGCCTGGCAGCGGGCCGAGGCCCGCGAGCGCGAGGGGAACGGCCAGGATTCCCTCACCCAGCGTTTCGGTCAGGGCGATGAAGAAGGCGATCCAGAACGGCGGCAGCCGATCGAATCGGGTGGCGACCCCGGACAGTTGCCAGCGCAGGGCATGGCGAGCCGGGAGGCGATCGGCATAGATCGATTCAAGTGGGTGGGCATGCAGCCGAGCGAAGGCTGCGCCGGACGCAGCGTTGTCGAGCCCAAGCGCCGCCCGGACGTTCGGAATGTCGGCTCGGCGGAAGCGATGCTTCGTCCCGAGGAGGCGCGCGATGGCAGCTCGCACGTCGGGGGCTTCGGGGACGAGCTCGGCCCAGCCGGCAGCGAACCGCTCGAGGTCCATGATGGTTGGTGGGCGTGGAAGATCACCGCCGCTGGACATCGCCTGCAGGAACGCCTGCTCGCGCTCGGCCGACGTTCGCTCACCGATGAAAGCCGCTCGGTTGATCCGTGATGCTGCGACCAGGCGAGCGGTCGCGCCCTCGATGGCGAACAGGATCGTGCTCGCCCGCCGCGCCGGTAGGCCCCCGAGCACTTCGCTGCGGCTGAACATCGGCGCCCCCGCTGCCCGGCTGCCCGCATCGGGCGCGTGGGTCATTGGGATCGATCTGGCACGAGGCGGTCTGCGAGCTCGCGGTAGAGCGCCGTCAGCTCGTGATCGGGGTTGCGCAGGCAGAAGACGCCCTCGCTCCCCAGCCGCATCAGGTCGTCTGAGTGGGGAAAGACCGCGGCCACGTCGCAGTCGTAGGTCTTACGGACGCGCTCGGCGACCGATTCGCGGTCGAAGTCGGTCGGCGTCTTGTTGACGACGATGCTGATCCGGGGGACTTCGAGCTCCTTGGCCACCCGCGCGGTGATCCCCGTTCCCTCGAAGTCCTGGCGGTCGGGCCGCATGATGATCAGTAGGACGTCGGAGATGACCAGCGAGAGGAGTGTCTCCTCATTGAGCCCCGGATGGGTGTCGATGAACAGGACGTCCAGGGCGAGCTGCTCGACCAGCTCGCGCAGGCCCTGGGTCAGGCGCTGCGCGTCGTAGCCCTCGCGCAGGACGCGCGTGATCTCGCCGGGCTCCATGCTCGAGGGGATCAGATAGAGCCGGCCTCCGTCCACCCCGCCCACGCGATCGGTCACATCGAGGGCCACGTCCCGGATCGGTCTGCCATGCCACAGGAAGTCGTTGAGCGATGCGAGGCCGGTCTCACCGGCCAGGCCGAACAGGACGTGGATGCCGGGCGACTGGATGTCGGCGTCGATCACGCCGACGCGGAGCCCTCGAGCGGCGACGAGGGCCGACAGGTTCGCCGTCGTATTCGACTTCCCGGTCCCACCCCGAAAGGAGTGGACGCTTACGATCGTCGCCACCCGAGACCCTCCGTGATCAATCGCGGGCAGTGTTGAGCATACCCGCCGCGCCGCCCGAGCGGGAGGGTCGCTGGAAAGCGCCTGGATTCGGTTCCGGACCGCTTCCTATGCATGCGTGCGCTCGATGGACGGATGCAGACCGCTCACCGGGGATGCGACGGGAGCGGCCAGCTCGAGCCGACACGCTTCGTGGCTCAGGCGCAGCACGATCTGTCCGCCGGACCGACCCAGGTCGAACTCCCGCCTCTCGTCGCCGTCGTGAACGGCGGCGAGCAGCGGAAGGGGCTCGCTGATCCCCTCGGGCGAGATCGTGTGCGCCCACAGCTTGAGCTCCCTGGCGCGTCCAGCAGGCAGGACAACGTCGACCGAGCGCAGCGTGGCGAGCTCAGGGAGCTCACTCGTGGCGCTCTGCATCCGTCGGTCGCCGTCGGCGTCAGTCAGCCGAATCTCCGCGGCTGCCGGCCGGCCGCCAGCCGTGATCGCCAGGAACGACCGTCCAGCCGGGCGGCGATCCTGCCGCAGCTCGACCACGACACGCCGGCCGAAGGCGCCGCGCCGAATCATCGCGACCGTCACCGCAACCATGAGCAGGCCGGTGAGCACACCTCCCGCGCGTTGCAGTGGATGCTCCCAGATCACCACGCCGTGGAGGAAGAGGTTGGACAGGAACAACAGGTAGACGCCCCCGACGACCAGGGGATGGCCCAGGGCCCGGTAGCTCACGCCCGGGACGACCTCACCCTTACGACGGCTCGCCACCAGGAGCAGCACCGGGAAGATGCCGCTCATGAGCGAGTGAACCATGACCCCGAGAAAGCCAAGGATCCCGGCGAACGATCCCGTACCGGTGAGCACCATCCACTCGGCGACCAGCAGGACTCCGATCACGGGGCTCAATGAGAGCAGGAAGCGACCGCGGGATCCTCCCCACGAGAACTGCTGGCCGATGCGCTCGCGGGCGAGGTTGAAGAGCGCCAGCGAGAACTGGATCAGGCCCAGCCCCATGCTGAGGACGACGAAGATCGCGCCCAGCACCCGAACCTGCGCCCCGATCTCGGCTGCGAGGGGCACCAACACCGTGCTCGTCTGACTGGCCAGCACGTCGGGCGCAACGGCTCCGAAGACGGCCAGCACCCAGACGACGTTGAGCAGCATGGCGAAGCCGATGCCCGCGACGTGCCCCCGGACGACCGAGCGCCCGGTGGGGTCACGCTGGAGCAGCATCTTGCCGAAGATGGCGACCAGGATGTGCGCCGCATAGATGTCGAGGATGACCCCGATCAGCGCCCCCAGCAGGATGGGAGTGAAGGAGCCGTCGGCGCTCCACGGGAGATTGACGTACGTCAGGTTCTCCAGCCGCAGCCGGGAGAAGGCCAGCGCCGAGAGCACCAGCAGCAACCCGACGTTGATCGTGGTAATGACGATCGTCGACGCGAGCGTGGCGTTCAGCGACCCGCGGGTCAGGAAATACAGCCCGATCAGGAACAGCAGGATCATCCAGACCGATGCGGGCAGCACCGTCGCGTCGGCAAGCGTCGTCGAGATGCCGATGTACATGATCAGCAGCAGGCCGAACGAGAAGGCGGTCAGCACCGCGGAGAGGATGGCCGAGCCGGCGCCGCCGAGGTAATCCGCCACCACCGTGCCGAGGAAGGCGTTGCCGTAGCGGATGCCGCCACTGCGCGTAACCATCTCGACCATCGCCGCGACGGTGGCCATGTTCACGATCCCGAGCACGATGATCAGGACGACGCCGGGCAGTGCGCCGACCCCGGCCACGGCGATCGGCAGAGCGAGGTTGACGGCGCCGATGATCAGCGTGACGACGAACGCAAGCCAGAATGCCGGCAGCGCATCCAGCCGGCCCGCCAGCCGGGATGCAGCCCAGCGCAGCCGGTCGGCAGGTCGCACCCGCGGCGCGAAGATCGTCGCCAGCGGCGTTCCATACAGGCTATCGTGCGCGTGCCTGACCGCATCCGTGTCGAGGCCCAGGGCGGATCGCAGCCGCGGCACCGCCTGGGAGGTAAAGACATATTTCGTGCCCAGGAGGTGGGCGACCGCCGCCCGCGTGCCCGGGTCTTCCGGTACCAGATCGACCCACTCGGGAGCGTAACGCTCGAGATCCTGGATCGTGGGCTGGATGGGTAGGTCGCGCCCCTGTGCCAGCGCCTCCAGAAACGCGCGCTCACGCGCCGCGACCGCCTGTTCGCTGAGGACGATCGGGACGGCCTGCGTTGATCGGGCGACTAGGTGCGCCGTCCGGTTCTCGATCGCGAAGAGGAGCGTCGTTGCACGCCGAGCTGGCAGACCGCTCGCCAGCGCCTCACGGGAGAACAGCGCAGAATCATTCGATGCCATGCTGTTCTCCTCCGGTCGGAGTTAGGCTGGCCTTCTACCTGGGGCTGGTACCGTACGGCGCGGCGACTTCCGTCGCCGGCCCGCTCCCATCACGGATTCGCTCGCGCTGCGCGTACTCATGGCGAACTGTACTCGCAACGCCGAGCTGCGCGCCGGGCCCGGTGGGCTGAATAGGATGCGGGGCGTGGCCGCGGTCCGAATCAGGTCCGCGATTGGGGATTCGGGAAGGATCAGTTAAGCGGTCAGGATGCGCTGTGGTGCCCGAATCCTGCGGAATGCGGCGCTCAAGGCACGGTCCTGATTACGAATCAGTGAGTGGTGGGCGACACTGGACTCGAACCAGTGACCTCTTGCATGTCAAGCGTTTCCGCCTGAGCGCTGTGCTCGGAGCGTGGAATACCGAGCAAAATCGTGTCAGTTATGCGGTCACGCTTAGCGGCCCGCTACCGGCGAAGACGAGGTTGCCGATCACGCCGGTGTGCTCTCAGCGCTCGGCACCGGCTCGAGAGCGTAGGCCACCAGCTTCTCGAGACCCATGCTCCGGCCCTCGTCGCTGGCGCGGGCGTGCTCCCGTGGGCCGAGCAATGGTCGCGCCTCCTCGACGGGATCGCCCAGGTGGCCGAACACATCGGACAGCTCGCCGCCGATCTCCTCGTTGTAGCGCTCCGCCGCGGCTCCCAGGCGCACGGCGCGCTCCAGCCGCCCCTGGGCCAGCGCGAGCGACGCAAGCAGCTTGAACAGGACGGGCAGGCGGCCTAGGTTGCCGAGCTCGTGCCAGGTTCTCAGAGCATCCTGCGCGGCCACGGTGGACCGTTCGGTGTCGCCGGCCATGCGGTACACGAAGGCGAAGGCCGCCAGCCAGTCCGCGGCATCGTGCGTGCGACCAAGCCGACGGCTCACCTCTACCGCTTCGTGCACGGCCTGTGCAGCAGTGTTCACATCTCCGCCGAGACCCGTGACAAGGGGCTCGATTCGAAGCCAGGCGTCGACCAGGGCCGCGCTCGAGGTATCGCCGGCCCGGCGGTAGCCATCGATGGCCTCGCGCGCACGCGCTTCGACGGACGCGAGATCCCGCCGCGCCGCCGCCGCCCAGGCGCTGTCGAAGAGCGCCTGGGCGATCATGGCGTCGTCGCCGATCTGCCGGTAGATCGCTAGGGCCTCCTCGTAGAGCGCCCAGGCGCGGTCGGGATCGCCCTGCCAGTACACAAGGGCAGCCAGTCCCCCGAGTGCCTTCGCCCGGGCTGGACCGGCCATGGCCGCAGCAGGGAGCGCCAACAGCGACTCCAGCCAATCCCTGCCCTCACGCAGCTCGGCCCAGTAGTGCCAGTAATCCCAAAGAGCACCGGCAGCCCGCATGCCGACCTCGACGTCTCCGCCCTCGACCGCCCAGCGCAGCGCAGCCCGAAGGTTCCCCTCATCGCGCCGGAGCCGGTACTGCCACCGTCGCAGGGCGGAACGGCGAAGCTCCGGCTCAGCCTCCTCGGCCAACGCGAGGAAATGATGGGCATGGCGGCTGTGCAGCTCGCCAGCGTCCGGTTCCCCGTTGAGTTGCTCCTCCGCGAACTCGTTGATGACCTGGAGCATGGCGAAGCGGGACTCCCGATCGCCCCCCGAGACCGGATGGATCAGGCTCTTGTCGGCCAGGGAGGCGAGCCCGTCGAGCGTCTCGATGCCGAGCTCATCGCCCGGGTTGCAGACCTCCTCGGCCGCCTCCAGGGTCCAGCCGCCCACAAACACCGCGATCCGCGTGAACAGGCGCCGCTCGGCCTCGTCGAGCAGCTCGTAGCTCCAGTCGATCGCTCCCCGGAGAGTGCGCTGCCGAGCTGGCACGTCGTGCCCGGCACTCGCCAGGACCGGGAGGCGCCGATCGAGTCGATCGAGGATCGCCTCCGGCGTTAGGACCTTTATCCGGGCTGCGGCGAGCTCGATCGCCAGCGGCAGACCATCGAGCCGGCTACAGATCTCAGCCACGGCGGGGGCGTTCTCGTTCGTGACCTCGAAGTCGCGCCTCACGGCGCGAGCACGTTCGATGAACAGCGCCACGGCCTCGTACTGCGAGAGCGCGGCGAGCGGAGGCAGGTGGTGGCGGTTCGGAAGGTCAAGGGGCGGAACGCCGAATTCCTGTTCCCCGGATACGTGCAAGACTGCTCGGCTCGTGACGACGATCCGCAGCCGCAGCGAGCCGGCGAGCAGCTCCGCGACAAGCGGCGCGGCGCTCACGACCTGCTCGAAGTTATCGAGGACAAGCAGCAGCTCGCGCTCGCGCAGGAAATCCTTCACCCCCTGCTCGAGGTCGCGATCGAGCGTCTCCCGGACGCCGAGTGCGGAGGCGAGAGCGGCGGCGGCGGCGGCGCGGTCGCGAGCATCCTGAAGGCCGACGAAGAAGGCGCCGTCGGCGAAATCGGGCAGGAGGCGTCCTGCGAGCGCGAGTCCGAGGCGGGTCTTGCCCGTGCCGCCCGGGCCGGTCAGCGTCAGCAGGCGTATTTGCCGGAGGAGCTCGGTGATCGCGCGCAGCTCCTCCTCGCGGCCGATCAGCTGTGTGGCCGATGCGGGCAGATTGTTCGGCCGCGCATCGAGCGAGCGCAAGGCACCGAACTCCTGCTGGAGGCCGGCGATGTCGAGCTGCCAGATCCGCTCCGCGTGCGGCAGATCCTTGAGCCGGTGCTCGCCGAGATCGCGCAGTGCGACTCCCTCCGGCAGGTCGCGGGCGACGAGCGCGCCTGTCGCGTCGGAGAGCAGCACCTGGCCGCCGTGTCCGGCCGCAGCGATCCGCGCCGCACGATGGACGTCGAGGCCGACGTAGTCGTCGCCGCCGAGTCGTCCCTCGCCGGTGTGGAGACCCATCCTCACTCGGACCATCGCAGGCTCCGACCCGGGAATCGCAGCCAGCCCACGCTGCGCCTCGGCAGCTGCGGTGACCGCATCGAGGGCCGAGCCGAAGACCGCGAAGAAGGCATCGCCCTCGGTGCTGAGCTCGATCCCACCGTGTCGGGCGATCGAATCACGGAGGAGCCCGTTGTGCGTCGCGAGCAGGGCAGGATATCGATCACCAAGCGCCGAAAGAAGTCGTGTCGAGCCTTCGATGTCGGTGAAGAGGAACGTCACCGTACCGACGGGCAGGCTACGCTCAGGGATCGATGGCATTCGAAAGCTCCGGCCTGGAGGTCATGGTAAGCAACCCAGTCTCGCACTGAGCGGCAAGCGCGCCACGCTGAGTTCCCGAGACGCAGGCGATGTTGACGTCTGCGCCGAGAGATCCAGGCCC
>Ga0299914_10001736_pt1 | contig 14649 bp, 21 predicted proteins | sample RVTome_10_FD_201361 | JGI IMG/M metagenome (GOLD analysis project Ga0299914, IMG submission 201361) | Soil microbial communities from uranium-contaminated site in the Upper Colorado River Basin, Wyoming, United States - RVT153D57 (version 2) ...
CCGGCGGCGACCGACGTCGGGCTTGGACTCGTAGTCCGCCACGAGCAGCTCGATCGGACGCCCGTTGACGCCGCCCGCCTTGTTGATCCGGTCGACCGCCATCTGCACGCCGACGACGGCGGTCTTGCCCCCGGTCGCCGCCGTGCCGGACAGCGGCTGCAGCGAGCCGAGCTTGAGAGGCTTGGCCTGCCCGAACGCCGCCCGCCACGGAGCCGGGACGAGCATGGTTGCGCCCAGGGCCCCCGCCGCCGCCGCGCCCACGCCCAGAAACCTGCGCCGCGTCGTCTTGCCGCTCCACCAGAGATCCTTCGCCCAGCGTTCGTCCTGCCACCGTTCGGCCATTGCCTGACCTCCTGTCGATGCCCACAAAGTGAGCACGGTCGGGGAAAGTGTGCGCTCCTACTTACACCAACCGGTCAGACCATGCAAGCCTTGCGACGAACGAGGGATCCGTGGCGGGGGCAGCCGATCTGCGCTCCGGTCAGGGCCGATCTGCCGGCCGGTCCAGCAGCCCCGATCCTGCCAGCGCACGCCGGATGGCCTCGCGCTCGGCGGGGGACACCGTCGTGAGCGGCGGGCGCACGTGGGCGGCCGGGATGCGACCCAGCAGGACGAGGGCCTCCTTCATGCGGTTGTGCATGTCCACGAACGGCGGTGCGTAGAACACGCGCACCAGGGGGTCGAGCTGGTCGTTGATGCGCCGGGCACCGTCCAGATCGCCCTTGGCACAGGCCTCCAGGAGCTCGGCTTGCAGGTCGGCCGCCACGCTGCCCATCCCCGAGATGGCACCGTCGGCGCCCAGCAGGAAGGTCGCCATCAGCGACATGGTGAAGGACGACAGCATCGCGACGGGGCGGCCCGTGCCCCGCAGCGCGCGCAGGTTGCGCTCGTAGGCGACGATGTCGTTCGACCAGTCCTTGACGCCTGCCACCTGGGGGATCTCGGCCAGCCGGGCCAGCGTCTCCGGCGCGTAGCCGATGCCCGAGGCCGGAGGGTACTCGAAGACGATGATCGGGATGCCGACGGCCGCGACCTCCTGGCAATGTCGGACCACCATGTCGGGCTTGACCTGGGCGCCCCACATGAACAGCGTTGGCGGGAAGAGCAGGACGCCGGCGGCGCCGGCCGCCTGCGCGTCGCGCGCGAGCTCCACCGCCTCGGCAGTGCCGTCGGAGTAGACGCCCGCGACGACCGGGCACCGCCCGGCGACCTCGTCGAGCGCGATGGCCAGGGAACGCCTGCGCTCCTCGCGGCTGAGCGAGGAGACCTCGCTGGCATGGCCGTTGGCCACGATGCCCGTCACCCCGCGGGTGTCGGCCAGCCAGCGGAGGTGGCGGCGGTAGGCGGGCTCGTCGATCGAGAGATCGGCCTTGAACGGCAGGATGTTGGCCGGCATCACGCCCGAGAACCGCAGCGGCTCACGCATGGCTCGCTCTCCTACCAGCTCGAGATGGTGTCCAGGACTTCCTTGGATTGTACGACGCGCCCGAAGGCGCGGCCCACAATGTCGAGCGTGGCCCGCTGGATCTCCGGCCACAGCGTCGCCACCGCGTCGGCCGCCACGCTGATCCGGTATTCGTGGTTGAAGGCGCCGACCACGGTCGATAGCACGCAGATGTCGGTCATCGTGCCCGTCACGACCAGGGAGGTGACGCCGCGGGCGCGCAGGGCGCCGTCCAGCTCGGTGCCCGCGAAGGCGTCGTACCAGCGCTTGCGGACGACCAGCTCGTCGGGGCGCGGCGCGAGGGCCCCGATCGTGCGGGCGCTCGCGTCCCCCTCCAGGCAGGACGAGGACGGCACGCCGAACCCGCGGGGAGCCCCGGGCGTCGCCGGGCGATGCTCGGGATGCAGCTCGCCGACCAGGATCGGCACCGCGGGCGAGTAGGTGAACTCGGTGAAGACCACGGGCAGGCGCTTGGCGCGGAAGGCATCGAGAAGCGCCCGGATCGCCGGGACGATCTCGCGCGCCGGCGGTACCTCCATGGCCTGACCGGGGTCGACGAAGCCCCGCTGCATGTCGACGACGAGCAGCGCCGTGCGCCCCCGCTCCAGGCGCAGGATCCGCGCGAACTCGGCCGCGCGGTCGGTCATCGAGCCGGGAGGCGGCCGGCCCCCCGCAGCAAGTCGATGCAGGCGTGGCTCACGAGCTGATCCTCCAGGATGAGGCCCTCGACCTCGTCGAGGTGCACGCGTGTGCGGCCCACCATGCGGACGGTGCGACGCTTGCGCACGACGCCCATGATCCCACACGCCGCCGTCAGGACATCCCGCGGCGGGAGCGAAGGAACGAGGTCGTGAACCCTCATGCGGGCATGATTACCACGGTCCGGTGACGCGGTCACGGGCGGGGTGACCGGCCTTCACCGGCCGGCTCAGTCGGCCACCGGCAGCCCATCGAAGAAATCGACCCCTCCGGTCTCCAGCGAGTATTCGGCTCCGACGACGCGAAGCCCATCGCTCTGGGTCAGTCGCTCGAGGACTCTCGAGCCATGTCGCAGGGCGTTGGCGGACACTCGGACGTTCGCCCGGACGGCATGCTGCGCCAGCGCGTCGCGGTCGTGCCGGAGCGGTGTGGCAAGCAACGCCTCGACGGATGGGCGAATCCGATCGACGATCGAGCTGAGATGGCGCGACGGCATCGCGGTCGACGGCTGAAGCTCCTCCAGGGTCGCTTGAACCGCCCCGCACCGCGTGTGGCCCAGCACCACGACGAGTCGGGTCCCGAATCGGTCGGCCGCGAACTCGACGCTGCCGATCTGAGACGGCGCGACGATGTTCCCGGCCACACGGATCACGAACAGGTCGCCCAGGCCCTGATCGAAGACGATCTCCACAGGGACCCGCGAGTCAGAGCATCCCAGGATGACGGCAAAGGGCTTCTGGCCGGTGACGAACTCGCGGCGCCGCGCCTGGCCCACGAATGTGTCGAGACTCCGGACGCCTGACACGAATCGGCGGTTCCCTGCTCGAAGGCGCTCGAGCGCGTCGACAGCCGAGATCCCCGGGCGTTCAGCCGCTCCTGAGTCGTCGAACATCATCGTCCCGTTCCAGCGAGGCCTCGGCCGATGCCGTCACAACCGGCTCTCGCACCGTCGCGGGCCGGCGAGAGAGCGGCATGCGGGGTCAGCGGAGGGCGGGCAGGATCTCCCTGGCGATGATCTCGATCTGTTCGGGCTGGTACCGGTAAGGGATCAGGATGACGCGATCGACGCCGGAGGCGACGTGGGCGTGGAGCTGTTCGATGCACTCCTTGGCGCTCCCGCGGATGGCGTGCTCGATGGTCGACTCGCTCCAGGCGGCCACGTCCCACTCGGTCTGCAGCCACTGGCGCATCGGGGCCTCGGTCTCGGCGCGGGACGCGCCGACCAGGATCGCGAGCTGATTGGTGCCGGTGAGCGTGCGGGGGTCGCGGCCGGCCTCGCGGGCGAAGCCCACGATCTTCTCCCATCCGCGGCGATAGCTCTCGGGCGTGTAGAAGTACGTCAGCCAGCCGTCGCCCGTCGTCGCCACCCGTCTGAGGACGGCGTCGACGTAGCCGCCGATGAGGATCGGCGGTCGCGGGCGCTGCACGGTCCTCGGGCGCATGACGGCCTCGCGCAGGTTGAACTCGTCGGCCTGCAGCGTCACCCGGTCCTCGGTCCACAGGCGCGTGAGGATCTCGAAGTTGCGCTCGAACAGGCGGCCGCGTTGCTTGAACGGGACGCCGACGGCATCGAACTCGCGCGCGTACCAGCCGGCGGCCACGCCGAGGATCAGGCGGCCCTTGCTGATCACGTCCAGCGTGCCGATCGCCTTGGCGGCGACGGTCGGGTTGCGCAGCGGGAGCACCAGCACCCCGGTGCCGAGCTTGATCGTCGACGTCCGGGCGGCGATGGCGGTCAGCGTGCCGACCGCGTCGAGGATGGGGAAGGACGGCTCCACGCCGAGGATGACGTGATCCCAGGCCCAGAGCGACTCGAAGCCGAGCGCCTCGGCGCGGGCGGCATACCGGTAGAGCTCGTCGACGTCGGGGGTCTCGGTGGGCCCGACGAAGTTCTTGATCGCGAGGCCGAAATGGGTCACGGGGCTCCTTTACCCGAGAAAGCGGCGCTCGGGGTCGAGCGCGCGCAGGATCGACAGCTCGTCGTCGCTGGGGGGCTCGGTGACGGCGATGCGCTCGGCCTCGCCGAGCGGGAAGCCGGTGTTCTCGCGGATCTGCTGGGGGCTGACGCCGGGGTGCGTGGCCTCGATGCGCATGCGGCGCGTCTCGGGCTCGAAGCCGAAGATACCGAGTGTCGTGACGACGCGTGAGACACCGCCGAACAGCAGCCCGGCCTGGCGCCGCGAGCCGTCCCCGCCGAGCCACGCGGGGCTGGTCACGAAGTCCACGCGGGGGACGAAGCGCCGCTTCTCGTGCGCGGTGAGGATGATCACCTCGCGGCAGAGCGAGGCGATGTCGTTGGCCCCGCCCGTGCCCGGCAACCGCACCTTCGGTTTCCAGTAGTCGGCGCCGACCACGCTGGTGTTGATGTTCCCGAACTGATCGATCTGGGCGCCACCCATGAAGCCGTAGTCGAGGAAGCCACGCTGGGCAAACAGGAACGTGTCGGTGATGCCGGGCAGCATCTGGGCCCGGTGGGCGGCGCGCATCTCGTTGGTCGAGATCGGAAGACGGCCGGGTCGGATCTGAGGGCCGATGATCCCGCCCTCGATCACCATCGTCAGCCGCGGCGCGTGCCGCTGCTGGGCGAGGGCGGCGGCCAGCAGCGGCACGCCGACGCCGGCGAACACGGTCGTGTCGTCCTGGAGCTGGCGCGAGCCCATGACGGCGAGCAGCTCGGAGGGCGTGACGGCGCCGCTCACAGATCCGGCACCAGCTCCTTGGCCGCGTCCTGGGCCCGCTTGAGGCGCTCGCCGCCGAACAACCCGAGGTAGTCGTCGAACGTCGCCGGCGCGTGGACGTACCGCGCGAGGTAGTCGCCGACGGCCGTGGTCACGCCCCGGGCGTCGATGTCGGCGGTGTACTCGGCGAAGTGGTCGAAGTCGGCGTGATAGCGGCCCCACACCTCGTGCGGATACGCCCCGAAGGGCTGCAGGACCAGCGCGTCCACCAGGAAGCCGGGGATGACCGTACGGTCGGGCCGGCGGCGGATCTCCTCCTCGGTCACCAGCTCCTCGGTCGTGATGATCACCGTCGTCGCCGCCCGCGCCATGTCGGCGTCCATGTGGGGATAGCCGTCGATCTGGCAGTTGCCGAGGCGGTCGGCCCGGCTCACGTGCAGCAGCGCCACGTCCGGGAACAGGGCCGGGGCGGCCGCCAGCGTCTCCCCCGTGTAGGGGTCCTGGATCGTTTTCATCCCGCCCACGTCCATGAGATCGGAACCCAGCATGGTCAGTGTCGGCAGGAAGGGCACGCCCATCGCAGCCGCCCGGAAGCGAAGCCCGAAAGCGAGGTGGCTCCACTCTTCCAGAGCGACCTTGCCGGTTTCGACGTGATGCCGCATGACCTTCGACACTCCCCACGGCAGGCCGATCGACATCCAGGCCGTGACGACACGCTCGACCGCGCCGGCGGCCATCAGCAGCTCGCCCTCGGTGCACATGAGGTTGCGGCTGACCGTGAGACCGGTCCGGCGCTGCCGCAGGAGCTCGCGCACGAGCGCCATCGGGGTCCGCGTGAACAGACAGCCGCCGGCCACGACGTGGTCCCCGTCCTTCACCCGGGCGGCCGCGTCTTCCAGGCTGGTGAGCTTCTCGCCCGCCGACTTCGTCTTGGCCTCCAGCCGGCGGCGGGCGGCGACGAAGTCGTACTCGCGCGGGTTCAGGTCAGGATCTCCCAGGCGGCCTGGTAGCGGTCGAGCTCGCGCTGCGTCTTGGGATCCATCGGGTGCTCGCGGTCCGGCACCTCGACCTTCTTGTCCTCGCCGCACAGCGCGGTGGTGAAGTAGCGCTGGCCGGTGTCGTTGGCCATGGTGACGATCGAGCTCAGCCCGGGGTGACGGGTGGCCAGCTTCACCGCGGCGGCCACGTTGCAGCCCGTCGAGATGCCGCAGAAGATCCCTTCCTCGGCCGCGAGGCGCCGGGCCATCGTCAGGCTCTCGTCGGTTGTGGTCGTGATGACCCCGGTGAGCTGCGAGACGTCGAGGTTGTCCGGGATGAAGCCGTCGCCGATGCCCTCGATGCCGTGCGGCCCCCACTCGCGGCGCGCCAGCAGCGCGCACTCCTCGGGCTCGACGGCGTACAGACGCACCCGCGGCTCGCGCTCCCGCAGGAACCGGCCGACGCCGGACAGCGTGCCGCCGCTGCCCTGCGAGGCCACGAAGGCGCCGATCAGGCCGCCGGTCTGTTCCCAGACCTCCGGGCCGGTCGTGCGGTAATGAGCCTCGATGTTGTCGGCGTTGTCGAATTGCCCGGGCACCCAGTAGCCCGACGGGTCGCCGGCTCGGATCTCGGCCAGCCGTCGCAGCGAGAGATCGACGTCGCTCTCGCCGCCCGGCGTGAACACGAGATCGGCGCCGTAGGCCCGCATGATCTTCTTGCGCTCGTCGCTCATGCCCTCCGGCATGACGACGGTGCAGCGGTACCCCTTGACGGCGGCGACGAACGCGCAGGCGATGCCGGCGTTGCCGGTCGAGCACTCGAGCACGCGCATGCCCGGCTTGAGGTCGCCCCGGGCCTCGGCCCGCTCGAACATCCAGAGATAGATCCGGTCCTTGAGGCTCCCGCTGGGGCCGAACCACTCGAGCTTCAAGTAGACGGGCGGCCGCACGCCGGCCGTCACGCGGTTGAGCTTCACCAGAGGTGTGCGACCCACGGCAGCGGCCACGGAGGGCAGGGCACTCCGGTAGGCGTTCCACAGGATCGTCATGGAGCCTGGATTGTACTCTCAGTGTGCCGAACGAGCGAGCGGCTCACCAACGAGCTTGTTCGGGGGAGTGCGGCCGAACAGCCGCACCGCGTCGTGCGGCGGCACGCTGGCCCAGCCGATGGCGGTCGCCGCCGGATGATTCCGGTCCGCGTAGCGGCAGCACGAACGTCGTCTCCGACAGGTTCATCTCGCGCGCAATCGACTGCATCTCGGCGTTGGTGAGGCCGCGGCCGTCGAGGACGACGGCGAGCGGGTTCCCGCCGAAGATACGATCCGTGAAGACGTCGACGTGCACGAAGGCGTACAGGCGGCCCATGGCGGTAGCAGGGTGCGGCGCCACCGCCGCGCCGTCGACGGCGCCGGCTCAGTCGCCCACCGCGTCGAACGCGGAGCGGACGTGGCGGACGTCGAGGACGCCTCGCGCATCGACGGTGACGGACACGACGTCGAAGCGGCAGCGGTTGCCGTGGAGCCGGCGCGACGTGAGATAGCGCTGGGCCAGCCGCGTGAGCCGGCGCTGCTTGTGCCAGGACACGGCCGCCGCCGGCGCAGCGTCCCAGCCGGCTCGCCGGCACTTGACCTCGACGAAGACCAGTACGCCGTCGTCGCGACAGACGAGATCGATCTCGCCCTCGGCGAAGCGTACGTTGTGCTCGGCGACGGCCAGGCCGGCGCGCTCCAGGAAGCGCGCCGCGGCGTCCTCGGCCGCTCGGCCGAGCAGCTGCCGCGTGTTCGTCATGCGTCGAGCATCGCCGCTCGTCGTGGCCGGGGCAATGTCCAATCGCGGGCACACCGGTCGCCTACGCGGCGGCGCTCTCCGGCGTGCGTCGCTGGCCGAATCGACGCCTGTGGTACGCCACCCACACCGCGATCAGCGGCGAGCCGACCAGCGTGGGCCACAGCCAGCGCACGGTCGTCGGCAGGACGGTGAAGTTGACGACCGAGAAGGCGGTGACGGCGGCGAGGTAGGAGGCCAGCATCCCCGTCATGTGCGCGAACCACCAGCGCATGGGGTCGGCCGGCGGTCGCGCGAATCGCCAGAGCTGCAGCCCGGCGAACGCCAGCCCGACCACCCCGAACACCACGGCGACCACGCCGAGCCGCGCCCACACCTCGCCCGGCCGCCCGATGCCGAGGACGACGAGCCCGGCGCTGGTGGCCGCGGCGATGCCGGCGGCGCCCCAGTCCAGGCTGCTCGCGCGCTCGCCGCGGTCGGCGCGCTTGTGCAGAAGGATCCGGCGCCCGGTGAACGCGAAGTAATAGCTGAACACCGCGACCATTGCCAGGAAGGGGTTGGGCCGCCAGAGTGCCACCACGACGGCCGTGAGGGCGACCACGGCCATGGCGCGGTAGTAGATGCGGCCCCAGCGGCGATGGGCGGCCCCACCCTTCGCGGTCACCATCGCCGCCGGGGCGACGACGAGGGCGAGGGTGCCAGCCGCCACGTGGATCGCCAGCAGGAAGGGGATCAGACTCGCCATTGCCGTGCCTCCGTGGACCAGGCTCGATGCTAACGGCGATAACATTGAATGTTTGCCGTGTCAACATCGAGATCGTACCCTGGCCGACGGATGAGGACAGGCCGCCGGCCCAGCTATCACCATGGCAACCTCCGCGCCGCGCTCGTGGAGGCTGCGGTCGGGCTGGTGCAGCGGGAAGGCGTCGAGGCGCTGACGCTGCGTGGGGTGGCGAGGCTGGCCGGCGTCTCGTCCGCGGCACCTTACCGGCACTTCGCCGACAAGCGCGCTCTCTTGGCCGCGGTTGCCGAGGAGGGCTTTCGCCTGCTGGCGCGCGCCCTGCGGGATGCCGGCGCCGCCGGCGACCCCCGCGCGCGCTTCCGGGCGCGCGGCCCTGCATACGTGGGGTTCGCCACCGCCCATCCCTCCCACTTCCGGGTGATGTTCGGGCGGGAGCTCGCCGACCGTAGTGGCTATGCCGGGCTGCGCGACGCGTCCCAGGCGGCGTTCGACGCCATGGTGGAAGGCATGAAGGATGCCCAGAAGGCCGGCGTGGTCCGGGAGGGCGACCCCCGTGAGCTGGGGTTGACGGCGTGGGCCGCGATGCATGGGCTCGCCACGCTCCTCCTCGACGGCCGCCTGCAGGCCCTCTACGGACGCAGCGTCGACGAGTTGGTGGCGACGGTCGGCACGAGCATCTACCGCGGCCTTGCCGCGAGGTGAAGTCGACGATGTCGAGAGGGTGCCTCTAGAAGAGCCGGCCCTGCCGCCACTCGCGCACGAACGAGCGGCGATGGAGGGGGCACAGGCCATGGCGGTCGATGGCGGCGATGTGCTCGGCCGTCGCGTAGCCCTTGTGCCGGGCGAAGCCGTAGGCCGGGAACTCGGTGTCGAGCTCGCGCATCAGCCGATCGCGCGTGACCTTGGCGACGATGGAGGCCGCGGCCACGGTGGCGCAGCGGGCGTCGCCGTCGACCAGGTTGCGTTGCGGGCAGGGGCAGGCCCGGAGCGAGACGAAATCGGTGATGATCAGCTCGGGCACCACGGCGAGGGCGGCCAGGGCCTGTCCCATCGCCAGCCGCGTCGCCTCCAGGATGTTGACCCGATCGATCGTCAGATGGTCGACGATGCCGACGCCCACGGCCACCGCCCGATGCTGGATCAGCGCGTAGAGCTCCTCGCGCCGCTCGGGCGAGAGGACCTTGCTGTCGGCCAGGCCGCGGACACGGCGGTCGGGCGCGATGACCACGGCGGCGGCCACCACGGGCCCGGCCAGGGGCCCGCGGCCCGCCTCGTCGACCCCCGCGACCCGCGTCAGGCCCGTACGCCAGGCCTGGGCCTCGAACCGGTATGGCGCCGCCGAGGGGGACACGCCCCGGGGGGTGACGGGCTACTCGGCGGTGGCGTCGGGCGCGACGGTGGCCGGCACGGTGACGACGCGCTTCTCCTTGATGCGCGCGGCCTTGCCGGCCAGCGCCCGAAGATAGTAGAGCTTCGAGCGGCGCACGCGGCCCCGGCGCACGATATCGACCCGGTCGATCCGAGGCGAGTGCAGGGGAAACGTGCGCTCCACGCCCACGCCGTACGAGACCCGGCGCACCGTGAACGAGGCCCGCGCGCCCTCGCCGCGCCGGCGGATCACGGTGCCCTCGAACATCTGTAGCCGTTCCTTTTCGCCCTCGATGACCTTCACGTGCACGCGCACCTGGTCGCCAGCCACGAAGCCCTGGCGGTCCTTGCGGAGGTGCGCGGCCTCCACCACTCGAATCGCGTCCATGGTGCTCCTCTTTCCTTTCCCGTGCTCAGCGCCCGTCGCCGTCCGGTGGCGCTTCGCCCAGCTCGAATCGCTCGATCCAGCGGCGATCCTCCGTGTCCAGCGTGGCCCGCTCCAGCAAGTCGGGCCGCCGCCGCCACGTGAGCCACAAGGCCTGTGCTCGGCGCCAGCGGGCGATCCGAGCGTGGTCCCCCGACAGCAGGATCGCGGGAACCCGGGCGCCGCGGAACTCCTCCGGCCGCGTGTACTGCGGGGGCTCCAGCAGCCCGCTCGCGAACGATTCGCGCTCGGCCGCCCCCTCGGCGCCCAGCGCCCCGGGCAGCAGCCGCGTCACGGCGTCCGTGACGACCAGGGCCGGCAACTCCCCGCCGGTCAGGACGTAGTCGCCGATCGAGATCGCCTCGTCGGCGAGCCCCGTCGTCACGCGCTCATCCACGCCCTCGTACCGGCCGGCCAGAAGGATCAGGTGCGACGAGCGCGTGAGCTCGGCGGCGATGGCCTGCGTGAACGGCCGGCCACGCGGATCCATCAGTACCACGCGCGCCCCCGGCGTGCGCAGTGCCCCGACCGCCGCGAAGAGCGGCTCGGGCTTCAACACCATACCGCCGCCGCCGCCGAACTGGTAGTCGTCGGTGACGCGGTGCCGACCCTCGGCGTAGTCTCGGAGATTGACCACCCGGATGTCAACGAGCCCGCGCGCCCGTGCCCGCCCGAGGATGGACTCCGAGACGGCGGGTTCCACCATCCCCGGAAACAGCGTCACGATGTCGATGCGCATGCGCTCCCGCTACAGGTCCAGCAGCCCCTCCGGCGGCCGGATCACCACCCGGCGCGCGTCGACGTCGACTTCCACCACGATCTCGGCCACCGCCGGGATCAGGTGCTCGCGCCCGGCGCCGCGCACGACCCAGAGATCGTGGGCGGGCGAGGGCTCGATGCCACTCAGCTCGCCCACCGCTTGCCCGTCCTCCGTCACCACGCGACAGCCCGCGAGCTGCCAGGGGTACACGTGACCGGGCGGCAGCGGGAGCGCCTCCGCCCGGGGGAGCGCCACCAGCCTTCCCACCAGCGCCGTCGCCGCCTCGACCGAATCACAGTCCGCGAACGACAGCAGGACCGCCTCGCCCTGGCGCCGGGTGCGGGTGATGCGCCACACGACGCGGGCGTCGCTGGCCTCGTCCCACAGCACACACTGGTCCAGCCCCTCGAAGCGCCCGGGGTGGTCGGTGTGCGGCGCCACCCGCACCTCGCCCGCGAGCCCGTGGGGCCGCGTCACCTCGCCGATGACGACGAGGTCACCGGCCCCGGTCATGGGCCGTTTACTCGACGATCTCGAGGACGGCGCGCTTCTTCAGCTTCGTCGCGTTCGCGTTGAGGATCGTGCGCAGCGCCCGCGCAGTGCGGCCCTGCTTGCCGATCACCTTGCCGAGGTCGGTCTGGGCCACCCGCAGCTCGATCACCGTGACCCGCTCGCCTTCCACTTCCGCCACCCGCACCTCGTCCGGATCGTCGACCAGCGCCCTGGCGATGTACTCCATCAACTCCCGCATGACGCCTACTACTCCTCACCCGCAGCGACTCCCGGGGGCTGCGGTCCTACACGGCCGCCTTCGCGGCCACCGCGATCAGCTTCTTCACGGTGTTCGAGGGCTGGGCCCCCTTGCTGATCCACGCGCTCGCCCGCTCCTGATCGATCTTGACCGTGGGCGGCTGGGTCACCGGATTGTAGTGCCCGATGATCTCGATGAAACGGCCGTCACGCGGCGAGCGCGAGTCCGCCACCACCACGCGGTAGCGCGGCCGCCTGTTCGAACCTTCACGTCGCAGTCGAATGGTCACCGACACGTCGTCACCCCCTCAGGGTCGGGAAGCCCGGCAGCCCCTTCAGCTTGCCCAGCTTGCCCTCCATCCCCTTGAACTGCTTCATCATCTTGCGCAGCTGCGCGTACTGCTTGAGCAGCCGGTTCACGTCCTGCACGCTGGTGCCGCTGCCGCGGGCGATCCGCTGACGGCGGCTGCCGTTGATGATCTCGGGCCGGCTGCGCTCGGGCGGCGTCATCGAGGAGATGATCGCGTCGAAGCGGGCCAGGTCGGCCTGCTCGTCATCGAGCTCGGCCGGGGCGCCCTTGAGCATCTTGCCGAACGGCAGCATGCCCATGATCTGGTCGAGCGGCCCCATCTTGCGCAGCTGCCGGAGCTGCTCGCGGAAGTCGTCCAGCGAGAAGCTGTCCTCGCGCAGCTTGCGGACCAGCTCCTGGGCCTTGTCCTGGTCGACCGTCTGCTGGGCCTTCTCCACCAGCGACAGCACGTCGCCCATGCCGAGAATGCGGGAAGCCAGCCGGTCGGGATGGAACGGCTCCAGCGCGTCCGTCTTCTCGCCCATCCCCACGAACGCGATGGGCCGACCGGTGACGTGTCGTACCGAGAGCGCGGCGCCGCCGCGGGAGTCGCCGTCCATCTTCGTGAGGATCACGGCGTCGATGCCGACCGCCTGGTTGAAGCGCTCGGCGACGCCGACCGCGTCCTGCCCGGTCATGGCGTCGACGACCAGCAGCACGTGATGCGGTGCCACGTCGCGCCTGATCGCCTTCAGCTCGTCCAGCATCGCCTCGTCGATGTGCAGCCGCCCCGCGGTGTCGAGCAGGAGGGGCGACAGGCCGCGGGTGGCGGCCTCCTCGCGGGCCGCCCGGCAGATCTCCAGTGGCGTCTGGCCGGAGGCGCCGACGACCGGCACGCCGATCTGTCCGCCGAGCGTGCGGAGCTGCTCCTGGGCGGCCGGGCGATAGGTGTCGGCGGCGGCCAGGATCGGGTGCTGGCCTTGCTTGCCGTACAGGCGCGCGAGCTTGGCGGCGGTCGTCGTCTTGCCCGAGCCCTGCAGCCCGATCAGCATGATGACGGTCGGGGGGTGCGGCGCCCAGGAGAGCCGGTGCCCGCTGCCACCCAGGAGCTCGACCAGCTCGTCGTGCACGACCTTCACGACCTGCTGGGCCGGTGTCAGCGACCTGAGGACGTCCTGCCCGACGGCCTTCTCGCGCACGCGGTCCATGAAGCCGCGCACGACCTTGAAATTGACGTCGGCCTCCAGCAGGGCCACGCGCACCTCGCGCAGCGCCTCCTGGATGTTGTCCTCGCTGAGCCGGCCGCGGCCACCCAGCCGGTCGAAGATCGTCTGCAGTCTCGTGCTGAGAGAATCGAACATGGAAACATGAAGTCTACGCAACTACGCGGAAGATTTCAACTCGGCGGGTTGGGGCACCGCGCCGCGCCGCCTGGTCAGCGAGGGAGGCGTACGCGCGCGCGGATCGGCTCCCACCGCAGCAGGAGCAGGAGGAAGCCGAAGGGCAGGAGCAGCGTCGCCAGGGCCAGCCAGAAATCGAAGGTCCGCCAGCACGTGCGCCAGTCCCACCGCCGGAGTCCCAGGGCTCTCAGAAGTCTCACGTTGGCCGTCCCGTGATGCGAGTCGCAAGCCGGGTGCCAGGTGAGCAGGCCGTGGAATCAACGACTTGCCTGTCGCGCATCCGCGCGATTCCTGCGCGGACGACCGATCCTGCGCGGCCGGCTCAGCCGGCGGCGTTCCGCATCTGGGCGATGACCGCGGCCGGATCCGGCGACTCGAACACCGCCGAGCCCGCGACAAGGACCGAGGCGCCGTGCTCGGCGAGGGCCCGGGCGTGCTCGACCTTGACTCCGCCGTCGATGGAGACGTCCACGGCGCGGGCGCCGAGCTGCGCACGGATCTGACGGATCTTGGGGTACACCGCCGGGATGAGCGTCTGCCCGCCGAACCCCGGATTCACGGACATGACCAGCACGAGGTCGAGGTCGTCCAGCACGTACTCGAGCGTCGAGGGATGCGTGGCCGGATTGAGCGCGGCCCCGCACCGCACGGATCCACCACGCCGGGTCGACAGCTCCCGGATGCCGACCAGCGTGCGCTGCAGGTGGGCGCAGGCCTCGACGTGCACGGTCAGCATGTCGGCGCCGCGCGCGGCGAACTCGGCGAGGTACTTCTCCGGCTCCACGATCATCAGGTGCAGGTCCAGCGGCAGGCGGGTCCGCTTGCGGATCGCGTCGAGAACCGGGAAGCCCATCGAGATGTTCGGCACGAAGCGGCCGTCCATCACGTCGATGTGGAGCTGATCGGCCCCGGCCGCCTCGACCTTCGCGACCTCCTCGGCGAGGATCCCGAAGTCGGCCGCGAGGATCGACGGCGCGATCTTCATCACGCTCCTGTTATACCGCAAACGTCCCGGACCCGGCGGAAACGGACGGCCGTGAAGCCGTCGGTGCCGTCGCGGTGAGGCAGGCAGCGCACGAACCCGGCGGAGTCGGGCGCCACCGGCATCGTCGCCGGCGGGTCCACGGCGAACGCGGGATGGGCGGCGAGGAAGTCGCGGGCGACCTCGTCGTTCTCCTCGGGCTCCAGCGAGCACGTCGCATAGACGAGGCGCCCGCCCGGCCGCACGAGCGTGGCCGCCGCGGCCAGGATGCCGCGCTGGCGATCGGCGGCGCCGGGGATGTCGGCAGGCTGCCGGCGCCACTTCACCTCGGGGTTGCGGCGCAGTACACCG
>Ga0299914_10001737_pt1 | contig 14649 bp, 13 predicted proteins | sample RVTome_10_FD_201361 | JGI IMG/M metagenome (GOLD analysis project Ga0299914, IMG submission 201361) | Soil microbial communities from uranium-contaminated site in the Upper Colorado River Basin, Wyoming, United States - RVT153D57 (version 2) ...
ATCGGAAGGTATTCCCGGTCGTGCCGCCCAAAGTAGAATATTCTCTAACTCCCTTAGGTAACACCCTCATCAAGCCACTGACGGCTCTTTGCCGTTGGGCTGAAACCAACATGGCTCGGGTCGAGGTCAGTCGTGTGACTTATCGTGACAACGGTGGTGAATGAGACGAATAATTAGGGGATCCCGGGATACAATGTCAACTCCTAAAATGGTTGATACAAAAATGACAACTACCGCACATCAATATCCAAATCTGGCAATAGGGTAAGGAGTCGGTAATTGATTTCTCAGGTACAAAGAAGCTCGTTTGGTTTTGGGGTCACGATATTTTTTCCAGGAATCGTGGCGTTAAGGGCATTTGAGAGGCTGTCTACTCGACTAAACTCGTCGTTTAATTTACTGCTGATATACAGTCATATTGGCAGAAACGCCTCTCAAGTAATGAGTTGGGATCCTAATAAATGCATACTACGCTCCCGTTGCACATTTCTTAAACACGGGCCTAATTACTGGTTTCCCCTTGTCCATTCAGCAGCGACTCAGCTAAATTGGCAAATATAAAACTCGATCGCGTATATCTTCTGGCCCACCAACCTTGGCGATGATCTCTAAATCCCGAATACACTCCCCGATTGAAATTTGCGTTGGGTGTGCAAATATCACGCCGCTGAAAGAACCCCCAGTCTGCTGCCGTCGTGTTGCTTCACGTAGCATATCGGCGTCAAAAGAAAACATAACTCGCCCAAGCGCACCTGCCCGGTCTATTAAAATGTCATCATCCGTTTCTCGATGTTGGTCTTCCTGGGCTGTTAGCACATTCACCCCCCGAATACGCAGACCAACTGTGATTGGTCTGGGCACATGTTCATCCATGTAGAAGGAGATCGACATCAATCCGAGCTTTGCGCTGCCAGTCGAGCCAGCAAAGGCGAATATTTAGCCTGCTGCCTTAATTCCTCTACGAGCTGGACGTCAGCTTCAATCGCCGCCTCTATTTGCTCCTGATGATCGGCGTAATAGGCCAGGGCCGAGAATATCTGTCCCAATGTCAGGTAGGGGTGATTAAGTAGTAACTCTTCAGGACTCCAGCCCCAAGCCAGGCGTTCGGCGACCAGTTCTTGAACCTTCATATTCGTACCATCAATAACCGCCACATCGTCTTCATCCAGCACGACGTGTTCATAGCTCGTATCGACAAACATTTTTACTCCTTTTACCAGATATTGCCTTGAACAGAGACGCTAATTCTACTCTATTTCGTGTTAAATGTCAGAACGGGTGTCGTTGCAGTGACGGTTAGGCGGTGTTGGGGCGCTTTAATTCATCCGCGCCTGTTTTTGAACCACTTCTGATGGCTGAACAACATTTTTCACACCCTCAGGTTATGTAAAAAGTGCGCTTGAGCATCCCAAGCTAGAAAATTACCTGAAGTTATGACATCAAAATACGGCTAAAGCCTTTCAAATTACCCAAAATAGGTAACCCAAATTACCCTCCAACAGATACCAGGAACATTTCGTTCCATATTTAGTTGGTCAAAAAATCACCTACTGCAGCCCACCCGCGCATGCATAGCTGTGATGCAGCCCATTCAATACCGGCGTAGCAATCACTTTCCCTTTAACTGTTGAGCGGTCCATTCATCCGTTGGGTTGAGGGTAACAGCCACTAACGGCGAAAGAGGTCACGATGCCACCTCAGCAGCGTTTCTGGTTGTTTAACATGCAGGGCTGTGTGCCAAAAGTCTGTCAAACGAGCTAAAACTACAAAGCGCAGGCGGTCACCATCAGTGAACTTCGGCCGTTTCACCTGCCGGTTGAGTACAATTACTTGCTGGCGGAGGATGGCGTTTCCAGCCATCAGGTCGGCTTTACTTCGGGGCAAGTCTGAAACTGTTCCTAAAACTAAAGATGGCGTCGCGGGTTGGATCAGTTGTTTGATTTTGGTTTTGACGCGTGTCCTGGCTACTTATTACATCCATCCAGATTCGAGAGCTCTAAAGACGGTAATGTATGGCTTGTGAAAAGGGGATTTTTCAAGAATGGATGCCGCTGGAAATAAAAGTGGCAAGTTAATAACAAGTAATCGTCCAAAAACGACCCAAAACAGACAAGCTTCGGCCAAATTAGCAACCGAACCCGAGCAGCATTGGCGCCTAAAAAAGATTGTGAATTGAGGGACCATCTAATCAGCTTGCGGCGAAATAGATTCCCTTCCAAATCTCTTTTATAGGTGAGTATGCAGGGTCGCCAACACTCGCTCCGGCAATTCGCTTTTACTTAAAAATGCCTGAACGCCCACTTCTTTCACCTGCCGCTCTACTTCCGGGCGGCTGCTCATGGCGATGATTTTCAGGTACGGCCGTTCAAACTGTAAGAGCCGTAACAGTTGTTCCACAGGCAAGCCGGGCAGTTCCCAATCCAACAACACCAGGTCGGGCGCTTTTTCGGCCACAGCCAGCAGCAGCCCGGTCGCATCGGCCGTTTCCCCAACCACCTGGAAGTCCGCCTCTTGCTCCAGCAGGAGGCGTAAGGCTGAGCGAACTTTCAATTGATCATCTGCTATTAGGACACGCATGATGTTATCTCGTTGTTTGAATCCCTGGTGAAATATTAAACAAACAGCGGACTTCGCCGGGAGCCTGGGAAAGTCTCCCGGCGATTATTGGCCGGCGACATATCATTGATAGGGATAGGTCTCGGGTAAGATTGTTCCGGTTAATATCTGATGTAATGCTGTAAATTGCTCAAAAGCCACGGAGTGACCGGCATTATCGAAGGTGTAAATACGTTTGCCGGGTGCTTCAAGCTGGTTGTACCATTCCAGGGCGAGGTCGCGCCGGGCTGCCAATTCGGCCGCACCGTCCAATATATAGACCGGCACCTCAAGCCGGGGTACATCCTGGCGGAAGTCGATATCCTGAAGCTGGGGGTACATGACGGTGAACATATCAATCAGCCCCCGCAGGACGTTTACTTTTTCGACCAGATTGTACTCGCTGCCCATCACACCCCAGGGGCCAAGGTTTGCGGCCGTGCCGCGCTCAATGTAATCCTGGGGCGGGGTGTAGGGCTGCCCAAGGGCGTCATAGTGGGCCATGACCACCGCGTTCGGATAGGGCGTGTCCGCATAGGGCGGTTCGCCAAAGACCAGCATTTGCTCGGTCAGCTCCGTGTCGCCGGTGCGGGCCGCCAGGGCCAGGATTTCCCGGTACAGTTGGCGGTCGGTCTCGCGCTGGCTGACCATCTGGCCGCTGCCAATCCAGGCATGGAACAGCTCCGGCTGCTGCTGAACGGCCAAAACTCCCAGCGTCGTCCCCCACGATTCGCCCATCAGGTAGATTTTTTCTTCGTTGAACCGTTGGCGCAGGTAGTTGGTCAGTTCGATGGTGTCGGACACGGCCTGGTTCAGGGTTAAGGTCTCAACCGGTAAGAGGGCGGGGTAGGATTTGCCGGTTCCGCGCTGGTCCCAGCTCACCACAACAAAATCCTGGGTCAGCTCTTCAAACAGCACCCGTGAATAAGGTAAATCGCTCTGTCCGGGGCCGCCGCTGAGGTAGAGCAGGACCGGCAGGTCGGGGCTGTGCGCCCGGACCATGATGGTTTGCTCCTGGCCGCCGAGAGAGACGGCCGTTAACTCGGCAATGCTGCCCGGAACCGGCTGGCCGTTGGTGTCCAGGATGGGCGGGGTGACGGCTGGAACAGCATTCAACACCGCCAAGGCCAGGACGACTATCCCCATAATTACCAGGGGAACGGCTTTTAACACTGTGCCAACCGACCGGCCCATTTCATCTGAGGTGTAGCGAACGGCGAAAACGCCCAAACCGGCTCCCAAAATCATCGGCAGCAGGCTGACCAGCCCATGAAAGCCGCGGCCCATTATCAAGGCCAGCAGGCCATAACTGTTGTTGAGCCGGATTGCCCCTGCTGTGGGGGCCAGGCCGTTCGAGCGGGCCAGCTCAAAGATGATGATGTAGGTCAGCGGGGCCAGCAGCATGGCCCAGGGTGACCGGGTCAGCCATCCGACAAAGAGGCCGACTGCCAGGCTGGACAGCATAACAATCCAGACCTGAGTGTTGGTGATGGGGCCGAAGGGTATGAACAGCCCGGTCAGCAAGGCGATGAGTGAGACACTGGCGGCGGCGACGGCCGTTTCTACCGAGCGTCGGCGATCGGCGGGGGGGGCCTGGGGCCGGGCCTGGTCATAAATATGCTTACTAGTAGTCATCGGATTCTCTCCTTACCTATTTTTTTACTCAATGCAAAGATGCAATAAATGAATCTACCATCTCCTGGTCCCATTCAGTGACAGGGCCGGAGATGTTAACCAGGGCGGTTCCTTCATTACCGTCAAAAACGGCATTGGCGGAGCGGTAGCGTTGGCCGTTGTGGCTGACCCCTTCGCTGATGACCAGGGTTGCCTCCTCGCCCCGAATCTGGCAAGACTGTGTTTCAATAACGGTTACCTCAGTCCACTGGTCCGTTCCCGAGGCCACACTCATCTGGCGTTCCAACTCGTTTTTGTCTAAGACCAAAGCCCGTGGGGCCTGCATCAGGTAGATATGGGTTCGGCCGTTGACGGCCGTATAAGTCACCATCGAGAAGTTGGCCAAACGAACCGCCTGTCCCTCCCTAAAACCGGCCGGTAGTGTGAAATCGGCTATGTCGTCGCTGATGGCAGCCACCTCTACGGGATCATTATCTATGGTTTGCTGCAGAATCCGGCCTGTACTGCGAAAGGCCAGCAATCCAACCACAACGATACACAGACACAGGGCCACCAAACTCCCTAAAATAACCAAGATGATTTTGATAGTTTTGTTCATTTCTTCCTCCAAATTTCAAATACATAGTTCATTTAGTTCTTTCAGATTGGGTTGTCAGGCTCCAATCAAAACTCAGCCCGCTGGAACCGAAGCACGGCCGCAGCCAGGAAGAGCAGGCACCAGACGGTCGTTGCCCCAATCATTGTTGTCCCAATACCGCCGATAGGCTGACCGTGAAGTAATAGCACGCCAATCTGCTGCAACTGCCAGGGGGAAATTTTTACCAGCGCCTCAACCGGCACCAGGCCGCCGCCCAGCAGGGAACCCAGGGTAACGGCCAGCAGCAGGCCCCGGCGGTTGGTCAGCGTCCCCATGAGCAGGGCCAGGGTCAGATAGAACAGGGCATGGAGGCTGGAAACGGCCGTCATGGCGGCCATGTTGGGAATGGTGATTGCGCCTGGCTCATATAGCTGGAATAAAGCATAAGCGCCCAGCGCAGTCGGCGTTACCATCAGAAACAGTAAACCCCCAACGTTTGCCACGAGTTTGGCGGCCAAAAAAGCGGTTCGCGAGATTGGCTTGGAGAGGACCCAGGCGGCCGTTCCCAACTGTACTTCTTCGATGATGGTGTCCTGCATGACCACAATAACGCCAATGGCCAGCCCTACAGCCGCCAGCCCTACAAACATTTCACTGCCCATCTGGAGCGGGTTCTCGTCAACCAGCGGATTTCCTTGCGGGTCAGTCAGTGTGGGAAAAACAAAGAGAGCCAGGAATAAAAGGCCGTCTAACAGCAAGACCCACAGTGCGGCACGCGTTAAGGCCCGCCTAAGAGGCCACCATTTCTGGTTTTCTCGTTGTAACAGGTTGCCAAAACCGCGGAAGCGATTGTTTCCGGTGATCATCTGAAATTCAACGTTGCTGCTCATGGCTGTCTCCTTTTACCAGGGCCATAAAGGCTTCTTCTAACTCTACTTTTTTACGGCCGAAGGCGGTGACGGTCGTTTTCTCGTCGGCCAGCAGCAGGCGCAGCAGTTTTGCTTCGGCCGCTGCTTCGTCTGAAACTGTCACCTGCCAGGTGGTCTGGCCGTTTTTGCCGTGTAAGGAAATGTTTTCGATCCACGGTTCGCGGGCAATCCGGGCCTGCACGGCCGGTAAATCGCCTTTCAACAAGACGGTATAAACTGTCTGTCCTTCGCCGTTTAACAACAGCTCGATTGGTCCTTGGGAAATGAGCTTGCCGTTATTTAGGATGGCGACCGTATCGCTGACTTGTTGGACATCGTCGAGAATGTGGGTTGAATAGAAAACGGTGGCATATTTCCGCAGCTTCTCCATGATGACCAGGACATCATGACGGCCGATGGGGTCCAGGGCGGCGGCCGGCTCGTCCAAAATGAGCAGGTCGGGGTAGTTGACCTGGGCCTGGGCAATGCCCAGCCGCTGGCGCTCGCCGCCGGAAAAGCTCTTGACAGGCCGGTCGGCTTTGTCAGCCAGCCCGACCAGATGGAGCATCTCATTGATGCGGGCCTCTATTTTGGCCGCCGGCCCCTTGAAGAAAAAGCGGGCTGAAAAGTCCACCGTTTCGCGGGCGGTCATGTCGGGGTAAAAGTGGGGCTGTTGGGGCAGGTAGCCGATGCGGGCGCGGATGGCCAGGCTGTCGGCCGTAATGTCGCGCCCAAAAATCGACCCCTGGCCGCTGCTGGGCTGAATCAACCCCAGCAGCAGCTTCATCGTTGTTGTTTTTCCGGCCCCGTTCGGCCCCAAAAAGCCGAAGATGGAATATTTGGGGACGTTCAGGTTTAAGTCACTGAGGACTGAGACCCCATCGTAATTTTTGCTGAGGCCGATTGTTTGAATTACGGCCGGGTTGGTTGGTTCCACTTTCATGTTCTTGTTGATGAAATGCTGTTCCATTATTTGTTCTCCTCAATAAATCGATACGCGATCTGCCCAATCGCGCTGCAAACGCTACCTTTTCAATGCGGCTTCATCGTCTTTTGACAGAAGCACATCCGTTACCCCGGCGCCACGTTCGAACACCTGGCGGCGGTTCTGCCAGACTACGATAACGGCCAGACCAACGAAGATGAGTATGTCCCAGGGCTGGGCGTCGGGAAAAATAGGATTCATCATCTGGAAGTGGTATAAGACGGCGATCAGGAGGCTGCCCCGGCTGGCATTGAACAACGGCGTCAGAATGACAGAAATGGCGACGACACCGGCAAAGTAAGGCCAGAAGGACCAGGCGCTTTGGGCCGTCCCGCTCATCAGGAAAGAAGGGATGTGCCAGAGCGCCCAAATGACGCCGAGAATCAAGCCGGCCCAGAATGGGGCGAACCGGCGCTGTAATTCGGGCAGCGCCAGCCCCCGCCAGCCGAACTCCTCAATAGGGCCGAGGAACAATGCCAGGGCCAGTGCGGGCAGCGCCTGGGACCAGGACACAAAGGGAAATGGGTCGTTTATGGTTCCTTTTAAGGCGGCGCCGGTATAAACAACTGCGGGAATGCCTAGAACAAGGAACAGCCACCATGAAATTGGGGCGCGCCACAGGGTCAGCCGCCGAAAGAATTTTCCCAGCTCTCTGAACCCATAACGCCGCCAGACCAGGCCCACCCCGGCAATGCCCGGCGAATAGACGGCCAGAATGAAGAGAGGATTGCTCATACTTATTTCGCCGAAGATGGCGACGATCTGGTCGGTGAACAGGAAGAGCAGGGCGGCCAAACCCCAGGTTAAACCGAAGGTGAGCGCCAGGAAAGGGCCAAGTGTCCTGGTTGTGACATTTGTTGGGATTTTTGATACTGCTGCGTTCATTATTTTTTCTCCATATATTGAGAGATAATACGGTCTACCGGCGTTGGGATGGTGCCCCGGAATCGTTCATTTACTTCCTCGATGTTTGAAGGATATTTCCAATAAACGGATAACACGCCGTCGCTCTGGGCGGCCGTTAATGCCAGCCGGTATGTGCCCGGCATCAGGTTTTTTTCCCACGTACCGCCGCCATTCTCGTCGGTCTGAAAATCCTCGCTGTGTAAAATGAGGATCCTGTCGTCATTTTGCCCCTTCAAACTGAGGTCGAAGCCGGACGTGTTGAGGTTGGGAATGGTGTAAAAGATGGCGACGTCGGCCGTTTCCGCCAGGGTTAGCTCGCCCAATATTTCCTCATCGTATGCCTGGGCAGAGAGGTCAACCTCGGCCACGAACTGAAAATCTGGCGGCGGGCCGGTATTCTCAGTTTGGGCGGGCCGGCAGCCGGCCGCAAGCAAAACAATAATGAAAAGGGCTGCCAATCGCTGTCCGGCCTGTCTGGTTGGGCGCTGAGTCAGGGGGTTGTTGATTGAATTGGCTATCATGGTAAATATCTCCTTATAGACCTTTATCACCGATGTAGCTGTCTATGTTGACGTTGTAGCGAATGTCATCTATCTCAATCGTGAGCCAGGGGACGCCCTCGTCAGCCCAGGTTACGGCCGTTCGGCTGGGGATCCGGATGCCCTGGTACGCTTCCCAGGCCAGAACGTCTGTCTGCCACAGGATTTTTTCCTGGTCGCCCGCCTCCCGGTAACGCATCGCTTGCATGCTTGTAATCAAGCCCGTTTCCGGGTTGAAAAAGACGATGAAGGTATCCTCCTCATTGCCAAAGGGGACGATGAGCCGGACGGAACGGTTGTCTATGGCCTGCCAGCGAACGCGGGGGTCGGTCAGAAAGATGGATGGCAGCCAGATTGATTCGCCCCAGAGGCCGAGATTGGCGGCCATGTTTACCTTTGGCTCGTTTTCCACGATTCCGACCGGGAGTTCCATCCGGGCCTGGCCGTTCAGGTAGCGTTCGTTGACCTTTATCAGGGGCAGACCAAACAAGGTGGCTTCGATGTAGTGGCGGTAACCCTGACCTGCCTGATGGGTAAAGCGCAGCCGGGCCGGGAAGGTGACGCCGGCAAAACGGAGCGTGCCGTGGCCGGTGATAACGGCCGATTCCAACAGTGGCAGCTTATCCGGCATGATCGTCTCGTAATACCGGGCGACCGGGGCCGGCAAATCGGTTGGCAGGGCGACGGCCGTCAGGGGCCGGCCCGGCTGGGGATAATCGGTGAAAGGCTCAGGTTGTATCTGGAGGCCCCAGACCAGGAGCAGGGGGACCAGAATAACCAGGTCAATGACCGCCCCGCGCCAAGCGTTGGTCCAATCCAGCAGGCAAACAACCAGGGATAGTAAAACGGCCGCTGCCATCACCGGCAGCCACCAATCCCGACCGGTAATAACGCCGATGGAGGCCCCAATTAGAATGACGGCCGCAGCCGGCCACAAGAGGCTAAAGAGGCGCATCCCGGTCTGGCCAACATCCCACCGGCCACCGAGTAAGGTCGTTTTATAGGGCAGTTCAGCAATCTCAGAGAGGGGCCAATAGGCCACAAAACCCATTAAATGGATCAGTCCGTGAATCATTACAATGCCCATTAAAATGTAAAGTCCTATGCGTATCATGCGCCACTCCTCTATTCAACGTTGTCTGATATGAGCCAGTCTAAAACAAAAGTTCCCCAGATACGTCGGGTATCTGGGGAGCTTTTAGGCTGGCCGGAAGGGGAGATTTCTACCTGGTCAGGTGACCAGGTTGTCCTGTCGAGTATGAACTATGACTGTAAACCGCTCCCTTGGGTTGACTCGCACAGCCCGTAACCGCTCTCGATCAGGTTTTTTAGCCGCTCCGTAAACCGCGCGGCCGGAGCGCCGTCAATCACATCGTGGTCGAAACTGATGGTGACGCTCAGGTAGTCGCGGACGACGACGGTGTGATCGACCACTCCCGGTTTTTCACCGATGCCGCCCAGGGTAAGCTGCAAAGAATGGTTGGTTACGGGAATGCCCCAACCCGCCCCTGTCCCAAACATGCCAATTGATGTTACCAGAACGGTTCCGTAATATTCCTTAAGCAGGCGCGGATTTTTGAATAAGGCCCATAAGAATAATCGCCTGACAAATCCAGGCAGCCGTACAAACCACGTTATGAAGTTCGACTCCGGGCTGCTTTCGTGTTGATTTTGGAAGGCCCGGATTTCCTGGTGAAGGGCGAGAACGTTTTTCTTGTTGACGGCCCGGAGGATATGCGGCCGTATCATCTTCTTGCCGGCCACCTCGACCTCGAACAACATGTTCACATCCACCTCATCGAAGATGACCAACTGGCTGCGCCAACTGCGATAGGCATGCATTTGTTTGTCCGCGTCGAGCGCCTTGCCCAGGCAGGCCAGGATGAAGGCCGAAAAGGATATGGCCTCGCCCGTTTGCGCTTTGTGGCGGCGAATGGCTTCACGGGCCTGGGTAATATCGAACTCGACCAGCCCATGGATGGTATGCTTCCGCAGCCCCATCCGTCCCCCATCGGCCATGAGCAGTCGAGTCCGGGGATATGGCAGAATTGTTAAGTCGTCTTGTTTTGTTTTCATGGATATACCGCCTTTTTTATCGGGCCGGGTTCGCCCAAATATTGTTTGATGACGTTTACTGCGCTGCCGGTGCCGTTCTCGGCCCGGATGGCGGCACCATATGAAAGGGCGCGCTGCTTCATATTCAAATCTGAAACGGCGATGGTGATGGCATTGGCCAGACGGCCGGCGGTCAGCTTTTTTTGCGGGATTGGTTCCGGCCCCAACCCCAACGCTTCAATCCTTGCGCCCCAGAAGGGTTGGTCGAGGACGAAGGGGATAATGATTGACGGCACGCCTGCCCGCAGCCCTTCGGCCGTCGTCCCGGCCCCGCCATGATGAACAACGGCCGACATGCGGGGGAACAGCCAGGCATGGGGGGCGGCGTCCAGGACAAAGACATGCTCCGGCGTTTTTTCTGTCCGCAGCCCGCCCCAGCCTGTCAGCAGCACGCCCCGCTGCCCGCTCCTGGCAAGGGCCTCCAGAACGAGTCCGGCAAGCCGCTCCGGGCTGCGCCCGGCCATGCTGCCAAAGCCGATATAGACCGGCGGGCTGCCTGCTTCTAAAAATGCTTCCAATTCGGGCGGCGGCCGCCAAACGGCCGTGGTATCCAAAAAGAGATTGCCGGTAACATGGACGCTGTCCGGCCAATCATCGGGGTGGGAAATGATGCTGGGGCTGTAGGCGCTCACCATCGGCGTTGACCTGAACGCGCGGTAGAAACCGGCAAAAGTATAGGTTGATAACCCCAGGCTTTTTCGGAAATCATTGACGAAGGGACGGTACCACTGCCAGACGACCAGGAGCATGGCCATGCCGGACAGGTAGTTATGGAACCCGCCCAAATCGCGCTGGATGGGCCAGGAAGGGGCCGGAAATGCCCTGGTCGGCAGCAAAGGGGTTGGCTCAAGGTTGATAATCGGAATGTCCAGCTTTTCTGAAATAGATTTTCCAAAAGCGCTGAAAACGGCCAGGCAGATGATTGCCTGGGCGTCTCGGCAGGCTGCGTAGGCGTCTTCGGCCATTTGGTTAACGACAGGGGCAATCATTTTCCTGACAGCGCCAATCGACCGGACTGGATTTGCGCCGCCGCTCTCCATGAAATTCCGCCCCGTGTCGCCGGCCATAATCTGCTGCACATCACCGCGCAGTGGGTAAAAGTCAACGTCATTCTGCCGTGCGAAATCGGCAAAATCTTTCGGGGCCGCCAGGCGCACGCGATACCCTGCCTGCCGCAGCCCTTGGCACAACACAACACAGGGCTGGATATCCCCACGTGAACCGGCGGCAAATACAGTAATTTTCATTCTCTCATAACCCGGAAATGATGCAGCCGTTTTGCCTGGTCAGGTGACCAGGTTTTCTTGCAGGGCCAGGGCAACGGCTTCGGTCCGGCCGTTAACCCCCAATTTCGACAGCAAACTGCTCACGTGAAACTTAATTGTGGAGCGGCTGACGACCAGCCGCTCGGCAATCTCTGGATTCGTGAGACCCTGCGCCAGAAGCGCCAGCACTTCCAACTCGCGCGGGGTCAGGTCATATTCGGGCGGCGGGGGCCGGGTGGCGGCGTGGATGAGGGCAACCGTCGCTTCCGGGGCTAAGGTCGGCCGTCCTGCGTGGGCGGCCCGAATGGCATTTGCCAATTCGTCGGCCGAGATATTTTTGAGCAGATAGCTGATGGCCCCGGCCTGCAAGGCGCTTTGGACCAGCTTCTCCTCCCGGAAACTGGTCAGGGCGATGACCTGGACGCCCGGACAGGCTTTGCGGATGAGGCGGGTGGCTTCCGCGCCGTCCATTTCGGGCATCATCAGATCCATGAGAATGACGTCAACGGCCTTTTCCCGGCACATCTGGATTGCTTCCGCCCCGCCTTCCGCTTCACCCACGAGGAGCAAATCGTCAAAGACCATTAAGAAGGCGGCCAGACCACTGCGCACCACGGCATGGTCATCTACAATCAGGACTCGAATCGCTTTTTCTTCACTCATTATTGGCCTCTTTTTCGCCGGCAATCGGACATTGAACGGTGACGACGGTTCCTTCCCCAATCTGACTCTCAATTGTTAAGGCGGCCCCAATTTTCTGCGCCCGCTCGCGCATAATTCCCAGTCCAAGGGTATGGGGCTTGAGGTCGGCCGGGTCAAAGCCCCGGCCGTCATCCTCAATAGATAATCTTACAGTCCGGTCTGGATAAGATAAATGGAGGGTAACCTGCTCGGCGCCGGCATGTTTGTAGATGTTGTTAAGCGCTTCCTGGGCAATGCGGTAAAGGGCGACCTGGATTTCGGGTGGCAGCGGCCGTTCTCCCTCAATAATCAACCCTATCGGCAGGCGGGAACGGCCGCCAATCGCCTGGGTCAACTGGCGCAGCAGTTCGGCTAGGTTCGACTCGGCCAGGGTCGCCGGGCGCAGTTCCAGCAGCAGCGTCCGCATTTCCGCCAAAGCGCCCCGGGTCAACTCCCGCAGCTCCTCCAACCGCTGTTTGCCCTGGTTCATATCACGCTCCCAAATTCGGGGCAGGACATCGGCTATCAGGCTGGCCGAAAAAAGGGTTTGGGTGACGGCGTCATGCAGTTCCCGCGCCAGCCGGTTTCGTTCGGCCGCTACAGCCATATCCTCGGCTTTCTCATAGAGGTAGGCGTTTTCAATGGCGACACTGAGTTGGTCGGCGATAGCCTTGAATAACTCCAGCTGCTCCTGGGTAAAGGCGCTGTCCCGGAAGCCGATGATAACCAATATGCCCAGCTTCCGGCCTCGAACCTGGAGCGGCAGCAGCGCCCCGGGTTCCAGCAGCCCTTGGGAAACGTCCGGGGCGATATACATCATCCGGCCGCTGTCGATGACGGCCTGACCAGCCTCTAGAATCTGGGCCATTTCGACGGGGTTCACCTGCCGTTCAGGCCGGAGAATTCGGTAAGACCACTGGCCCGTATTTTCATCTATCAATATGCCGCCCGCGCGAGACGCGCCCACAAGATTAACCAGCAGGTCCAGGCTTTTGGTGAGCATCTCGTCCAGGTCGAGCGAACTGTTGGCGGCGGCGGCGACATCGAGCAGCGTTTGTAATTCTCTGGTCCGGGCTGTCACCCGTTCCTCTAAATTCTGGCGCAGGTTGGCCCGTTCGGTGGCGTCGATAGAAACGGTCAGAATGCCGCCAATCTCGTCGCCCTCAACCAGCGGGGCCAGAACGACATCCCAATAGGTGACGATGCCGCCCGATTCCAGGCGGATGTTGTTCTGGCGGATTGTCTCTCCGGCCAGGGCGCGGTCGAACAGGGGTTGGATGGTGGCTTCGGTGCCGGGCAGGTGGTCAAAATAACAGACGCCGGGGGCGAGGGGCGTGCCGGAGGCCGGGGCATACAGGGTTGAGAAATCGTCCCAGGTGGGATTGTAGCGCTGGATGATGTAGTCGCGGTCGAGGACGGCGATGCCCATGGGCATGCGTTCAAAGAGGGTTTCCAGCAAATTGAGCTGGCGGCCCAGGCCCGGATCCGGCCGAAAGGAGACGGCCGTTTGCCCCTGCGCCTGGGAAGCGGGCAGCAGTTCGAACAGACAGACCGCATCTCCCCTGGCTTGGCAGGTATGTTCGATGCAAACGACATCTTGGCGGTCGCCAAGCACGTTGACAAAGCCGACGAAGACCCCGGCCGAATAGGAACAAATCGGGGCGTCGGGCGTCTGGCCATGCTGCCGGTACATCCAGGCTTCGAAGGCGTCGGTGGCCCTGATCAGGACCCGTCCGAGGGGCCATTCCAGGCTGTCAATGTCGAACTGCCCAAAACCGGCCGTCTGATAGGCCTTGATGCAGGCGGAAAAGACGGCCGATTTTTCTTTTCCAACTTGTCCTACAAATGATTTAGCAAAAGATGCCCCACCATTGGCTCCGGCCTGCTGCAAGACAGAATTTGTAAGCCGTTCCCCAATCAAGCCTTCAATCTGGCGGCGCATCCCCCAGAATCCAGCCTCTATATCCAGCAAGGCCATCCGCGCCCCGCCAAAATCTAGGAGGCCACTTTCCCTTTCTTCTAATAATTCGTGAATCGCCATTTAATACTGTTCAAGAAATATTAACTTCACTTCACTAATACCTCCCTTAATCTTATAGTCTTAGGTTTGCTTCCGAAAGTGACAAATATCACAAATATTTTTTATTTATTTCACAAGCCTTGAAAAACTCGGCGCCCCAAAACGGATTTTCTTGAGACATTTGCTCAACGCCGTCATTATCATGAAAGGGCAGATGGACAGGTGGTGCTAGAATTAAAATGATCTTGATGTCTTCAATTTCCGATTGGAGCCCAGTGACGGCGAGTTAATCGAAAGTCTGGAATTATAGATTTAGCCCGTAAAACCCAATAGCTTTAGCTTTGGGATGGTTCAGCTGAGTTCACCACAAGTATAAGGGCTTCACAATGGGCGAATGCCCATCAGCTTCAGCTGGGCCGACAG
>Ga0299914_10001738_pt1 | contig 14644 bp, 16 predicted proteins | sample RVTome_10_FD_201361 | JGI IMG/M metagenome (GOLD analysis project Ga0299914, IMG submission 201361) | Soil microbial communities from uranium-contaminated site in the Upper Colorado River Basin, Wyoming, United States - RVT153D57 (version 2) ...
GATCCGGCTCCGGTGACGATCGCGATCTTGCCCTCCAACAGCATCTGCCGATCCCCTCCCACTCGGTCCCATCGACGTGCGCCCCAGCGTGTCACCCCTCGGGCGGTGGTCCTTTACCCAGTGGCATGGCTCGGCCGGCAACGGACCTGACCCCGCGCGAACGGGCACCCACCGGCTGGGGAGCCGGTGGGTGCCCGGGGGGGCGGCCGAGTCGAGGGCTACTCGGCCGCGGTTGTGGCGGTGGTGTCCTCGCCGGTGTCGTCGGTCTCCTCCTCGAGCTCTTCCTCGAGCGTGGTCACGACGTCCTCCGCTCCTTCCTCGAGCGTGGTCACGACGTCCTCCACGGGATCGGAGTCGCCGTCATCGTCGTCATCGCCGCAGGCAGCGGCGCCGAAGCTGAGCAGGATGGCGGCCGCGCCGGCCGCGATCGGTGCTTTGATCGATCTGCGCATCAACACACTCCTTGGTGTGAGGGTTACAGCTGTGTTACAGCAAACGGCTCAGTACCCCCCGATCGGCACAACCGAAACATCACCGATTCGAGTTATCCGATCGGGAGACCGGACGAGGTCGTCAGACGGCCAGGTCGTCGACCACCTCGACACGAGGCAGGCGCGCCAGAGCGGTCGGATCGACCGCCAGCTTGCGGTCTCGGCTACCCCCACCGACGATGATCCGGTCGCGCTCGATGACGCGGCGGTCGACCCAGACGGGCAGCGAGTCGGGTAGGCCGATCGGCGTCACGCCGCCGATGTCCATGCCCGTCAGCTCGCGGGTCTCGGCGGCGGAGGCGAAGGAGGCCTTGCGGGACCCCAGCCGGCGGCGCACGATGCCGTTGACGTCGAGTCGGTTGGTGGCCAGCAGGACGCATACCGCGTAGGTGCGGGGCTCGGACTTGCCGACCACGACGATGGCGTTGGCGGATTCCTCCAAGGCGTAGCCGTAGGCGGCACAGAAGTCGGCTGTGTCGGCGAGGGCCGGATCGCAGGGCAGGATCTCGTGGTCGACGCCGTGGGCGATCAGCTCCTGGGTCACCCGATCCTCGGCCACGCCTCACAGCCTGCCAGATACCCGGCCTTGCGAACGGCTTGAACTCGGCTGACCCGTCGTGGTTAAGTATCCCTAACTGAGCCTTCGACAAGGTGACGAACGACCGCATGCCGCCGACCACCGCCAGCTCCCGAGCCTCCCTGGCTGCTCGTGGCGTGGGACTGGTCGTCGGCGTCTCCGAGCGGCGGGACGGCACCGACGTCGAGGTGGAGCGTGACGGTGCCGCCACGGTTGTGGCCCTCCCGACCCGACCCGACGACGACGCCGCCCGACACAGAGCCCTCAATGCCCGCCGCATCGGTTGGGTCCGCATCGATGTCGATCCCGCCGACCCGGCCACCAGCACCTGCACGCTGGTCAGCACCCCCCATCGCCTGCCGGTGCGGTGCAGGATCGGGCTTGCTGCCGCACTCGGTCTGGCCCGCCTCGGAGTGCCCACCGTGATCGGCACGAGGAGCTAGCTCACCGTGGTCGTCTGCCACTGCTACGCCGTCAACGACCGCCAGCTACGGTCCATGCTGGAAGTCGGGACGACGACCTTCGAGCAGATCGCCGCCATGTGCGGCGCTGGGGCCCGCTGCGGTGGCTGCCGGCAGCACATCGAGGAGATCCTCGAGGACCATTCGGCATCGAATCCGCTCCTGGCCCTACGGTCTGCCTGACCTCTCAGGCAAGGAGACCGAGCCGTGGACGGAGATCCCGAGGTTGTCGAGTTCCTCAACGACGCCCTCACCGCCGAGCTCACCGCCATCAATCAGTACTTCGGCCACGCCAAGATCTGCGAGAACTGGGGCTACGAGCGGCTGGCCGGGAAGTACAAGGACGAGTCCTGCGAGGAGATGCGGGACGCCGAGCGTCTGATGGAGCGGATCCTCATGCTCGAGGGCATGCCGAACATGCAGCGGCTCGGCACCGTCCGCATCGGCGAGACCGTCCCCGAGCAGCTGGATGCGGACCTCTCCCTGGAGCGCGACGCCGTTGACCGCTACCGCCGCGGCATCCAACTCTGCCTGGACAAGGGCGACGGCGGGACCCGGGAGCTGCTCGAGGACCTGCTGGTGGGCGAGGAGGAGCACCTCGATTGGATCGAGACCCAGCAGCGGCTCATAGGTGACATCGGTCTGGAGCGCTACCAGCAGAGCCAGATGCACGCTTGAGGCACCATCAAGGGGCCCCGGTGGCGGGGTGGGGTCGGGGGCTTGGTCCGGGGTGTCAGCTGCCGTGGGCGAAGCCGCGGCCGCTGCGATCGACGGGATCGGGCTCCAGGCCCAGGTAGGTGGCGCGCAGCTGATCCCAGGCCGCCAGGCGTGACCAGTCGGGCTCGAGGAGGACCTGCTGGGTGTCGGACAGGAAGGGGTTGGGCAGTAGCACGGTGCACAGCTGCGTGCCCTCGCCGTTGAACATCCGCAGGCCCCAGGTGGTGGGGACGCCGTCGTGCATCTGGCGGTACAGCTCTGCCCTCGAGCAGCGCCGGATGCGGCCCAGCTCGGGGCCCGACTCGGTGTGCTCGCCGATGCACAGGTGGAAGTGCCAGCGACCGAAGTCCACGGTGAGGTAGCCGTCGTAGGTTGAGATCCGGCGCGGGGGGTTGGGGGCGGCCACCTCCCAAGCCGCCCCCTGGACGACGACGCCGAACTGGATGCTCTGCCAGTAGCGCTCGAAGACGTCGGTGAGGACAGCGAGAAGGGTCGCCTCGTCGGTCGGCAGGGCGAAGAGCTCGAGTCTGGAGCCGTACTCCTCCACCACGACCGGCCCCGCCGCGCTCATCTGGTCGGGGTCGCTCATCCGACCAGTGACGCCACGTCCCCGGCGACGAACACCGTGACCAGCACGATGAAGGCCACGTTGAGCACGGTGACCGGCCAGCGCCACGGGTGGCGGCCGGACCAGAAGCGTCGGATGCTCATGACGTTGGCGGTGATGGCGACCACGCCGATAGCCAGCCCGAGCACCGGTCCCACACCCGAGCCGATGCCGATGAGAGGTGCCAGGAAGGGCAGGGCCACGTAGGTCAGAAGGCACCGGGCGGCCGACACCAGCACGGAGATGCTGAAAGCCCGCGCCGCCGGATCGACCTTGTCGCCCACCACGACCGCTGCGTCACCTCGAGAGGGAGCCACGTCGCTGCCCGTCTCGGCCATGACGTGTTCGGTCACTTCGCTCCTCGGTTTCGGTGTTCCCGCCTCGGTGCAGGGCCGGGTTCGGCCCCCATCATCGTCGCGCGCCACGGCTCACCCGCAACTCCACCCCTGTCCACACTCCCCAGCGCGGCCACGCTGCCCCAGCCTCGCAGCGCGAACCTAGGGTGCTCGCTGTGACCAGCAGCGGTCGACCGGGCGCCGGGCGGTCGACGGCGGCGTGAGCGGGGCCGACATCCGCGTCCTCGGCGCCGGTCCCGCTGGGCTCACGGCGGCGTGGCACGCCGCCCGGAGGGGCCACCACGTCATCGTGCAGGAGAAGGAGGACCACCCCGGCGGCATGGCGGCCAGCTTCGAGGTGGCAGGAGTACGGGTCGACCTGGGCAGCCACCGCCTGCACCCATCGATCGACCCACCGTTGCTGGCCGAGCTGCAGGGCCTCCTGGGAGCCGACCTGCAGGTGCGACCCCGATCTGGGCGCATCCGGCTGGAGGGGCGCTGGATCGCCTTTCCGCTGCGCACCGGGGACCTGCTGCGCCGGCTGTCGCCGTCCTTCGCCGCCGGCGCAGTGCGCGATGCCCTCACCGCCCCTTGGCGGCATCCCGAGGCGGACACCTTCGGCGAGGTGGTGCGGGCCGGGCTCGGGCCCACTGTGGCCGACGCGTTCTACGGCCCCTACGCCCGCAAGCTCTGGGACCGGGATCCCGACGCTCTGTCCGGCGAGCTGGCCCGGCGCCGCATCCAGACCCGCTCGCCCCTAGCCGTGGCCCGCAGGCTGCTGGGGGGCAAGTCCACCTTCCTGTACCCGCGTCGTGGCTACGGCCAGATCAGCGAGGCGCTGGCCGACGCCGCCGCCGGGGCCGGCGCCGACCTGCGCTTCGGCGAGGCCGTCACCCGCGTCGAACCCGATGCCGGCGCGCTGGTGTGGTCGACGTTGCCGCTGCCGGTGCTGGCCCGGCTGACGGTGCCGCCCGGTCCGCGGACGGCACTCCGTTCCCGGGCCATGCTCCTGGTGTACCTGGTGCTCGACCGGCCCCGCTACACCGCCTTCGACGCCCACTACTTCCCGTCCCTCGATGTTCCCCTGAGCCGACTGTCCGAGCCGAAGAACTACCGGGACGACCCCACCGACCCCGACGACCGCACCGTGCTGTGCGCCGAGGTGCCGTGCTGGGCCGGCGACGAGCTCTGGCAGACCGACGACGCCGGCCTCGGAGGCCTGGTGGCCGACGCGCTCGGCCGCAGCGACCTGCCCGCCCCGGCCCACGTCGGCGTCGAGGTTCGGCGGCTGGCCCACGTCTACCCCGTCTACGAGCTCGGTCACGAGGCCGAGCTGGCCAACCTGGAGGACTGGGCCGCCAGCCTCCCCAACCTGATCACGTTCGGGAGAGCGGGACTGTTCGTTCCCGACAACGCCCACCACGCCATGGCCATGGGGGCGGCCGCAGCCGCTGCCCTAGGAGACGACGGGCGCTTCGACCTCGCCGCCTGGCGGGCTTCCCGGGAGAGCTTCCGCGCCCACATCGTCGAGGACTGACTCGTCGCGGAAGAGCTCGTCGGGGACCGACGCCCAGCCGTCGGACCCGGCGCCCAGGTCCGATCCGCGGTCCGGTCCGCGGGCCCTGTCGTTGAGCTCACGCCGGACGGCGGGGAGGACTTGGCGCAGGTAGGGGATCAGACGCACGAACGACCGGCCCTCGGTACGGAACCGGTAGCAGATGGGTACCTCTCCGTAGCGGAAGCCCTTGGCCAACAGATCGAGCGTGAGCACCTGGGCGTAGTTGAAGTCGTGCACGATCGCCGCCGCCGTCGCCGCCGACGTGGACAGGGCCCGGTACCCCGACTGCCCGTCGGTGATGGGTTGGCGGGCGACGAAGGCGAGCAGGTGGGTGAGCACCAGGTTGCCCAGCCGCCGGTGGAGCCGCATGTGCTCGATGGTGCCCCGCAGGCGGGTCCCCACGACGTAGTCGGCCCGGCCGTCGAGGATCGGCCCGATCAGGTCTGCGAGTTGCTCGGGGGCGTACTCGCCGTCGGCGTCGCAGAAGGCGACGGCCACCGCGTCGCGCCCGACGGCCCACGCCAGTCCGGTCCGCACCGCTGCGCCCAGACCCCGGTTGTAGGAGTGGGACACGACCGTGGCTCCCGCAGAGGCGGCCCGCGCCGCTGTGGCGTCCGTCGAACCGTCGTCCACGACCAGTACCTCGACGGGGAGCCCGCACACCGTCGACGGTGCCCGGGCCACCACTTGGGCCACGGTGGCCTCCTCGTCGTGGGCAGGGAGGAACAGCACCACCGGTCCGGCCCCCGAAGCCGGCGCCGGGCGGGTGGTCGGTGGCGAGGCCAGCCGCCAGGGGCCGACCATGCCGGGCCCGGGATGGACCAGCGCCACCCCGCCGGCGGCCAGGGCGTAGAGGGTCTTCAGCCCGTGGGCCACCAGGGCGGCGGTGAGGCCGGCGGCGGCGTCGAAGCCGAGCGCCCCGTAGGCGGCCACCGACGCTGCCTCGTAGGAGCCGAACCCGCCAGGGGCGATGGCGGCCACCTGTGCCCCCACCGCTGCCGTGGTCACCCCCACGGCCTCGAGTGGGCCGACGTCGAGACCTGCCCAGCGGGCGCTGTGCCAGACCAGCACCGCTTCGAGCAGCCAGGCGACGACCACGCCGGCGGCAACGGCGGGCCCGGGCAGGCGGACCCGCGACAGGCTGCGCCGCCGGACCGACGCCAGCCACCACAGGGCGGCCGCTCCCACGGCCAAGGCCAGGACCAGGATCCCTGCGCCCCATCCCCCGAGCAGGCGACCGAACGCCATGGGCGCAACAGCCAGCCCGAGCACGCCGATAGCGGCGATGTCGGCGATCCGCAGCGCCACCGTCGAGGCCGCCAGCGGTTCGAGGGACAGCCGGGTCCGCCGCTGCACGCTGAGCACCCGGAACGGCTCGCCCAGGCGGAGGGGCAGCACGTGGTTGGCACCCAGGGACAGATGGATGCCGGCCAGGGCATGGTCGAAGGGGAGGTCGGGCAGGACCCGCTGCCAGAGCACGGCCCGCAGCGCGAAGGCTGCCGCGAACGCCCCCAGGGCGATGGCCACACCGGCGGGCTGGTCGACCATGGCCCGCACCGCATCACCCGTTGCGGACCAGTCCGCGCTGGCGCCGACGGCGACGGATCCCACCGCCAACGCCGCCAGGCCCGTGACCCAGGCCAACCACGGAGAGATATGTCGCCTACCCATGTCGAGTTAGGTGATCTTTACACAGCCGGCGGGGCGTCGCTAGCCTCCCGTCGTGGCGCAGGGACGAGTGCCGGCGTGAGGATGCCGGTGCGGCGGGTGCCGGCGTGAGGACCGTCCCGCATCCCGCGGCACGGCTGCCGGTCTTGATGGTGGTGATCGGGTTCGTCGTCACGGTGATCGGGTGGCTGGCCCTGGACGCCAGGGCCACCTACGGCGCCCGTACCACCGCGGACGAGCCGCAGTACCTGCTCACCGCGTTGAGCCTGGGCGAGGACCTCGACCTGGACATCTCCGACGAGATCGCAGGCGAGCGGTTCCGGTCCTTCCACGAGGTCGACCTCGATCCACAGACCCGGGTGCGGGCCGACGGCAGCGAGGTGAGCCCCCACGACCCACTGCTCCCGCTGGTGCTGGCCTTGCCCATGGCTGCGGGTGGCTGGGTGGGGGCGAAGATGACGCTGGCCGCCATCGGCGGGCTGCTGGCCGCCGCACTCCTCTGGGTGGCGGTACGCCGGTTCGGCACGTCGCCACCGGTGGCGGCCCTCGTTGTGGCGGCCTTCGCGGTGACACCGCCCTTGACCAGCTACGGCACCCAGGTCTATCCGGAGCTACCCGCCGCCCTGGCCGTGACGGTGGCCATCGGCGCCGCCATGGGGCCGCTGCGAGCCCGTGGGCTCGTGGTGTGCGGCCTGGCGCTGGTGGCCCTGCCCTGGTTGGCGGTCAAGTACACCACGGTCGCTGCCGTACTCGGCATCTGCGTGCTGGTCGTCCTCGGCCGTGACCGGCGCTGGCTCCCGGCCACCTGGCTCGCCGCGGCCATTGCTGGGGCAGGTGGCATCTACCTGGTCCTGCACCGGGTGCTCTACGACGGCTGGACGGTGTACGCCAGTGGCGACCACTTCACCGCCACCGGCGAGCTGTCGGTCGTCGGCACCGACCCGGACTGGGCCGGTCGCTCGGTCCGTCTGCTCGGCCTGGTGGTGGACAGGGGCTTCGGACTGGCCGCCTGGTCGCCCGTCTACCTGGTGGGGGTCGCCGCCCTCGGGGCCTTCCTGGCAGCGCGGCCGCCACGCTGGGGGATCGTGGCCGCGCCGCTGGCCGTGGGCTGGCTGAATGCCACGTTCGTCGCCCTCACCATGCACGGCTGGTGGTGGCCGGGCCGTCAGGTTGTGGTGGCGGTGCCGGCCGTGGTGCTGATGACGGCGTGGTGGGCCAGCAGGCTGCGGGCGGCGGTGCCATGGGTGGTGTCGTCCGCCGCGGTGGGGCTGTTCGGTTGGCTCTGGCTGGTGGCCGAGGCCAGCTCGGACCGCCTCACCCTCGTCTTCGACTTCGAGCAGACGGCGAACCCCCTGTACCAGATCTGGCGTCTGGTCCTGCCCGACGGGCGGCGAGATCTGGCCGCCGATCCGGCTCTGACCGTGGTCTGGTGGATCGCCGTCGCCGCCTTGATCGCCGTCGGTGTGTGGTCCGTGCGCCGGGCCGAGCTGCCGGTGAGCCTCGAACCCGGCCGCTCGCTCAGAGGATCACGCGGTAGCTTGTGGCGTCGACGGGAAGTGGCGCAGTTTGGCAGCGCGCTGCGTTCGGGACGCAGAGGTCGCGGGTTCAAATCCCGCCTTCCCGACGCCGAACCCTTGGGTGGCAAGGGTCCACCGGTCCGCGAGGAGCGGCTGCCTGCCCAGGGAATCGATGCGGGCGGGACCGCGCAGGCGTCTAGGTTCGGGGGATGACCTCGGGGTCGCTCTCAGCCATCTACATCCATCCGATCAAGTCGTGCCGGCGCATCGAGCTCGACCAGGCTTCCGTTGCTGCCACCGGGCTGGCCGGGGACCGCGAGTGGCAGGTAGTCGCCGCTGACGACAGCACCCTGACCCAGCGCCAGCACCGGGTGCTGGCCACCGTGCAGCCGGAGCCCATCGAAGGCGGTCTGCGCATCTCGGCCCCTGGGCACGGCACCGTCGAGGTGGAGCGCCCCCTGGGCAACGACCGCACCGTGCTGGCCCTGGCGGGCGACGCCGTGGAGGTGGGCGACGCCGGCGACGCTGCCGCCACATGGTTCACGGCCCTGGTCGGCGTGGATTGCCGTCTGGTGGCGGTCACCGATCAGACCAACCGCACCATCCCGCTCGTCAAACAGCAACCCATCACGTTCGTCGACGCCGGCCCGGCACTGGTCACCAACACTGCGTCTCTCCAGTACCTCCGGCACCGGGCCCGGGAGCCCTTCGAGATGGAGCGCTTCCGCCCCAACCTCGTCGTGGACACCGACGAGCCATGGGTGGAGGACACCTGGAAGTCCTTCGACATCGGTGCTGCCCACCTGGACCTCGTGCTGCCCTGGCCGCGCTGCACCATCCCCCAGATCGATCAGGACACCAGCGAACGGCACAAGGAGCCGGCGGTGGTGCTGCGCGCGCACCGCTGGTGCGAGTCGGTTCCCCACATGCCGGCCGGGCTGCGCGCCGTCCTCGAGGGCAATGCCCTGTTCGGCATCGCCTGTGCAATCGGGCCCGAGGGCAGCACCGTCAGGCTCGGCGACGCCCTCACCGTGCATGCCACCACCGAACCTCTGATCGCCCCACCGACCTGAGTTCCGGCCGCGAACCGGGGCCTCAGCCGTGGTGGAGCTCGACTCGTCCCAGCTCGCCGAAGTCGGCGAGGGCGGTGGCGCCGGGGGGGAGTGGGGCGATGCCGGTGCAGGAACCCGTGGTGACCACCTGACCGGCGGTCAGGCCCTGGCCTCGGTCCGCGAGGTGGTTGGCCAACCAGGCCAGCGACTCGAGCGGGTGTCCCATGGCATCGCCGCCCCGGCCCCTCCCCGCTGTCTCCCCGTCGATGGTCATCGTCACCGGGATCGATGACAGGTCCTGGTCCTCCGAGCCCGGTGTCGCCGCTCCCAGCACCAGCCCTGCGTTGGCCCCGTTGTCGGCGATGAGCGCGTACAGGCCGACGCCGAACGGGTCCGCGAAGCGGCCGGCCACGATCTCGATGGCCGGGTGCATCGACGCCACCGCCACCGCCACGTCCTGGCGGTCGTACGGCCGGTCCCGAGCGGTCAGGTCGGAGCCGAGGACGAATGCCAGCTCCCCTTCGACCGCCACGCCGCTGCCCGTTCGCCCCGGCAGGCTGGCCGGGCTCTCCAGCACGGACGACTCGAGTATCCGGCCGGCGAAGGGACGGTCCGTGGAGAGCATGGCCAGGGCCGCCGCCGACGTGGCCCCCACCTTCCAACCGGCGACGCCCCGTCCGCCCATGGCCGCCCAGGCATCCTGAACCTGGTACGCCTCTTCGTGGTCGGCGGGGTCGCAGTCGGGCGGCAGCGCGGTCAGGGCGTCGCCGGTTCGCAGCGCCCCGTCCAGCAGGGTGGCAGCACGTTCGGCGGCCTCTGGGGTCACGCCGACCGCCCCGCCGGGTGACGCGGCTGCACGGCTGTTCCTCAGTCCGGCGAGGCGCCGAGCGCATCGGCGGTGTGCTCGGGTGTCTCGTGGATGTGTCCGCCCTGCAGCAGGGTGGACACGGCGCGCCGGATGCGGAAGGAGTCCAGCGGCTTGACCAGCCAGCCGTCGGCGTCGGAGTGGCGGGCCAGGAAGACGTCGGCAGGCCGATCCAGGAGCATCAGCACCGGGATGCTGGGCAGTCGCCCGGCGCCGGACTCCAGGCGAAGGTCGAGGCAGGTGGCCATCCCCCCCATGTTCCCGATCTGCAGGTCGAGGATCACGAGATCGGGGGTGGAGCGTTGCACTGCGGGTCGCACGTCCTGACCCCGGCGCACCAGGCGGACCGACGTGTCCTCCCCACCGATGGAGGCGTTGATCTGCTCGGCGAGCCAGTCGGCGTCGGTAGCCAGCAGGACGTCGGTCACGGGTGCCGAGGCTAGTGGGCGCCGATCGTGGCTACGGTCGGAAGGCGAAGCGCGAGGGGCCCGTGCGCAGCGTCGGCCGCACCAGGTCTGCCCAACGCGTCAGGTGCGAGCGGGTGTCGCGCGGATCGATGATCTGCTCGATCTCGAAGTGCTCGGCCGACCGGAACGGCGAACGCAGGCGGTTGAGACGGTCCTTGATGCGGGCCAGGTGGTCGTCGGGGTCTCCGGCCGCGGCCAGCTCGGCCTTGTAGGCGACCTCGATGCCTCCCTCGATGGGCAGCGAGCCCCAGTCGCCGGACGGCCACGCCATGCGGAAGCCCCGCTGGCCGGCCTTGCGGTTGGAGGCCCCGGCCACGCCGAACGCCTTGCGCACGACGATGCACATGAACGGCACGGTTGCCTGCCCGAGGGCGGCCAGGGCCTGGCTGCCGAAGCGGATGGTGGCCGCCTCCTCGGACTCCTTGCCGATGAGGAAGCCGGGGCAGTCCTCCAGGTGCACCAGGGGGAGGTGGAAGGTCGAGGCCAGGTCGATGAAGCGGGTGAGCTTACGGGACGAGTCCGCCGTCCAGGCGCCGCCGTACACGTAGGGGTCCTCCGCGAACATGGCAACGGGCCACCCGTGGAGGCGGACCAGACCGCAGATCACGGACTTCCCCCAGTCGCGGCCGATCTCGAAGAAGGACCCCGTGTCCGACACCGATTCGATGATCGTGCGCATCTTGTACACCCGGCGCGGGTCCCTGGGCACGATGTCTAGCAGCGCCTCCTCCCGCCGCTCGGGATCGTCTGTGGGCTCGCAGCGTGGCGGCAACTCGTCCACGCTGGACGGCAGGTAGGACAGGAAGCGGCGGGCCAGCTCGAAGGCCTCCTCCTCGCTCCCGGCGGCGTCGTCGATGGCGCCGTTGCGGGTGTGGATGTCGGCGTGGCCAAGCTCCTCCTTGCTGACCGAGCCCAGGCTCGCCCATTCGACCAGGGCGGGGCCGGCGATCATCATCTGGGCTGTGCCCCGCACGATCACCGAGTAGTGCGAGGTCGCCACCCGGGCGGCGCCGATACCGGCCACCGAGCCCAGGGCCAGGGACACCGACGGCGCCACGGCCAGGTGTGCCACCACCGTCTCCCAGCCGCGCATCTCGGGGATGTACGTGCGACCCGCCGTCTCGATGGTCTTGACCGAGCCGCCTCCGCCCATCCCGTCGATGAGGCGGACGTGGGGGAGCCGCAGCTCCACCGCCAGCTCCTCGGAGGTCTGCCGCTTCTCGGGGATGGAGGCGTCGGCCGAGCCACCCCTGACCGTGAAGTCGTCGCCGGACACCACCACCGGCCGGCCGTCGATCCGGGCGGTCCCGAACACGAAGTTGGAGGGGGTGAAGTCCACCAGCCGGCCCTGGTCGTCGTATCCGCCCACCCCGGCGGTCTTGCCGATCTCCCGGAACGACCCGGCGTCGGCTACGGCGTCGACTCGCTCGCGGATCGTCAACTTGCCGAACTCGTGCTGGCGGGCGACCTTGTCGGGCCCGCCCATGGCCGCGGCGAGCTCTTCGCGATGGCGCAGCTCGTCGATCTCGGGCTGCCAGGTCATCGGTTCGCCTCCTCCCGCTCGGTCGCGCCGCCGCTCAGCGTTGCACGTCCACGAGCGCATCCCCGAAGTCGCCCAGAGCCTGCAGGTCGCGTACGTCCATCTCGAAGCGCGGCAGCCGTGCCGACGCCAGCCCGGCGTGGCGCTCGGTCAACGGAGCCACGGCCTCACGCTCGCGCCGGGCCGTGGCGGCCAGGTCGCACGCCGTCTGCCAGCGCTGGGCCAGTGGGTGGCCGGGGTCGAGGCCCGCCAGCAGCGCCCGGTCGGCCGCCGGAACCTCGCCGGCTGGGTCCGGGTGGAGGAGGTTCACGACCAGCGCGGCGACAGGGATGTCCCGCTCTGCCAGCGCCTCGTCGAGGGCCATGGCCTCGTCGACGGTGTCCGGCCGGGGTGAGGCGACCAGGACGAAGCCGGTGTCGGGCCCGGCCAGCAGGTCCGTCACCGCCCTGGCCCTGGCCCTGAAGCCGTCCTGCATGCCGTCGAAGGCCTCGAAGAACGTGACGGCGTCCTCCAGGACCTGGGTGCCCACCACGTTGGACGCCATGCGTACGAAGGCCCGAGCCGCCACGCTCACCACTCGCACCATGCCTCGCGAGGGGGCGGTGAGCATCCGGTAGACCCGGTTGTCGAGCAGGGCGACCAGCCGCTGGGGAGCGTCGACGAAGTCGAGGGCGTGACGGGACGGCGGCGTGTCCACCACCACCAGGTCGAAGCGGTCGTCGGCCCACAACGCGTACAGCTCCTCGGAGGCCATGTACTCCTGGGTGCCCGAGAGCGCGCCGGCCATGTTTTCGTAGAACGGGTTGGCCATGATCCGCTCGGCCTGGGTCGGGTCCGCGGCCCCCTCGACGACGAGACGGTCGAAGGTGGCCCTGGCGTCGAGCATCGATGCCCACAGCTCGCCTTGCACGTCGAGGTCCAGCAGCCGCGGCTCGCCGCCCAGACGACCGCTCATGCCCATGGCGTCTGCCAGGCGCCTGGCCGGGTCGATGGTCACGACCACCACCCGGCGTCCCTGGCGGGCACCGGCCAGGCCCAGGGCCGCAGCGGTGGTCGTCTTGCCCACCCCACCCGATCCGACGCAGACGAGCACACGTTTGCTGCCCACCAGTTCTGCCATCCCGGAAGTCACGTCGCCAGCACCTGATCGGACAACCGCTCGACGAGGTCACGGCCGCTGTCGGCCCTGTAGACCCAGTCGAGCTCGATGCGGCGCAGCGGCAGCTGCTCGGCCAGACGCTCGATCTGGGCGTCCTGGACGGCGCGGCGGACCCGCCGGTAGCGCCCGGCCGCGTCCAGGCCGGCGAGGGTGCCTTCGGCCAGGCGGAGCCCGGTCTCCGACGCCAGTTCGGCCGCGGTCGAGCCGGTGCCGCTGTCCGGCGGCGGCTCGCATCCGTTGACAACGACCGGTCCCAGATGCAGGCCGATGTCGTCCTCGAGGGCGAAGGCGGTCTCGATCAGCTCGGTGACCGGTGTCTCCTCTGCCACCGTGACCAGCACGACCCTGGTGCGGTCGCCGTCCTGCAGCAGCTGCAGGGCCCGCTGGGATTGCGAGTGGATGGGCCCCATGCGGGCCATGTTCAGCAGGGTGGCCGGGGCCCTCAGGAAGCCGATGGCGTGACCGGCCGCGGGCGCGTCCACGACGACCAGGTCGATGTCGGGCCGCTCGGCCAGCTGGCGGATCTTCCCCAGGATGAGGATGTCCTTGATGCCCGGTGTGGCGGTGGCCACCAGATCGAGCATCCCGGTCCTGGTCAGCCGGTGGGACAGGCGCCGCAGACCGTGATCGCCCAGGTACTCGACGAGGGCGTCGTCGGGGGGCAGGGTGCGGCCGAGGACGCCGCCGTCGCCGTCTCCGGCAGCCACCAGCTCCCGCTCGTCGTAGTGCAGGGAGCTGGCACCGAAGGCCGTGGCCAGGCCGCGCTTGCCCTCGATGTCCACGGCCAGCACGCGCCTGCCCGTGGCCGAGGCGGCGCGGGCCAGCACGGCCGCGGTCGTCGTCTTGCCGACACCCCCCTTGCCAGCAACGATGACAACCTTCGCCCCCTCGAACAGCTCGTCTCGCCCCACTCGACCTCCGGAGGTCCCTGCCGGTTTGCGACCACTGAGGTTCTACCTGCTCGTCGCCGCCGTTCTGGTGACCGGCGCCGCCGCCGTTCTGGTGACGGGTGCCGCTACCGCGGCCGCCCAGGACGACGCGCCGGCATCCACCGCGTCGACCGCGCCGGAGCCGGGCCCCGGCACCGCCACCGCGAGCTCCGAGGACGTCATCGACGTGTTCGAGGTGGCCGGCCTCGTCGATCCGATCAACGCCGACGCCATCGAGCGGCGCGTCGCCGCTGCTGAACAGGACGGAGCGCTGGCTCTGGTGCTGCAGGTGTCGAGCCCGGGGCACGTCATCGGGGTGGCCGAGCTGGAGGCGCTGGCGGACCGGATCGCCACGGCAGAGGTGCCGGTGGCCGTGTGGATCGGTCCGGCCGGTTCGCAGGCCACAGGTGGCGCCGCGCTGCTGGCCACCGCCTCGGACCTGATCGGCATCTCGGTGGGCAGCCGTATGGGCGACATCGGCGACGACGTGGAGCTGCCTCCGGAGCTGGAGCCTCTACGGGACCGGGCCGTAGGGGTGGACGAGGCGCGGGCGCTCGGCCTGCCGGTGTCCGACGCCAGCGTTCTGGGTGACTTCCTGCTGGCCATGGAGGACGCCGGGCTGGTGCCACAGATCACCGAGGTGGTGACCGGTGACGACGGCACCCCGGGTCGCCGGCCCATCGTCCAGGTCCGTTTCGGGC
>Ga0299914_10001739_pt1 | contig 14642 bp, 18 predicted proteins | sample RVTome_10_FD_201361 | JGI IMG/M metagenome (GOLD analysis project Ga0299914, IMG submission 201361) | Soil microbial communities from uranium-contaminated site in the Upper Colorado River Basin, Wyoming, United States - RVT153D57 (version 2) ...
GCCCGCGCGGCGCACGACTGGGGCCTGGCAAGCTGGCTCGGGGGGAGCATGTTCGGCAAGTTCGCGCTCAACCCCTCCGTGACCCAGATCAGCGACCACCGCGAGCGCGGCAAGGTCGTCAACGCTGCCTGGAACGGCTACAACCTGATCAACACCGTCTCGCTCGGCGCCGTCGCGGCCGGCTGGTTCGCGTCGCGCCTGACCGAGACCCACCCCACGCGACTCTCCGACAGGGAGCGCGACCTGGCCAAGGCCAAGGACGGCCTCACGATCGTCGCTCTCCTGACCGGCGCGGCAAGCGGCATCGAGGGAGCCCGGCTCGCCAAGGCCGAGCCCGAAGGCGCGGTCCCGATCGAACGCGGAACGGTGCCCGCCGAGGATACGCCGAAGCCGGCCGCACGAATCCAGCGGATGCTCGGAGCGCTCGGCACCGCCAACATCGCGTCAGGCGTCGGCCTCGTCGTCGTCAACGCGATGCTCGCCCAAGCCAACCACAGCCGCCCGCCGCTGCGTCGGGCCCTGCTACGCCGCAGCAAGTAGCCGCAGCAACGCCCAACCGCGACCGATTACCTCGAGCGCCGCGACATCCGGATGTATCGCCTGCCGACCGCCCTGGCGCCCTACGCCAGCCATCCGGAGCTGACGCAGTTCCACAGCCAGATCGAGGAGTGCGCGTCAGAGCTTGCCGAGGTCGGAGCCTTGGCGCGCGGGCGCGATGTGCGGCTCTCGACACATCCCGGCCAGTACACGGTACTCAACTCCGAGCGTGTCGAGGTGCGCGCTGCCGCGGTCGCCGAGCTGGAGTCGCAGGCCGCGCTACTCGACGCGATGGGACTCGGCGAGGAGGCGGTCGTCGTGCTGCACGTCGGCAGCGCCACCGGCGGCGTCGCGGCGTCGCTGGACCGCTTCCTCGCGGGCTTCGAGCTGCTGTCCGACGCGGCGCGTGCCCGTCTCGGGATCGAGAACGACGACCGCAGCTTCGGGCTCGCCGACGTGCTAGTGCTCGCCGAGCGGACGGGGCTGCGGGTCGTCTGGGACGCGCTGCACCACCGCTGCCACGATCCGGCTGGGATTCCCGACGACGAGGCGCTCGCCTCGGCGCTCGCGACCTGGGACGACGGCGCTGTGCCGAAGATCCACTACTCCTCCCCACGACTCGACGTCCAGCAGCGCCGAGTCCGCTCCGGTCGCCGCGTCGAGCGCCAGCTCGTGCTGCCGCAACTGCGAGCGCACGCCGACCTGATCGACCCGATCGGCTTCGAGCGGTTCCTGCGTGACGCCGCGGGCGAGCGCGACTTCGACGTGATGCTCGAGGCCAAGGCGAAGGACCTCGCGCTGCTGAGGCTGCGCGACCAGCTCGGCGAGCGCGGCCTCGTCTTCGAGCGCGGCCGGGTCCGCGTGCCGCGTCCAGGCCGCGGCTCGGGCTAGCAGGTTGCAGGGCCCTTGGCTCGTGTGCTGCGCGGGCCTCGCGCGACGGTGCGCTCGCCAGCTCAGCGTCGTCTGAGTCCTCGTCCTGATCGGGTAGCGGTCGAGTCCGGCGCCGACGATCGGGGCGAGCTCGACAGCCAGCCCGCCGATTTGGGCATCCCGCAGACTCCCCAAGAACGCCGAAAGCCGCTCTACCGTCGTCTCTGACACCGGCTATGGCTGCTATGCGACTCCACCGGCGCGATGGCGATCGACTTCGCGGCGCTGCGAGACCACCTAGTGCCCCGAGCCGTTGGTCCACTGGCAGTAGGCGCCGAGGCTCTCGAGGATCTCATCTGCGTCTTGTGCCAGACGTAGGGCTTGGGCACGTCGTTCCAGTTGGCGATCCAGCTGCGGATCGGGCCACGAGGCTCTGACCGAGCGGTGGGCACCGCGCTTGATCCACTTCGTGGTCAGCTCGGCGAACCAGCGCTCGACCGGATTCAGCCAGGAGTTGTAGGTCGACGTCGAGCCGTTCGACGACATGTGGATCGCGCTGGCAAGAAAGCGGAGGCCATGGACGCTGTGGTCGATCCGTCCGGGCAGGACAAACCTCGCGAAGCTGCGTTTGTTCTGGGAGGACGAGTGGGCGAAACTCCCGCCTGCTGTAGTTGATCCGCTTATTTCGCGCTTCTCGCGGCCGAACGTAGTTGAACGAACACGCCGCGCAAGCCCGGAAATCAACCTCACTTTGACCTCACCCGGCCCCAGGGCTTGCCCCATCGGCCTTTTCGGCGGTTTTGAGGTTCCCCAGAAACGCGAAAACCCGCTTGATAAGCGGGTTTCCATCCGATAGCGGGAACCCGCGACCTTCGGGTTATGAGGATGAACCGTGAACTCGGCTGGACTACGTGGAGCGCGGTTTCAAGCGGTTTTCGCGCGATCGAGCTACGTGGAGATCGGCTGGAATCTGTGGGGCATGTTGCCCCAGGCGGCTCAACGTGGATCGCTGCCGTAGACGGTGGCTCGATGGCGGATAGCGGCGACACGAACCGTCTGCCCACGGTCAGTGAGCTGGTAGAGGATGCGGTACGAACCGACCCGCAGCGAATACAGGCCGCGAAGCCGTCCACGAAGCACATGCCCCGCCTCCGGCTCGCGCTCCAGCTGCCCCAGGGCATCCTCAACCGCGTCAATGAGCGGCCATCCCAACTCAAGCAGCTCGCGGCGGGCGCGGCGGGCGAGAACAAGACGCGCCAACGATCAGCTGGCGGTCGGTCGGCGTTCTGCCAGCTCGGTACGAAGCTCAGACAGCGAGATCGTCTCCCCGCGCTCGATCTCGGCAAGGCCCGCCTCCAACGCCGAGAGGGCGTCGGGATCGGAGAGAACCTCGGCGGTCTCCTCCAGCGCCTCGTACTCGTCGATTGGAACCAGGGCCGCCGCGGGCGCCCCGTTGCGCGTGACGAGCACGTGATCGCGACGGTCGCTGACGTCGTCGAGCAGGCTGCTGAGGTGGGCACGCAGCTCGCGCACCGGAACGGTCTTGGCCATACAGCAAGCGTACAGGATCGTGTACACGGTGGCGGGTGCTTTGCATGGGATTCACGACGCGACAGCAACGGTAGCCTTCGGTCGATGGCCCACCACAAGCGCAAACGACCCAAGCACCGCCGTGCTGGATGCCTTCTCTGCAAGCCCCAGAAGCTGACCGCGAACGCAAAGGCTGACCGACGCAGGGAGATGCGCACCGCGCTGAAGCACGAGGCCGCCGCATGACGGCGCCCGCCGCAGGATCCGCTGATCGGCGTCGTTGACCGCGGCTCGTAGGCCGTTGACGCCGCCGAGCGGGTGAAGCAACTTGGGCCTCGCGACCGCGGCGTGGATTTCGTGGAATCCTCGATTGATATGAGTGATGCACCAGGGCGACGTCGGCGCCGGGGGAGCGCAGGCCGAGCGCTATCCGCAGAGCGTCGAGCACGAGGTCGGTGCGCATGTTGGTGGCCAGCTGCCAGCCGACGACCTGGCGGGAGAAGACGTCGATCACGAAGCTGAAGAAGACCACTCCCTCCCAGGTGCGCAGGTGGGTGAAATCGGCCACCCAAAGGGCATTGGGCCGCTCCGCGGTGAAGTCGCGCTCCACCAGGTCTGGCTTTCGCTTTCCCGCCGGATCGGGCGTGGTGGTGCGCCAGGGCTTGCCCCGGCGCTTGGCGCCCTGGATCCCGTTCGCTGCCATCAGCCGCTCCACCGTGCAGCGGGCGACGCTCTCGCCGCGGCGCAGCAGCTCCTTCCAGACCCGCCTGGAGCCGTAGGCGTGGTAGGCGCCGGCGTGGACCCGCTTGATCTCGGCGAGCAGGCGCTCGTCCTCAACCCGGCGGCCCGAGCGGTGGCCGCTTCGGCGCTCGTAGTAGGCGGAGGCCGACACCCCCAGGGCCCTGCAGATCGGCTCGACCCCGAAGTCGGAGCGGCGCTCTTCGACGAACGCGCTCACTTCGGCCGGTGCGGGTCGAGCTCGGTCGCGAAAAAAACCGAGGCGGCCTTGAGGATCTCGTTGGCCGCGGGGCCTATCCCTCGTAGGCGTCTGCCCTTCGATCGGGCGCCGCGAGGACGTGCGAGCCAACCGTGAAACCGTCTACGAGGCGGGTCTGCGCGCCTGGCCGCAGCTGCATGTTGGCGTGGACGGCGCGCGGCGCGAGGGACCGGTGCGCACGATGGCCAACATGCGCGGCTTCTTCCGCCCAGCCGCCGGACCCGGCTGGGTTCTCGTCGGAGACGCGGGCCACTTCAAGGATCCCACCCCCGGCCAGGGAATCGCCGACGCGCTCCGCCAATCCGAGAAGCTGGCCACGACGATCACCCGCGCACTCGACGGCGACAATGGCGGGCTGGACGAACGGGTTGCAGATGCTCCTGGCGTCGGGCATGAGCCGACACAGCCGATCGCGGAGCAAGAAGCCAGTGAGTTGGGGGCCAGCTAATCGAAGGCTCGCGGACTCGGCGCGGCGGAGAGGAAGGCTCGCAGATCCTTCATCAGCAGCATGAGGTGAAGGGGATCGGTTGGAGACTCCTCGAACCCGAAGCGCTTGTACCAGCGGCTCGCACGCTCGTGCTTGGCGTGGACGAGCATGACGCGAATCCCGAGCTCGTCGGCCGCGTCATCGGCACGCAGCATCGCATCCTGAAGCAGCGACCGCCCGAGCCCCTTCCCCTGGTGCGCGGCGTCAACCGCCAGTCGAGCCAAGAGAACGGCGGGAACCGGCCGCCTGCGCGGCTGACCTTTGAGCACTCGCCCGCTCGCCTGCTCGGGACGCAACTCCGCCGCAGCGAGGGCGTAGTAGCCGACGACGCGCTGGCCGTCGCCGCAGACGAAGACGCGCGCCGAGCCGGCACGCTGGGCGCTGAGCGCATGGTCGGCCAGCCACCGGTCAAGCTCGGGCTCCCCACAGTCGAATCCCTCGCGCTCGTGCCCGCGCTCGAGCGGCTGGGGACGGGAACAGGCCACCGGGCGCGGACGCTACTCGAAGGCGCTTGGCCGCGAAAACAGCTCTCTGAGTCCGGCGGGGACCCGGGGAGGCCGGTCGAGGATCTCCGCGAGGCGATCCCAGCGCTCATCGTCGAGCGTGAACACGGTGCGGTCTGCCAGAACCCTCTCGGCCTCGAGAACCGCCGCGCTGCGAACGAACTCGCTCAACTCGCGGTCGGACTCATCGGCGGCCTTGCGAACGACAATGTCGTCGTCGGGGGCTACCCGGAGATTCCAGCGGGAGTTCCTCGTGCGGGTACTCATCGTAGCGATTGTACAGACCGCGTGCGTACAATGCCTCTGACTACAGGCGAAGCGCTCGCCAGCCTCGATCCCGACTAATGCGGCGCCGCTATTGCACAGCCGAGAACGGCGGTGACGAACTCGGCGAAGACCTCGTCGGGGAGCGCCTCCGGATCGGCGGCCCGCTCGAAGGCGAGCCCGTTCAGTGAGGCGGCGATCGCCGTCGCGAGCATCGGCGCCGGGAAGCGAAGCTCGAAGCCGAGCTGCGCCGCGACCCGTTCCAGGGTCTCGGCAAGAGCGTCGCGGATCGCATCGCGGCGCTTCGCCAGCTCACCCTGAAGCTCGGGGTTGCGGACGCTTAGCGACCAGAACTCATAGAAGAGGAGCGGCCAGTCAGGGTCGCGCTCGAGGAAGGCGCGGAGCTTCTCCGCGGCCTCTTTGCCCGGCTCCTCCCCCTCTGCCGCCTCTGCGATCGCTTCGACCTCCGCGACGCGCTCACCCACCTGGCGGTCAGCGATCGCGAGAAAGAGATCCTCCTTGCCGGCGAAGTTCGAGTAGAGCGCGCCGATGGTGAAGCCCGCCTCCGCGGCAATCTCCCCAACCGTGGCCCGGTGATAGCCGCGCCGGGCGAACACCTTGGCCGCGGCCTCGATCAGCCGCTCGCGGGTCTGCTGCTGGGTCTCTTTGCGAGTCAGGACGGCAGGCATTGTTCACATAGTCTACGCTATTTGGATAGCAGCCACTATCTGAGCTAGGAGCCCGGAGATGCCGACCGCCAGCACCGCCACCGATCAGACCGAGACGGCCCGCCTTGCCCTGGAGGAGGTCTGCTCGGGCCGGGACCTCGGCGGGATCGCCCGCGTCTACCACCCCGACTTCGTGGATCACGTCAACCGCCTCACCTACCGCGGCCACGCCGGGGCGCGGCAGTCGGTCGCTCTCTACCTGGCGCTGTTCCCCGACCTGCGCTTCGAGGTCGATGAGCAGGTGAGCGAGGGCGAAAAGGTCGCCTCGCGCTGGACCCTCCGCGGCACCCACCGCGGCAGATCGGTGGAGCTGCACGGCATCGTCATCAGCCGCTTCGAGGATGGCCGGATCATCGAAGACGGGGTATGCCCTTCCGTCCCCCGATTCGGCTCTGGGCCTGATCAGGCAGCCGATTTGATGATCAGCGACTTGTAGGGGTGCGGGTCGGTGGCCACCGCGCCCTCCAGTAGGCGATAGAAGAGCAGCCCGCGATGCCGTGATCGCCGGCGGTTGAAGCGGAAAGTGAACTCGTCGAGGTAGTAGTCGAGCTGCTCGTGGGAGACGCCGCCCTGGTGCCCCTGGTGTGTGCCGAGCAGCCAACGCTTGAGCAGGCTGACGACGCGGTGGACCTCGGGCATGAGGACGTGGGCGGGGTCCTCGCTGGTGGCGACGTTGGTGATCACGTGGTCGAAGCGGTGGCGCCCGATGCCGTTGTAGCCGGCCCAGCCGTCGGTGTGGACCTCGGCACCGCGCTCGACGTGCCCCAGGACGAAATCGGTCAGCACCTCTTCGGAGGCGTTGGGGATGCGCTTCATCCGCACCCTTCCCGGGCCGTTGCCGCGAACCTCGGCGGCGATCGCGACGAGTGTCTTGCGCGGGTCGCCGCGGCCTTTGTGGCCGCGCTTGACGCCGCCGATGATCGTCTCGTCGACCTCGACGACGCCGTTCATCGCCTCGCGGTCGGGTCGCACCATCGCGCGTCGCAGCTTGTGCAGCCACGACCACGCGGTGCGGTAGCTGCCCAGGCCGAGCACACGCTGCAGCCCGAGTGCGCTGACGCCCTGTTTCTGGTTGACCACGTACCAGACCGCGGCAAACCAGCTGACCAGCGGCGTGCGGGTGCCAGCGAAGATCGTGCCCGCGGTCACCGACGTCTCGGCCCGGCAGCTCGCGCAGCGGCGCAGCCCATCGCCCATCTGCCACCAGCCGCCGTCGATCGAGCCGCAGAACCGGCAGACGAAGTGCTCGTCCCACCGCAGCCGCTCCAGGTCGCAGGCAGGCTCCGTCGTCGGGGAACCAGGCCAGCAGCCCGGCCGTCGGTACTCGTGGCCCCAGTGGGTTCGGTATGCGTGCTGGAAACGATCCATCTCGCTTCTTCGTCACCGCAGCCGCGTCTGTCCCCCCCCTCGAACCACACTACGGTCGTTTTCATGCTCGTGGGCTCGGGTATTCGGTCTCCGAATCGCTTCTACGGCTACCGCGGAGGGAGTTCCAAATGGGGATCATCGCCTGGATCGTGCTTGGGTTCCTTGCCGGGGCAATCGCCAAGTTGATCCTTCCTGGGGATGACCCGGGCGGGTTCATCGTGACGACACTGATCGGGATCGCCGGCGCCTTGGTCGGCGGCTTCATCGCCAGTGCCCTGGGCATCGGGGATCTGGATGAGTTCTTCGATATCGGGACCTGGTTGCTCGCGATCGGCGGCTCGCTGCTCCTGCTGCTCGCATACCGAGTGTTCACCGGCGACAAGACGCGGCGCGGCGCCATTCGATGAAGGGGAGCTTCTGAGCTCGGGGCGCTCCGGCGGCGGCCATCCTGTCCTCATAATGCTTCGCGAAGGCGAGGCGAAGGCCCGATCTGCGCCTGGAAGTAGCAGCTTCGCCCTGCACTACGGTGCTGGCTCTTGTAAGTCGCGATCACATGCGAAGAGAGGACGCCGATGCCGGACACCACCTGCCACATGTCGATCTCGCTCGACGGCTTCGTCGCTGGGCCGGACCAGAGCCGGGAGAATCCGCTGGGGAAGCGCGGCAGGGAGCTCCACCGCTGGCACCTCGGCGACGAGCGCGCGAACGACGCCGACGCGACGGCAGAAGGCTGGCTGATGCGACCGCGCGGGGCCTACGTCATGGGCCGCAACATGTTCGGGCCGATTCGCGGCGAGTGGGATGAGGACTGGGATGGATGGTGGGGCTCCGAGCCGCCCTACCACGCGCCGGTCTTCGTCCTCACCCACCACGCCCGCGAGCCGATCGAGATGGAGGGCGGCACGAGCTTCTACTTCGTCACCGAGGGCTTCGAGGCCGCATACGCGCAGGCCCGTGAGACGGCCGGCGAGGGTGGCGTCGACATCGCCGGCGGCGCCTCGACCGTCCGCCAGGCGCTCGCCGCCGGAGTTATCGACGAGCTCACGCTCGACCTGGCCCCCGTCCTGCTCGGGTCCGGCGAGCGGCTGTTCGACGGGGTCGGGTCGCTCGGGTTCGAGCCGGTCGAGGTGCTCCACTCTCCGCTCGCCACCCACATCCGCTACCGGCGGGCTGGGTGAGGCTGAGGCGGCGTCAGCTGCGAAATCGAGCGATATACTCCTGCGAAATAGACGGCTAACTAGCTGCGAAATGGAGGGGTAGATCAGTGCCGTACACGCCTCGCGTGCTCGACCAAGAGCTTGACGAGATCCTCGGGTCCCTTCCTGCACTCGCCATCGAGGGGCCAAAGGGAGTTGGCAAGACGGAAACCGCCTCGCGCCGCGCAGCGACGATCCACCGCCTCGACGATCCGGCGCGGCTGACCCTCGCCGAAGCTGACCCCAGGCGCCTGCTCGACGACGACAAGCCAATCCTCGTCGACGAGTGGCAGCGGCTTCCCGAGACCTGGGACCTCGTACGGCGAGCCGTCGACGAGGGCGCGGCACCCGAAAGCTTCCTCCTGACAGGCTCCGCCTCACCCGACGGCGCCGGCCGCCATTCCGGTGCAGGGCGGATCCCGACGATCCGAATGCGGCCGCTCACCCTGGCCGAGCGCTTGGACGACGCAACTTCGGTGAGCCTGACCGAGCTGCTCGGGGGCAGCCGCCCGGGCCTCGCCGGCGAGACCCGGTTCACGCTGGAGGACTACGTCGACGAGATCCTCGCCTCCGGCTTCCCGGGCCTACGCGGCACCTCTGACCGCGCCCTGCGCCTACAACTCGACGGCTACATCGAGCGAGTCGTCGACCGAGACTTTGCGGAGCTCGGCCACACGGTTCGCAACCCGGCGGGGCTACGGCGCTGGATGGCCGCCTACGCCGCCGCCACCTCGATGACTACTTCCTTCGAGAAGATCCGGGCGGCTGCGACCGGCGACGAGGGTGAGCAGCTCTCCAAGGACGCGGCCCGCCCCTACCGAACCGTGCTTGAGCGCCTTTGGCTCCTGGATCCAGTCCCCGCCTGGCAGCCGACCCGGAGTTACCTCGCGCGCCTCGGCGCCGCCTCGAAGCACCACCTCGCCGACCCCGCGTTGGCCGCCCGCCTCCTAGGAGCGACCCGAACCGGCCTGCTGGAGCACGCCGAGCTGGGGCTACCGATCCCCCGTGACGGCACCTTGCTCGGGGCACTTTTCGAGTCGCTGGTGACCCTCTGCATCCGCGTATACGCGCAGCGCGCCGAGGCGAAAACCGGCCACCTGCGGACCTTCAGCGGCAACCGCGAGATCGACCTCGTCGTCGAGGCCCAAGACAAACGGGTCATCGCCATCGAGGTCAAGCTAAAGCGCACGATCAAGGACGACGACATCCGCAACCTGCAATGGCTCAAGGAGACAATCGGCGACGAATTGCTCGATGCGATCGTCGTCACCACCGGGGAGACCGCCTACCGGCGCCACGACGGGATCGGAGTGGTCCCGGCCGCGCTATTGGGGCCGTAATAGCGGGGAGCATGGGCGATCACCACAGCGGCCGGCCCCGTAGTTGCACCGTGACGCGGAGCCCCCCTTCCGCTCTCGGGTGAGGGTCAGGGTGCCGTCGTGCGCGATCGAGATCTCCTCCGGCGTCAACGAGGTCGTGGAACCGCCGCGGCTGCTGGTCCAGACATTCACCGCCCACTGGAGTGACCAGGTCGAGTCCGAAGGCAGCTCGCGAGTCACCTGGGAGATCGAGCCGGTCGGCGCCTCCTGCTGCCTGCGGGTCACCCATGACGGTCTCGCCGACGGAGCCAACAGCGAACTCTGGGGCGGCTGGACCTACGTGGTTTGGCCCGAGTCGGTCGACTTCTTCGGCACGAAGGGGCTGGTCAAGGTCCGCGGCACTGTCGACGGGCACGAATTCCGCAGCTCGTTCATGGCGATGGGTGACGGGACGCACAAGCTGCCGATGAAAGCGGAGCTCCTGCAGGCGATCGGCAAGGGAGTCGGGGACAGCGTGGAGGTCGAGCTGCGCGCTGCACCGTGAAGCACGACGGGTCGGCCGCGCGAACTGTCAGGGCGTCGCCAAGTCTGCGCTATTTGTAGAACCCGTTGCGGAGGTTGATGCCGTGCTCGATCCATGCCTTCAGAGCCGCGAGCATCCCAGTCCAGCCCTCGCAGTTGCCAAACGCGTTCTTCGCGCCGTCCGGCGTGGGCTGCCAGGCCGACTCGGTGATGGTCACGAGCGTCCGCGTGTCGCCGTCGATCGACTCGAACTCGAAGGTCGTCGTGGTGGTGGCGGCCTCGCCGCTGGTCGCCTCGCCGTCCCATTCGATCACGATCCGTCGCGGCGGGTCGGCCTCGACAACCTTGACGGGGAAGGCTCCGGGGAAGTCGTGGAAGTCCCAGGTGACCTCGACGCCCGCTTCCAGGCGCCCGCGTGCGCCGCCGGTCGTGAAGTACCTGGAGAGTTGGTCGGGGTCGACGACGGCCTCGTAGACCTCGGCGCACGGGCGGGCGATGCGACCGGAGACCGTGAAGGAGAGCTTGTCGAGCTGGGCGTTCGTAGTCATGTTGTATTTTTACCACATGTTGTCGGGAGACGACAAGACCTCAGACGACGACCTGGTGTTCAGGGCACTGGCCTCGCCGATCCGGCGCCGCATGCTCGACGCGCTGAAGGACTCCACGCGCACGACCGGCGCGCTGTGCGCGCTGTTTGGAGAACTCGACCGGACCACGGTCCTGCAACACCTGCGCGTGCTGGAGAACGCGTCGCTGGTCACCGGGCGCAAGATCGGGCGGGAGCGGCACCTCGCGCTCGCGCCGCTGCCGATCAAGCGCATCCACGACCGCTGGATCAACGACTACACACGCGCCGCAACCGAGCTGCTTGAGCGGCTCGACGACAGCTGACGCCGGCGCGAGCCGACGAACGAGCGCAACACCAAGTTCGCCGAACTTAGTACCCACTTAGTACCCGCAACCCCTTGCGACAAGGAGCACTAAACGCAGAAAGGGCCTGCTTTGCAGGCCCTTTCTGTATAGCGGGGGCGGGATTCGAACCCGCTACCTTCGGGTTATGAGCTTGATCCGTTGGATCGGCTGGACTACGTGGAGCGCGGTTTCAAGCGGTTTCCGCGAGATCGAACTACGTGGAGATCGTCTGGAATCCGTGGGGCACCTTGCCCCATTTCTTGCCTCAGGGAATACTGTCGAGCGGTGCAAACTCAAGCCTTGAAGATCGGCGATCCCAGCCGAGGGCACCATAGGATTGCGCAGTGCCGTTCACGCTCAGGAACCTCGAGGGGGACGGAGCTCAGAGCAGCGGGTCGAGCTCGGCGAGGTAGCGAGCCAGCAGCGGATCGGTGATTCGCCAATCGCCCCGACTCTCGCTGCGGGCGATCCCGATCCCCCGCAGCTCTTCGAGCGCGCGCCGCACCGAGTTGCGGGGCAAGTCGCGGTAGGGGGGCTCGCCGCGCGCGATGCGACGGGCCACCTCCAGGGCGTAGCGGTGAACGCCGCGCAGCCGCTCGACGCTCTGCTCGTGATTGACGCGCTCGCCGTCCAGGGCGGCGCGGTAGCCCTGCTCGACCGCAGCCAGGTCGATCGCGCGGGTCTCCAACAGCACCGAGGTCATGTGGGTCTTCTGGGCGATCAGCATCGTCGCCCGAGGGTGCCCGGCTCCGAGCTCCACCAAACGACGCAGGGCGAGCTCATCGACCTCGCAGCCGTCCAGGGCAAAGCGGGCGGCGAGGCCCTCGGCCCAGTCCTCCACCGCGATCGGACGCAGCTCGTGGAAGCTGCCGAACTGGCTGAGGGCGCGCTGGCGGGGCGTGAAGAGGTCTCGCATCAGGTGCTCGATCGAGCCGGCGAAGAGCACGCTCAGTTGGGGGCTGCGCTGGAAGATCGCCCGCATCCGCTTGGTCAGCGCGTCGGGGTCCCCATAGGGTGCGCGGGTGCCGGCGATCTCCTGAAACTCGTCAAAGAAGAGCACGACGCGCTTGCCGTCGGCCTCGGCGATGCGGCCGGGGAGGGCGAGGGCGTAGTCGAGATAGCGCTCGGGATCGCGACGGGCGAGGTGCGGCGTGAAGGCGATCTCCATCTCCTCGCCGAGCTCGGTTTTCGATTTGACCACCGCCGAGACGCCGGCCGCGTCGGCGACCAGGCGCCCGGCCTCGCGGGCCTGGTGGAGGATCCGCCGCAGCGCCGAGCGGTTGGTGATCGTCTGGGCGACCAGCACTTCGGCCAGCTCGGCGGCCGAGGCGATGCGAAAGAGGTCGACCTCGACCACGTAGAGGCCGTCGCCTTCGAGGCGCCGCAGTGCCGCGTCGCAGACGCTCGTCTTGCCGGTGCGCCGGGGGCCGGAGATCACCATGTGCCCGCCGCCGGCAAGCGTCGCGGCGATCTCCCGCACGTCCTCGCCGCGGCCTATCAAAAGCTCCGCGGGGAGCGGCTGGTCGGTCGGGAAGAGGATGGCGCTGGGCTCGCGGGGCACGCGCCAGACCCTAACAGAATGCGTCGTTATAGACGCATGATGCGTCAGGCGGAGTTCAAGCGGCGCCCCCGCTCAGTGCGATTCGCGAGAGCGCCGGATCGCAGTGGCGACGTCGGGTATCGGCACCATGCCCATTTCTTACCCAGGAAGTCACCGGTATACCTGGGTATGCTAACCGTAATGGTTGCCGCGCTTGTTGATGCAGGTCACCTGTTGTGACACAGCTGATCCCTCCCTGCTCGGTTGACTGGTCTGTATGCGGTGCCGTAAAGGTATCGCTTGGTCTACAAGTTTGGCCTCCGGCTGGCTGCGAGCCACCTCATCGGCCAGCCAAAGGGAGTGAGTCAATCGGATCGCTAGTGGAATTAAGGCCAGAGACGCCTGAGGCCCTCCGCATAGACGCCGTAGATAAACGGGCCTGACTTGCGGGCCTGGCGGAGGATTCGATGGCGGTTTGAAACGAATCGCTTGGTCTGCTCTGCACCGCGCATGTTGCGGTTGGTCAAGCAGAAGACGCGAACGGCCGCCTCGGTGAGGGCGTCGCGCTCGGCGGGGCGGCGACGGATCGCGTCGTCCTTGGTGAGGACGATCCAATCGTTTTTGCCGGCGTCTCGCAGCCAAACCTCGTCGGCGAGAAGCTGGGCACGCTTCTCGCCGTAGATGTCGGCCATCGAATGAACCGTGAGACCGGCGTCGCGAAGGCCCTCGACGATGCTCTTGCCAAGGCTGCGATCGACGAAGAACTCAGCCGGCTTCTCCGAACGAGACATCGCCGCGGACTATCTGGCGCGGCGTCCTCGCCCCACGGCTCAGGCTGCGGTCCGGGTTGCGAGCCGGATTACGTCCTCGACCTCATCGGAAGGGACGCTGAAGTCCGTTGCGATCTCGGCGACGGAGTCGCCAGCTTGGAAGCGGTCGACGAGATCCTCTACGCGAGCGCCGCCGTGAGCGACGATCGGTAGGCCAAATGCGACCCTTGGGTCGACGACCACCTGGGCGCTGCCGTAGGTCGGCAGCCGCACCGAGTCGGCCCAGCCGTCGCCTCCGTAATGGATGCGCTTCAGGTAGTCCTTGACGACGCCGGAGAACTGGCGCTGCTGGGTTCGGACGACGACCAGATCCATGACCTCGCGCTCGCCACGCTTGTTCGCGTAGTCGAAGAGGACCTCGGCCCCATCGGTGTACAGGCGCTTGGAGGCAAGCGCGTGATCGACGCCGATCTCCTTTTCCAGGACCTCTACGGCGGGCCGAATCCGCTGCAACGGCACCCCGGCTCGCCTGAAGCTCGACAGCACGAAGGCCTCGGCGAAGCCGATGAAGGGCACCGTCGCCTCCCGGCCGTGTGGCGGAAAGCAGGTGATCAGCGGATGCTTGGCTTCCGGCGGCCGAGCCCAACGCTGGATGTTCGACTTGGGCACGTCGAGATATCCAGCGGTCTCGCGCAGCGTGAAGATTGCACGGACGAGCCGGGGATCGTCTGCCCCGAGATGAGCCTTCTGTCTCGCGTGAGTCTTGATCAGAGCCTTCCTTCGGAACTCCAGTTTCCGCTGCTCTCGATCGTAGCGGCGGCTGCGGTCAGCGCTCGCAGGGCAAGGCCCAAAACGACCTCACTCCGACCTCATCTTGCCCCAGGGCTTGCCCCAAGGCCGTTTTTGCACCCTCTTGTCTGCACCCCCAGAAAGACAAAAACCCCGCATTTGCGGGGCTTTCGTCCTATTCCTATGAGGTCTTCACGTTTGCGATCCACCGCTTGCTGATGCGGTTTCCCACGGGCCTGCCCGCGCCGGCCACAGCTTAAGCGGGAGCTGAGCACACCGCCCGATCTCAATCGTCGCGGCGGGCGGCCTC
>Ga0299914_10001740_pt1 | contig 14640 bp, 15 predicted proteins | sample RVTome_10_FD_201361 | JGI IMG/M metagenome (GOLD analysis project Ga0299914, IMG submission 201361) | Soil microbial communities from uranium-contaminated site in the Upper Colorado River Basin, Wyoming, United States - RVT153D57 (version 2) ...
CGGCGGCCGCCTCTTCGATGGCCGCCGCCGCTTCCGAGCGGGGAGGATCGATGATGCCCACCATCCCCACGTAGACGAGGTCGCGCTCGACACCGGAGTCCTCGATCGGCGGACTCGAGGTATCGGACAGGGGACGATAGGCCACCGCCAGTGTGCGAAAGGCCTGGTCGGCGAGCCGGTCGACCGTGGCCAACACCTCCTCCCGGCGCTCGTCGGTCAAGGGCCGCTCCTGATCGGCCACTCTTTCGTGGGAGCAGTTGGCCAAAAGCACGTCGGGGGCCCCCTTGGTGACCACGTCTATCCGACCTTCCCGGTCGGCATCGGCCTCCAGGGTCGTCATGAGTTTGCGCTCGGAGGTGAAGGGAATCTCTCCCACGCGCCGAAACCGGCTTCTCCGGATGTCGGTGAGCCCGATCTTGGCCTCGGCGACGAGGAATGCCGCCTCGGTAGGGTCGCCCTGGATGATCCACGTTCCGTCCTCCTCACGGAGGACGGCGTCATTGGCGAGGCTGCCGCCACCCAAGACATAGCGCACCTCGTCGAGCAAGACCGGGTCCTCCAACGGTCGTCCGTCGAGAAGCAGTCCCCCGTCGGGGCGGTACCCGGTCCCGGTCACCTCGACCTCCGCCGATGGCGTCACCACCCTCTCGATGGTCATCTCACTCTTGGTCAGGGTGCCGGTCTTGTCTGAGCAGATGACCGAGGCCGACCCGAGGGTCTCCACCGACGACAGCTTCTTTACGATGGCGTTCTGTCGCGCCATTCGTTGCACCCCCAGAGCAAGGACGACCGAGAGGATGGCGGGTAGTCCCTCGGGCACGGCCGCCACCGCCAAGGAAACGCCAACCAGGAGCACGGAGACCAGGTCCGTTGGTCCGGCGATGTCGGAGGTGAGCAGGACCGCTCCCACCACGACGCTGGCGATCACCACGACGGCGAGCCCCAGCGCCCGCCCGATCCGGTCGACCTCGCGTTGAAGCGGAGTCCGCTCCTCCTCGGTGCGACCCAGGAGACGGGCGATATGGCCCATCTCGGTGTCCATGCCGGTGGCCGTGACAACTGCTCGTCCCCGGCCCCGGGTCACGGCGGTCCCGCTGAACACCATGTTGACCCGATCGCCCAGTCCCACCGGCTCGGTCAGGGTCCGGACGTCCTTCGTGACCGCCTCGCTCTCCCCCGTGAGGGAGGCCTCCCCCACCATCAGCGAAGCCGATTCCACCAATCGAGCGTCGGCACCGACGGCGTCGCCCTCGGCCAGTACGAGGACGTCGCCGGGAACGAGCTCCGTCGCCGCAATCCGGACTTCTTGCCCGCCACGTAGTACCCCAGCAGTTGCTGCGGCCATTCGCTGAAGGGCGGCCACCGCATCCTCAGCCCGAGCCTCCTGCACGAAGCCGAGCACGCCGTTGAGGAGCACGATCACGGCGATCACCACGGCGTCGAAGGGAACCCCCTCGGCGCCCTCGGCGATCCAAGCGACAAACGAGATGACCACCGCTGCCAGCAAGAGGTAGATCAGAGGATCGGCGAACTGCCCCAGGAACTTCCGCCAGGCCGGGATCCGCTCGCTGGACTCGAGTTGATTGGGACCGTGACGATCGAGCCGGGCGGCAACTTCGTCGGACGTGAGCCCGAGCTCCAAATCGGTCTCCAGTCCGGCGACAACTTCGGCGGCCGGGCGACGCCATGGTTCAGGCAGGTCGGCCGCGGTGGCCTCTGCTTCGGTCATGTCGCTCCTGCAGAAAGAGCGGCGATGGTACCCGCGGTGGGGCCCACCGCCGCTTGCCGGGCGCGCCCCAACTCTCTCCGCGTCGCCAGTAACCCGGGGGTTGCGGGCTAGGCCTCGGATGGCGCCGGGGTGACGCCATCGAAGCCGACCTCGATCACCGGGGCGGCTTCATCCGGCGAACCGGCGGGAACATTGCGCAACACCGTCCACACCACGACGGCGGCCGCCACGGCCATCGCGGCGCTGATGGTCGCTACCAAGTGGAGGCCGTCGACAAACGCCGTCCGGGCCACGACGAGCAAGGCCTCGCCTACCCGGCCGGACAGCTGCCCGGCGGTTTCGACGGCTCCCCCCAGCGTGTCGCGGGCCACTTCGGCGAGGGCGTCGGGCACGCCGGCGGGAAGGGCGGAGGCCAGCTCGGCTCGGTAGACAGCGGTCCCGATACTTCCCAGGATGGCGATGCCGAGAGCCCCGCCGAGCTCGGCCCCGGTCTCGGAGATTCCCGAGGCGGCCCCGGCCCGTTCGGGCGGGGCGCTCCCGACGATGAGTTCGGTCGTCAGAGTGAAGACCGGCGAGAGAGCGAGCGAGATCACGACCGAGCCGACCACGATCACGTCCAGTCCGGTCGATACTCCGGCTCGGGTCAGAAGGGCAAGCCCGGCCGCGCCCGCGATGAGCGCCCAACCCAGCACCACCGAGGGGCGCAGCCGATGGACGAAGCGCGGCGCCACCGTCGATCCCACGATGAAGCCGACGGCCGAAGGCAAGGACCACAGCCCGGCCTCCAGTGGTGTCAGACCGAGGACGAGCTGCAGGTACTGGGCGACGAAGAGGAAATACCCCACGGCCACGAAGATGCCCAGCATGTTCGTGGCCAACGAAGCGCTGAAGGTCGGAATCCGGAAAAGACGCAGGTCGATGAGCGGATCGACCAGGCGACGCTGCCGATGGACGAACAGAATCCCGACCCCGATCCCGACGGCGAGGGCACCGGCCGGCACGACGCCGAACCCGTTCTGGACGGTGTCCTTGAGCCCGTAGATGACCGCCAGCACTGCCGTCAGGGACAGGGCGGCACTGGTCACGTCGAGGCGACCGGCTTCGGAGTCCTTGAACTCGGGAAGCACCCGCGGTCCCAGGATGAGCAGCATCGCCATCACCGGCAACGCCAGCAGAAACACCGAGCCCCACCAGAAGTGCTCCAGGAGCACCCCGCCCAGCATGGGCCCGATGGCACCTCCCGCTGAGAAGGCGGCAATCCACACTCCAATTGCGGTAGAACGTTGACGCGGGTCACGGAACATGTTGAAGATCAAAGACAGGGTTGAAGGTGCCAGGGTGGCCCCGGCCACGCCCATCATTGCCCGGCTGGCGATCAGCATCTCGGCGCTAGTCGAGAAGGCGGCAAGGAGCGAGGTGGCTCCAAAGGCGGCCGCTCCCAGCATCAACAGCCGTCTCCTCCCGATGCGGTCACCGAGATTGCCCATCGTGACCAGCGACCCGGCGACGAGGAAGCCATAGATGTCGATGATCCAGAGCATCTCGGCACTGGTCGGCCGGAGGGCAGCGCTGAGACTCGGTACGGCCAGATGAAGCACCGTGAGATCCATGGCGTAGAGGAGACAGGCGAGGGCGAGTACCCCCAGCCCAATCCATTCCCGGCGCCCGGCCATCTGTGGTCTATCAGCAGTCATGCTTTTCGTGCTCCGTGTTGGTGTCGATGAGTTGGACGGCATCGGGAGGCGGAACTCATCGGCGCCGGGTGAGAGGGCGAGATTTTACGGATGCAGACGGGCTGCCGTAGATGAATTTCCCGCCGAATCCACCCCTCGACGAGCCGGGCGGATTTGGCTTGGCGCCGCTTCTTTGTTGTGGGGGAACGGTTCCAGCAACCTTTGGACGCTGACTTTCAGTATGCGTTCGCTGGCGTCCAAAGAAGCCTCGGACCGTTCGCTGGCGTCCAAAGAAGCCTCGGGCGCATCACTAGTCGGAGCGTCCGCCCAGCATCTGTTCGAACGGTGTGATGTCCTCGTAGGGGTTCGGTCGGCGGGCATCGGTGGAGGCGACCAGCGAAGCGAGCTCGCGACCCGCCCGATCGATCCGCTCGGAGAGGGCGCGGTCGGCGGCCGACGCCCCGCTCCCCCAGTCTTCAGTGGCGGCGAACACTGCAGTGGGAACCACGACCGCACGTAGGTAGATGAACAACGGGCGGATGGCGTGCTCCAGGGCGAGGGAGTGCCGCGCCGTGCCCGCCGTCGCCCCGATCAGGACCGGCTTGCCCGCCAGCGAGTCCGATTCAAGGACATCGAAGAAGGTCTTGAAGAGCCCGGTGTAGGAGGCGCTGAAGATGGGACTCACGGCGATGAGCCCATCGGCCTCCACGACGGTGTCCATCGCCCGACGCAGGTTCTGATCGGCGAAGCCGGTCAGCAGGTTGTTGGTCAACTCGTGGGCGTGGTCGCGCAGTTCGATCACTTCGACTTCCATCTCACCCCCCAGGTCCTCGGTGGCAGCCTTGGTCGCCTGAGCCAGACGCTCGGCCAGCATCCGGGACGAGGAGGGCTGACTGAGGCCGGCGGCTACGACCGCCAATCTCCGTGGCTTCATCCTGCGACTTCTGCCATGACCGCCAGGGTACCCGCCTCGACGTCTCCGTCCCCGACGGTCTCGGCCACCTCGGCGGCAGCTCGGGCCCGAGCAACCAGCGAGGTGTGAGTGGGACCGTCGGGGACATGGGCGGGCCGGAGTGAGTCGAACTCCTTACGCAGGACCGGCACTACTTCGCCTCCCAGCAGCTCGAGTTGCCCGAGCACGGTCTTGAGGGGCAGACCAGCGTGATCCATCAGGAAGAGTTGACGCTGGTAGTCGCCGAAGTGCTCACGAAACTTCAGGGTCTGCTCGATGACTTGCTGGGGGCTTCCCACGGTCAATGGCGTCTGGTCGGTGAACTCCTCCAACGAGGGGCCATACCCGTAGACGGGTGCATGGTCGAAGTAGGGCCGGAACTCCCGAACGGCGTCCTGGGAGTTCTTGCGCATGAACACCTGGCCCCCCAGCCCAACGATGGCCTGGTCGGCCCGGCCATGGCCATAGTGCTCGAAGCGGGAGCGGTACAGATTGATCAATCGAATGAAGTGGTCCTTCGGCCAGAAGATGTTGTTGGCAAAGAACCCGTCACCGTAGAAGGCGGCCTGCTCTGCGATCTCCGGGCTCCGAATCGACCCATGCCACACGAACGGGGCGACCCCGTCCAGGGGGCGGGGAGTCGACGTGAACGAGGTGAGAGGGGTACGGAATTTCCCTTCCCAGTCGACGACATCTTCCCGCCACAACCGATGGAGCAGGTGATAGTTCTCGATGGCGAGGGAAATGCCATCGCGAATGTCCCTGCCGAACCACGGGTACACGGGGCCGGTGTTGCCCCGCCCCATCATCAGGTCAACCCGCCCATCCGCCAGATGCTGGAGCATGGCGTAGTCCTCGGCGATCTTGACGGGGTCGTTGGTGGTGATCAGGGTCGTCGAGGTCGACAGGACGAGTCGCTCGGTCTGAGCTGCGATATGGCCCAGCATGGTCGTCGGAGACGACGGCACGAAGGGTGGGTTGTGATGCTCGCCGGTGGCGAACACGTCCAGGCCGACCTCTTCGGCCTTGAGGGCGATGGCCACCATCGCCTTGATGCGATCGTGCTCGCTCGGGGTGTGGCCAGTCGTGGGGTCGGTCGTCACATCGCCGACCGTGAAGATTCCGAACTGCATCCTGAAATCCCTCCAGTGAGTTGGTTGATGAATCAACTGTTGCAGTCTTCAACTGCCGCCTCGGGGCAACTATTCCGGCGGTCCCGGCGATGAGTTTGGGGGGCGCGGCCGGTCTCATCCGAAAGATGCCCATCGATGTGTCGATAGGTCGCCGGCCGATGTGGCGACACCTGTCATCAGGCCGATGACCGATCCCTGGGATGACGCCGTCCTCGACGGCACGGGCCTCTCGGCAACCTTTGTGCGGCGCCTGGTCGTGGTGCCCCCGCAGCAGCCGCTGCCCTATGACCCGGCCGACTGGCGCGACGCCCTCGTGATCGTCGATCGCGGCAAGCTCGAACTCGAGTGCCTGGGAGGGACTCGCCAGCACTTTGGCCCCGGCGCCGTCATATGCCTCGAGGATCTTCCCCTGCGGGAGTTACGGAGTGATGGCGAGGAGTCGGCCCTTCTGGTGGCAATCTCCCGTCGGGCCACCAATGACCAGCCGCGTTCCGGCTGAACCGAGGCGTAATGACCTGGTGCCCCGGTCTGCGTCGGGCCTGAAGGCTGAGACCGGGGAGCCGACGGCTCACTCGGCTGGAGCCACGTTGTGGTTCACGTGGAATAGATTGCCCGGGTCATAGCGGAGTTTGATCTCCCGGAGACGCTGCCACGTGGCGTCCGGGTAGGCACGGCGGACGCCCGTATCGGAGGTGTCGGTCTGGAAGTTGACATAGGCGGCGTCGTCGCCCTGATCCAGCGCCCCGGCCAGCTCGGTCACCCACGCCTCACTGGTGGCCGCGTCGGCGGGGTCCGCATACAACGCCGCCACGTTGGCCATGATCCGTCTGTCACGGTGGGCGTAGGCGGTGGCCTCGTCAGGCACCCGCGAGATCGCTCCCCCGAGGACGCGGAGCTGGGTGACAGACATCATGGCCGTGGAAGACTCCAGATGTTCGAGGATCGTCTCGCCCTCCTCACGGCCGACTCGATCGAGGAAGCCTGTGTGTGACGCAGCCATCGGATGGAACTCCATCTCCTCGGGTGGGAAAAGCTGCGGATAGGGGATCGTCCCCAGCATGTCGACCAGCGGGTCGGCCAGAGCCCGGAATGGCGCCACGACTCTGTCGCCCTCCTCGACGGGTCCGGCGAACGCCATCAAGCCGAACACAACCCGTTTGCCATGGTGCTCGGCCGGCACAAAGGGCATCGGGGGCGCCGTCATGACGTTGGCGATGGTCGAGAGGCCGTCGGGTGCCGCCTCCGCCAACTCCACGAAGGAACTGATCACCCCCGCCGTGGCGGGGAGCATCAGCATGCCCCCGACGACGTTCTCGACCTCGTGCAGGCGGTACTGAAAGCGGGTTACCACACCGAAATTGCCTCCCCCACCCCGGATTGCCCAGAAGAGATCGGGGTGAGATTCGGCGTCCACTCTCACCAATTCACCATCGGCTGTGACGACGTCGGCGGCCAGCACGCTGTCGATGGTCAAGCCGTGCTTGCGGGCCAGCAGACCCACCCCACCACCCAGGGTGATCCCGCCGATCCCGACGCTGCCGGTGTCACCGAACCCGGTCGCCAACCCGTAGGCGGCGGCGGCCGTGGTGTATTCGCCGGTCGTCAGCCCGGTCTCGGCCCAGGCCGTCCGGTTGTCGGCGTCTATCTCGAGGCTACGGAGGGCGGCGAGATCGAGCACGATGCCCCCGTCCGCCACACTGTGCCCCGCCACGCTGTGGCCGCCGCTGCGCACGGCGAGATCGAGCCCGGTCGCGGCCGCCAGCTTGACAACCTGTGCGACCTCATCGGCGTCGGCGGGGCGGATGATGACGGCGGGGCGATAGTCGAAACCACCGTAGAAGGGGGTGCGGGCCTCGTCGTACCCGGCGTCATCAGGACCGATGACTTGACCCTTGAGATCTTCGGCCAGACGACGGAGGGACAGCTTCGACGACGACGATTGCATGTTTTCCTCCCGCGCGATGCGTGCTGAGGGTACAGACTCAGCCGGCGCTCAAGACTGAGCGGTGTCGGAGGAAGAGCGGGCGAAGCGATCCCGGAGGGCGGCCCGTCTTTCGCTTCCGCCGGGACCGAAGAGATACAGCGCCACCGCCAAAGCGACGCCGGCGCCGATCCACCTCCGTCGCTTGGATCTGCGGGCGGCCGCCTTGCTCGGCAGCCTGGCCGCCAAGCGACCGGCGGTGTCGCCGACCCACTCGGCTGCTCGCTCGCCGGCATCGGTGACCAGGTCGGCGGGCGACAGGTCCGTTATCTCGTCGCGGAGGTGATCCGCCCAGTCATGGGCGGTACCCTCGGCCCGGTCGTAAACGGCACTCATCTTCACTCGGTCGTCTCCTCTGATCGTGGAGCCGGATTACCCGCCCCCTCCTCCTACGAAACCCGGGCCGCTCCCGTCCGCCCCAACCGGCGATACACCTGGATGAGGGCGGCGACGGCTGTGGCCAATCCCATGGTGATGAAGCCTCTCTCCCAGGTATCGGCGAGTCCGCTGGGTAAAACAGGCAACCACAGGCTGGCCAGACGAAGCCCGGTCCAGATGGACAACACGGCACCACCCAGCGCCAGAAGGCGCATCCGGTTGGAGCCGCCCACGACGATCGACGCGAGGCCGAGGAATAGGGCGAGGGCGGGCGGAACCCACGCCATCGCTTCTGCTGTCAGACCCAATGGCGAGGCCGTCGCCTGAGAGAGTCCCACCAACACGGCGGCAGCGGACCCCGCCGCCAATCCCCAGGTGGCGGTTTGAGCCCAGACCACCACGGCCGCCAACCCAACCGCCGCCAGAACCCAAGGCACCGGCGACACGGTCGGCAGCCACCACAATTGCCCAGCGACTGTCACCTGCTCACCGTCGACAACGAGCGGAACGGTCCACTCCAGGACCAGCGAGCGAGCGGAGCGGTCGACGGCGGGGGGCGGCTCGGGCGACATCCAGTGAATACGGTGATCGTGCCAGCCGTAGGCTCCCGAACCCGAAACGCGCTGCCAGTCGGGCGTCGCATCGACAGCCGCCGATTCTGGAATCCCCACCCGAGCGAAGCGGTCCTGATTCAGCCAGAAGGAGGGTGAGTTGCGATTGACCAGGACATCGCCGTTCGGGTCTATGCGCACGTAGGGCTCGCCCTGGTATCCGGGGACCTCGACCGAAGCCTCCGGTCGTGCCGCCACCGAGAGGAAAGAATCGCCTCCGATCACGGTCACCACCGCGCGGTCGGTTGGTGGCACCACCTCGGTCACCTCGGATCGGTAGTTGGAGGGCCCGGCGGAATCGGCGCCGGAGGGGGTGGCGGCGACCACCCACCACACCGTGGCGAGTGCCGTCACTGTGATGAGGCGCCTCACCTCCTAACGGGTGCGCAAGAGGGCCATCGCCCCCGCCACCAGTCCTAGCGACCCGACAATCAGGGCCGTGATGGTCAAGCGGCTATCGCCGCCACTGCCATCGCCGCCGGATCCGATCTCCACGACCGATGCCGGCGAATCACTGCCGGACTCGCCGGTCCAGTTCACGACGTCGCCGTCGTCGTACGTCTGGATGGCGGCAAAGGAGATCGGTCCACTGGCGTCGGGGTTGCGGGCCTGGAACCGAAACTCGTCGAACTGCCCGGGGGCGATGGCCCCTCCTTCGATGGTCAGCACGCCGTCCTCGATGCCCATGGTCCATCCCGGCTTGGGTTGATAGCGGCTCGCCTCGAGCCCCTCGGGTATTCGAAGCTCGACCTTGGTTGTGGAGCCGGTGTCCGATTCATTCGGAACCCGCACCGTATACACGGCGAAACCCTCGGGCTCGGGGTTGTCGACCTCTACCGTGACATGTCCGAGGGCGGGGAGGCCGACCAACGTGAAGGCCGCCACCATGAGCACTATCCCCGCTGATTTCTTCACCTAGAGTCCCTTCTCATCCGTTGACGTTGACTGTGGCCGTCGCCGTCTGCTCTTCGAAATCAGACAAGACCCGGAAGGTGACTTCCCAGCTCCCGGCGATGGCCAGGTCCGACCCGGTGTGGATCCAGTGACCCGGACCGGCCAGGATCGGCTGGCGCACGATCGGACCGATGTCTTCGACCGGTAGACGCAGCTCGAGGACGGCCTCGCCGGCAAGTTCGGCCGGGGAGCCGGAAGCGGTGAGGATGTAGGCATGGATATGGTTGGCGCCCACCCGGTTGGGGTCGACGACGATGTTGACCTGACCGTCCCCGAAGTCGAGGTAGGCGGAGAACGGTCCAGACACGCCACTCGCCTCCGCCGCCGGTTGCAGGTTTACCAGGACCGCGGTGAGGGCCAGGACCGCCACCAGGCCCCCGACCTCGAACCGCAAAGTCCGGCCGAGCTTCGCCCAGGCCGTCGAAGGGGGCACGGTCGCGGTGGCGACGGCCCCCTTCCCAGAATTCCGGCTCGAAGACGCCTCCCGGGTGATGGCCGGCACCAGGATCCGGTTGTTGTAGGCACCGGCCCCCAGAACGAGAGCCGCCAAGACCGTCTTGGCGAGCAGAGTCCACCCGTACCGAGTCGAGGTGAGAGCGGTCAGCGTCCGCACCTCGGCCCAGGCGAGGACCAAACCCGCTACCGCCAGAGCGGCCACCGACCAGGTCGCCAGGCGTGAGAAATGCCCCACCACCCGGGCCGCCGCCACCGAATCGTCGTGCCGACGCGCCGACCGGACCAACAACACAAGGCAAGCCAAGCCACCCAGCCAGACAGCAGCCGCAGTCACATGGATGAGATCGGCGCCAACGACGAGCAGCCACGGCTCGGTTGTGAGGGTATGGCCGGCGAGCAACTCGGCGGCTACGGCCCCGCCGGCCCCGAGCCAGACCCACCCAGCCGGCCGAGGAAGCCGCGTCGCCGACGCCACTACCACCAGGGCAGCCGTCCGCACGAGAGCCGCGCGTCCCACCGGCGAAGCGACAGCGTCCCCGAGGGCCGGCAGTGAGCTCCAGGCGCCGATTCCCAGGCCCGTCGACTCGGCGGCGAATAGAGGGATCTGAACCAACGAGCCGACCGAACCGACGACTGCTGCCAGCCGCGTGAATCCGACCGACCTGGCGTCGCCCGCATGCGTAGCCCACAGGACGACCGCGGCACCCGCCGCGGTCAGGCCGGCGAGATAGGTGATCCAACGCGCTACCACCCCGGCGGCCGCGAACGGGACCTCCCCTCCTTCCCCCAGTAGGGCCGCGATCAGGGACTCGTCGACGACTCCACTCCCGTGGCCGACGTGGAAAACGAAGCTCCCCGCACCGGGTGACCGTCGAGTGACACCGCATGCCAGGTGGCCACGTAGGCACCCTCGGCGAGACCCGCCGGCAGAGTCACCCGGATCTCTTCGGGAGCCGAACCAGGACCGGAGTCGCCGAGGTCGACCCGGTTGCGCGCTGTGTCGTAGACGCGAACGGAGCCGGCCGCCACCTCCACCGGCTCGTCGAATGTCACCGTGACCTCGGAGGGCCCGGCTTGAAGGTGAGACCCATCAGTCGGCGACGTCTCGACCATCGTGGCGTGCGCTGACGCCGGAGATGCGGGGAGGAGGACGAGGGCGGCGAGGGCCAGGACGACCCGGCTGTGCCTCACAACCACACCGAGACCGGTCCCTCGGTTGCCAAGCGCGATCAAGCTGTGGGCTCGAGGTGGTTCTTGGCACATGGGGTTGAGTACGCCGACGGGTGGATCAATGGTTCGTATCCGTTGGCGAGGGCGACGACCGACGTCGGCGGTGTCAACACCTCGACCCGGACTCCCACCGGGCGCCGGAGCGCGTTCGCCCAACCTGAAAAGGCGAAGCCCACCAAACGGTCCGAAAGTAACAACCGGGGCTGTCGCCCGGGACCGACCAGAACCGTTCCGGCGGGGAGATCGTCGATACCAGCGGTCCACGTCCGGCGATCCTGACCCCGGGCCACGCCACGGCCAGAATGGAGACGCTCGGAAGCCAACCGTCGATTCAGATACTGAGCTGACGCCGGGTCGGGCGCGTCCAACCCTGTGGCCACCGCCCGGCGATACGACTCATAGGCCGGTCGCCGGCATAACCCGCAGGGCCGATGACCGGCAGCCAGGGCCACCGCATCGTCGAGGAAGAAGATCGGGGTCCAGCGGCCGGGGCGGGCAAGTGGCGACTGCCAGCCGCGGAACTCGGTCACGCAGACGATCCACAGCGAACCCCGGTGATGGCGCACGACCTTGCCGGCGTCATCGACCAGGCATCCCCGGTTACCGGTGAGGAGACCTCGCTCAGCCACGGAGTGGAGATCTCCCCACGGATCGACCCGGTTGCGCAACGGCATCACCGCATTGTCGCCCGGACCCTTGGCGCCGCGGAACTGGAAGGCCGCTAGCTTGGGCCTTCATCCACGTGAAGGGACGGAGCAATGACACGGGTAGCCATCAACGGTTTCGGTCGCATCGGACGATGTACCTTCAAGCAACTGGTGTCCGATGACCGCTTCGAGGTGGTCGGCGTCAACGACCTGGCCGACGTCGACGAACTTGGGTACCTGCTCAAGTACGACTCCGTGCACGGCTGGTATCCCCGGAGGGTGTCGACATCAGACAGCACGATGGTCGTCGACGACCTCGAGATCCCGTTCACCCAAGAACGCGATCCATCCAAGCTTCCCTGGTCCGCTCTGGGAGCCGACGTCGTCATCGAGTCCACCGGAGCGATGCGTACCCGAGAGGACGCCGCCGGCCATCTCGAAGCGGGAGCGGCCCGAGTGGTGATTTCTGCTCCCTCCTCAGACGCCGACGCCACCTTCGTCTATGGCGTCAACGACGACACATACGACCCCGCGGAGCACTTCGTCGTCAGCAACGCCTCGTGCACCACCAACTGCCTGGCCCCCGTGGCCAAGGTCCTGTCGGACTCGTTCGGTATCGAGCACCTCATGATGTCGACAATCCACGCCTACACCAGCAGTCAGGCCCTGGTCGACACCCCGGCCCGCAAGCGGAGGCGGGGGCGGGCGGCAGCCCTCTCAATCGTCCCGACCACGACGGGCGCCACCGACGCCACCGCCCTTGTGATCCCGGAACTGGCCGGGAAGATGACCGGCATGGCCTATCGGGTGCCGGTGGAGGACGGCTCCGTCAGCGACATAACGGCCCTCCTCAGCCGCTCCGTGACCATCGACGAGGTCCACGCCGCGATGACGGAAGCGGCGGAGGGAAGAATGAAAGGCGCCCTCCGCGTCACCGACGAGGCCCTCGTCTCGCGTGACATCATCGGAGACCCGCACTCGTCGATCGTCGATTCGGCGTCAACCCTCCTTCTTCAGGACAAGGTGATCAAGATCGTGGCCTGGTACGACAACGAGTGGGGTTACTCGGCCCGCATGGTCGACATGGCCGGGGTGGTCGCCAAGGGGGCTAGGCCGGCAACAGCCCCGTAACGTGTGTAGATGACCCGCACAGCATCCCCCGGTCCACGTGTCCTCCAGCTTCGGCTCGTCGTGGAGACCGACGACTACGAGGAGGCCGTCGCCTTCTACCGGGACGTGCTCGGCCTCCCCGAGCAGGAGGCATATGAGACGGAGGGCGGGGCCCGGGTGGTAATCCTCGGCGCTGGGCGTGCCACCCTCGAGCTCGCCAATCCAGCCCAGAAGCAGATGATCGACGAGGTCGAGGTGGGCCGCCAGGTAGCTCCTCGTCTCCGGGTCGCATTCGAGGTCGAAGACTCCGCGGCGGCCACCGAACAGTTGGTTGGCGCCGGAGCTACCGTGGTCGCCCCGCCAACTGAGACCCCGTGGCGCTCCCTCAACTCTCGACTCGACGCCCCGGCCGGCCTCCACATCACGCTGTTCCAGGAGTTGGCGCCAATCGACGAGCGAACCGAGAGCGCCGGCTTCGGCACCCACGCCCAGGGCCACAACCGCTAGTGGTGTGTCGCTCAATTGATGCCGCGGCTAGACCACCCAGCTATTTGGGCGACGGACGGCTAGGGACCGGTCCCTGATCGCTCGGGGTAACCCTTCAGGAACTTCGGCACCACCATCCGCCACGCCTCGATCACGATCTGGCGCATCTCATCGCGGTCGATAGCGGCGAGCCGAACGACGGCCCAGTGGTACCGCATGTCCCCCGGCTTCGGCAGCATGAACTTCTCCGGTTCAGCCTCGACCAGCGCCTCGCGCTCTTCCTTAGGGAAGCCGAAGCCAAGGAGCGTCTCATCACGGGAAGCGGCCAGGTAGACGATTCGTCCCACCCGGAATTTCACCCGGTCGCCGACCAGGGCTTCCTCCGTCCGGGGCAAGCCGAGCGCAACCTGACGAACGTCATCGATGGTGACCGGCCGCCCCTTCAATCCGACCACGGCCCGGTACCCCCCAGACGCTCGGCCGTGATGTGGATCACATGACCGGACGGCGGGTCATCGAAGGGAGGAAATCTCGTGCCCGGCCCGATATAGATCTCGGCCAGACGCTGGAGCAGCTCCGGGGCCCCGCCCTCGACGAGACGGGCGGTTCCGTGGACTATCAAGTGGTTGCCCATCCCGATGGAATTGGCGCCCTCGGCCTCGACCGAGAGCGACACCCTCGGGTCCCGCGAAATGTTGGTGACCTTGCGACCGCCCATCATGTGACCTATCACGATGTCGTCGCTGTCGAGACCTATCCAGACGGCGCTGACCTGGGGACTGCCATCTGCATTGATCGTGACTAGATGCCCCAAGCGACCGGCGGTCAAGGCCCGTCGAGCCGCCTCGTTGAGAACGCTCACCTGGCAACCCTACCGCCGGGACGGCGGGGGCATCCGTCGGGTATCCGGGTCGCTACGAGGTTTCGCTGTCCGGCCTCACAAGACCCGGACGAGATCGTCGATCAGGTCCGCCGGGTCCTCCAGTCCCACCGATACCCGAAACACGCCGTCCCCGGCGAAAGACCGATAGGCATCCAGGGGTTCGCCTTCGAGGTGGTAGGTGGTCCCCATCAGGTCGGCGGTCGGCATCCAGTAGATGAGGCTGCGGTGGTGGCCCAGGGAAACGGCGTAGTGGAACACCTGTAGTTGTTTCATCATCCGTTCGGCCAGGGCGCCGCCGTCGTCGACCCGGAAGGTGAGCATCCCCGAGAAGTTCTCCATCTGGGTGCGGGCAAGGTCGTGTTGGGGATGGGAGGTGAGCCCGGGATACATGACGCGGATGACGCCAGCCTCGTTCTC
>Ga0299914_10001741_pt1 | contig 14635 bp, 12 predicted proteins | sample RVTome_10_FD_201361 | JGI IMG/M metagenome (GOLD analysis project Ga0299914, IMG submission 201361) | Soil microbial communities from uranium-contaminated site in the Upper Colorado River Basin, Wyoming, United States - RVT153D57 (version 2) ...
GTGGCGCTAACTTCCGGGGGCTCGGAATGATCGCCTTCGGCTGCTCGATAACCGATCCGGAGATGTACGCGCGCTGCGCCGAGCCGGGGATCCGACTCGCCGCCGAGCCCGACTCGCTCGTCCTCGCGCAGCGGGCGGCGGCCGGATCGATCTTCCGCAACTACAACCTGCTCTGCGATCGGGCCGCCGACCGCGACGACCTCGAGGCGCTCGTCCTCCTCCACCAGGACGCCGAGCTCGTCGACGCCGACTTCTGCGACCGGATCCGGCGGGCGCTCGCCGACCCCGACGTCGCGATCGTCGGCTGCGCCGGGTCGCTCGACCCGCGCGGAATCGCCTGGTGGGAGGGCTCGGTGACCTGGGCGGGGTTCCTGCACCGGTTCGAGGAGCTCGGCGGCGGCGAGATCCCGGCGCTGACGTGGGACCCGGACGACATCCCCGCCTATGCCGAGACCGGCGAGGTCGACACCGTCGACGGCTTCGCCATGGCGCTTTCGCCGTGGGCGGTCCGCGAGCTGCGCTTCGACGAGTCGCTCGGCGCCCTGCACGGCTACGACTTCGACTTCTGCATGCAGGCGAAGGCCGCCGGGCGCAAGGTCGTGACCGCCGACTTCCGGGCTCGCCACCACCACCCGCTCGAGCTGATCCGCGGCACCGACGGCTGGATCGCCGCCCACGTCCGGGTCGCCGAGAAGTGGGACGACCAGCTCGGGCGCGACGGCCGCGGCAGGGGAGACTGGCGCCAGCGGGCGCTGCGCGCCGAGGCCGAGGCGTCGGCGCGGCTGATGCGCAACTACTCCCTGCGCCACATCCGCGAGGCCGAGGTCGCCCGGCTGCGGGCCGACATCGAGGACATCAGGCGGAGCCTGAGCTGGCGGCTGACGGCGCCACTGCGCGCGGCGAAGCGGCTGCTGCGCCGACGGCCTGGCCGGTCGGGCTAGCCGGGCTCGTCCGAGGGCGACCGGCGCTCGCCGTCGCGGCCGAGCGCCCGTCGAACCGCGGCGCGGGAGAACACCGGCGTGCCGCGCTGGTTGAGCCGCGAGAGCCACTCGGCGACGGTGAATGCGCGCGAGTCGAGCATCCGCTTCAGCAACCCGGTCTGCTCGGCGACTCGGCCGCGAAGCTCGGCGAGCTGGCCCTCCATCCTCGCCTGGCGCGCGCGCAGCGACGCGAGCTCGCGCTGGTCGACGAGGTGCGCAACCCGGTTCGCCTCGAGCCGCTCGATCACCGGGTTGCGGTCCCATGGGTCGAGGATTCGCGCCAGCTCCGCGTCCCACGGCGCGTCGCGACTCCAGAGGACTCCGAAGCCGAAGAACGCGGGCACGACCGCGAGGCGCAGCCCGGGCCGTTCGGCGATGAAGTCCTCGATCGCGGTCAGGACGCCGTTGCGAGGCCCGCCCTCGTGCGCCGCGACCCACTCGTAGTGCAGCCCCGCTCGGCTCACCCCGGGCTCGCCCGGAGCGAGGGCGACGTCGTGGGCGAGCGGCTGGCGGTGCTCCTCCGGGATCCGCTCCGGGTCGTGGTAGGCGTCGCGACGGCCGTGGGGCCAGCCGACGTCGTGGAAGGCGATCAGCGGCCAGCGGCCGGAGCCCGCCCGCTCCTCGAGCAGCCGGAGCTCCTCGCTGAGCGTGTAGTAGTTGTGGTCGCCGTCGATGATCACCGCGTCGGCCAGCGGGACCTCTGCGAGCGCCCGCTGGCTCGTCTCCCGGATCAGCTCGAGCTCTGGATGGCGCTCGTGGAGCTCGATCAGCTCCGGCTCGGGGCTCGGGTCGATCGCGGCAACACGAGCTCCGCGGCCGGCGGCCCAGTCGAGCAGGCGGGCGGTGAGGTCGCCCCGGAAGGCGCCGACCTCGAGCACCGAGCCGACGCCGGCGGCGTCGAGGCACGAGAGCAGGAGCTCCTCGACGTTCGCCAGCGAGTAGCCCACGTCGCCGTTGTCGGTTGCCACGGAGTCCATTGCCTTGAGCGACCCCGGGTGCGGACGGGGATCCTCGCAGCGTAACGCCCGCAAGCCATCGGTAGCCTGCGTGCCGTGACAGCCGATCGGGGCGGAGGATCACGGGTTCGCGATCTCTACCTCGACCTCCTGATCGGGGCGCTCACGCACACGCTCTACCGCGACCCCGACGCGATCGAGGTGCCGGCTGAGATCGCCGACGAGCTGATCGGGCCGGTGATCGAGGCCGGCGAGGCGAAGCTCATATTCGACCCCCACCGAACCCGTGCCGAGGGACGCGACTGGCCGCGCCACGGTCAGACGATGATCGGCGTCGAGCGCCTGCGCAACGTCCGCGACTGCGTCGAGGCCGTCCTCGACGAGGGAGTGCCGGGGGACCTGATCGAAGCCGGCGCCTGGCGGGGCGGCGTCGGGATCCTGATGCGCGGCGTCCTCGAGGCCCACGGCGACGCCGATCGCGCGGTCTACGTCGCTGACTCGTTCGCCGGCATCCCGGAGCCCGACGTCGAGCGCTACCCCGCCGACGCGGGTCACCGCGGGCACGAGCTCGACTTCCTCGCCGTCGGCGTCGACGAGGTCCGCGACAACTTCCGCCGCTACGGGCTCCTCGACGACCGCGTTCGCTTCGTCGAGGGACGCTTCCGCGAGTCGCTGCCCTCCCTGCGCGGACACCGCTGGGCTTTGGTCCGGCTCGACGGCGACCTCTACGAGTCGACGATCGACGCGCTCGTCAACCTCTACGACGGCCTCTCGCCCGGGGGATTCGTGATCGTCGACGACTACGCCTTCGCCCAGTGCCGCGCGGCGGTCGAGGACTTCCGCTCCGAGCGCGGGATCGACGAGGCGATCGAGCGGATCGACTGGTCGGGCGCGTACTGGCGCCGGGGCGGCGAGGGACGATGACCGGGCCGCGAAGGATGTCGGAGCTCTGGACGCTGCTGACCCTGCCGACGACCGTCCTCTACCTGCTCTGGAACCCACGCATCCACCCGGCCTACCGGTTGAGCTGGGCGAAGAAGCTGATGCTCGCGGTGCGGATGTGGCGCACCACCCGCGGCGTCTTCACCGGCACCTCCTACAAGGCCCACCTGGCGATGGCGGCGAAGCTGTTCGAGATCTCGCCCGAGGTCGAGGGCGTCGTGGTCGAGTGCGGCTCCTTCCTCGGCGGCTCGACGGCGAACCTCTCGCTCGCCTGCGAGCTCGCCGGGCGCGAGCTCGTCGTCTACGACTCGTTCGAGGGGCTTCCGGCCCCGCGGCCCGGCGACAAGTACGCCCGCGAGGGTCAGACAGGGGCGCTCGCCGCCGACCTCGACACGGTCCGCGAGACGGTGCGCAGGTTCGGCTCGATCGAGCGCTGCACGTTCCGCAAGGGCTGGTTCAGCGAGACCCTCCCCGAGCACACTGAGCCCGTCGTCCTCGCCTTCCTCGACGTCGACTACCAGGCGAGCCTCGACGACTGCGTGCGCAACCTCTGGCCGCACCTCACCGAGCGCGGCTACGTGTTCATCGACGAGTTCGTGCTCACCGACTACTGCGCGCTGTTCTGGTCCGAGCGCTGGTGGCGGGAGAGCTTCGACACCACCCCGCCGGGCCTGATCGGCGCCGGCAGCGGGGTCGGTGTCGGCCAGTACTACCTCGGCCCGTTCGAGGAGTGGGGGTGGGGCGCGAAGGTGCCGCAGGACCCGACCAGCGTCGCCTACACCCGCAAGGACTTCTCCGGTCACTGGGGCTACTACCCGGACGGTTGATCGCCCTCGACGGCCGCTGGTAGCCTTGCCGCCATCGCGGCAGCAGGGAAGCCAATCGAGGCGATCCGTTGATCTTCCGCCGGAGGAATCGTGAGCCGGACGCGGGCGCGGCGGTCGCCGACGCCCCCGAGACGGCCGAGGGCCTGCTCGAGCGGATCGACGAGCTCGGGCGCGCCAACCGGGCGGCGCGCGATCCCGAGGTCGAGCGACGGATCGTCCGGCTGCGCCACCGAGCCGGCGCGCTGCTGCTGGGCGAGGGCGCGGCGCCCGGTGAGCGCGCGGCGGCGACCGCCGGACTCACCAACGGCGCGCCGCTGCCGGAGGTGAGCGCTGACCGGCTCACCCCGGAGCTGGCCCGGGCGGCGATCGAGGGACGGGGCGCCCTGCTCGTTCGCGGTCTGATCGATCGCGACGAGGCGGCTCGCCTGGCGGGCGAGATCGAGCGTGCGTTCGAGGCTCGTGAGGCGCGGGGGGACCGGGCCGCGATGCCCGACCCCGACGCGTACTTCGAGCACTTCAAGGCCGACCCGCCGTTCGAGATCGCGGGGCGGGGCTTCGTCCAGGACGCCGGGGGTATGTGGGGTGCCGACTCGCCCCGGGTGCTGTTCGACTTCCTCGAGACCTTCCAGCGCGCCGGGTTGCGGCCGCTGATCGAGTCCTACCTCGGCGGGAGTCCGTTGATCTCGGTCGACAAGTGCACCCTGCGGCGGGTCAGACCGGAGACGTTCGGGGCCTGGCACCAGGACGGCGCCTTCCTCGGCGACGTCACGGCGCTCAACATCTGGGTCACGCTGTCGCGCTGCGGCGATGTCGCCCCGGGCCTCGACGTGGTTCCGCGGCGGATCGACCACATCGTCCCGACCGGCACCGAGGGATCGTTCTTCGACTGGGACGTCGCCGCCGACGTCGCCAGGGAGGCGGCCGGGGACGTCGAGATCATCCGTCCGGTCTTCGAGCCCGGCGACGCGATGCTGTTCGACGACCTCTTCCTGCACTCGACGGCGACCTCGCCGCAGATGACCGAGACCCGCTACGCGATCGAGACTTGGTTCTTCGCCCCGGCCGGCTTCCCGAGCGACTACGTCCCGCTGGCGCTCTAGTCGCGTCGAGGCTCGCGACCGACCGGCGCCTGCCCTGGCTGGTGCTGGGGATCGCGATCGCGGCATCGGTGCCGCTGATGTTGTGGGTCGCCCGCGGGACGACCTTCTCGATCGACGCCCTGGCGTGGTTCATGCTCGCCCCGGGACTCGACGCCGAGACCGCGCTCCAGCCCCAGGCCGGCCACCTGATCGTGACCACCCGCGTGGTGACGTGGCTGCTGCTCGAGTCCTTCGGCAGCAGCCAGCTGCCGTTCCTGCTGCTGACGATCGCCACGGTCGCCGCGCTCGCCGCGGTCTTCCTCGCCTACGCGAGCCGGCGGGTGGGGCCGCTGGTGGCGCTCGCACCGGCGCTCGTGCTCGTGTTCTTCGGCTCCGACTTCGACCACGTCGCGACCGCGAACGGCTTCGCCGTCCTGTTCCCGCTGGTCTGCGGGATCGGAGCGCTGCTCGCGCTCGAGCGCGACGACGCCGCGGGCGACGCGATCGCCTGCGCCCTGCTCTGCATCGCCGTCGCCACCTACACCGTCGGGCTCGTCTTCGTCGTCGCGGTCGCCGTCCTCGTGCTGCTCGCCGACGATCGCGCGCTGCGGTGGTGGGTGTTCGCGCTCCCGCTCGCCCTCTACGCGGCGTGGTGGGTCTGGTCGCTCGGGTCCGCGGGCGACGCCGAGAGCCAGATCACGCTGAGCAACGTCCTCGTCGCGCCCGCCTGGGCGTTCCGGTCGTTGAGCGCGGCGCTCGGTGCGCTGACCGGGCTCGACTACGACTTCGGCGACGAGGTGAGCGGGGTCGGGCCCGTCCTCGCGCTGCTCGCGATCGTGGCCCTGGTCTGGCGGACGACGCGCGGCGCCGTCCCGCGGGGGCTGTGGGCGACCCTCGCCGCGATCCTGGTGCTGTGGCTGATGGGCGCGCTCGCGGCGAACATCGTCAGGATCCCCGAGGCGAGCCGCTACCTGTTCCCGGTCGTAGTCGGCGTGCTGCTCGTCGCCGCCTGGGCGCTGGCGGGCAGGCCCTGGAGTCGCGGCGGGCTCGTCCTGCTCTACGCCGTCGCCGCGGTCGCGATCGCCGGGAACCTCGCCGAGCTCCGCGACCGCGGCAGCCAGCTGCGCACCAACCACGAGCGGCTGCGGGCCGAGCTGACTGCGCTCGAGCTCGCCGGGCCCGAGGCGGATCCCGAGCTCGATCCGGCGACGGTGCTCGAGGGAAGCTCGCTGCTGAGATATCCGTTCGGGGTCCTCCGCGAGCTGGGCGAGCGGCCGATGGAGCGTCTGGCCGCGGCCGTGGAGCGCTACGGCCCGGTCGGCTTCTCGATCGACGAGCTGCGCGGCAAGCAGGAGGCGACACGCGCCCGGGCCGACGCGTTCCTGGTCGGGGCGCTCGGGATCGGGCTCGAGCCCGCGTCGTCGACAGGTGAGTGCCTCGAGGTCGAGGCCGAGCCCGGCGCCGGCGTCCGCTTCCAGCTGCCGCCCGGGGCCGACGTGACGCTCGAGCCGCGCGGCGGCGGCGGCGCGGTCGCGGCGCGCCGCTTCGCCGGCGAGACCGGGGTCGAGCTCGGCCGGCTCGAGAGCGGACAGGCGGCGCGGCTCGAGCTCCCCGACGACGGGCTCGCCGACGGCTGGCAGCTCTCGGCGCCGGGGACGTCGCTGCTCGTCTGCGAGGCGGCCTGAGGCGGTCGATCGGCTTGGAGCGGCGCGGTCAAGCCGAGCCTGACGCGGGACGCCCGGCGCCCTACTCGATCGCGATCCGCGGCCGGAGGGTGGTCTTCACCGACCGTGTGTGCTGGTCGATCCTCGGCGTGGCGATGGCGGTCGCGGCGGCGCTGGTCCTGTGGCTGAACCGTGGCGGCACGTACTACATCGACGAGCTCAGCCTCTTCTACCGCAGTCCGGCGCTCGGCGGCCTCGCCGACGCCCTCCACCCCCAGAACGGCCACCTGATCGCGATCCCGCGGCTCGAGTTCAAGCTGATCCTCGAGCTGCTGGGCTCCGGATACCTGCCCTTCAGGCTGCTCGCCCTCGCCGCGCTCCTCGCCACGGTGGGTTTCTTCTTCGCGCTCGTCAAGTCGCAGGTCGGCGCCCTGCCGGCGCTCGCCCCCGCGGTGGTACTGCTCTTCTTCGGTTCCGATTCCCAGCACATCGTGATCCCGGTCGGGTTCATGATCCTGTTCAGCACCGCCACCGGACTCGGTGCGCTGCTGGCGGCGATGCGCGCGACCCGCGGCTGGGACCTCGTCGCCTGCGGCCTGCTGGTGGTCTCGGTGCTGACGTTCGGCGCCGCGCTGGTCTACATCGTCGCGGTTGCCGTCGCGATCGCGCTCCGCGACGACCGCATGCGTAGGGCCTGGATACCCGCGATCCCGGTCGCGCTCTACGCCGCCTGGTGGATCTGGGCGCTCGACCGGCCATCTTCGGGCGACGAGCAGGCGCAGCTCTCGAACCTCCTCCTGGTCCCGTCCTACGTCTTCGAGTCGCTCGCGGCGGTGCTGGCGGCGCTGGCCGGGCTCAACTACGACTTCTCCGAGCTCAACCCGCGGGTGCGCGACGCGGCGGCCGGAGTGCCGCTGGCGGTGGCGGCGATCGCCGCGCTCGCGGTGCGCTTGGCCCGGGGGCGCGTCCCGGTGCTGCTGTGGGCGGGGCTCGGCATCGCACTCGCGTACTGGACCCTCGGCGCGCTCGTCGCCAGCGAGCTGCGCCCGCCGGGCCTCTTCCGCTACCTGCTGGTCGGAGCGATCGGGGTCGTCCTCGTCGCCGCCGGGGGCGTCCGCGGCGTGCGGTTCTCGCGGCTCGGCCTCGCGATCCTGTTCGCGGTCGCCGCCGTCAGCCTGGCGACGAACCTGGCGCTGCTGCGCGACGGCGCCGCCGCATACCGGGCGCACTCGGCGGGCCAGCGGGCCGAGTTCACCGCCTTCGAGCTCGCCCGCGGGCACATCGACGCCGTCTACGACGAGGGCGTGCTGCGACCCGAGCTGGCCCCGGACCCCCTGCGCGCCGGCGCCTACTTCGCCGCCGCCGACCGCTACGGCTCGCCGGCGTTCAGCCCGGCCGAGCTCCCACGCCTGCCCGAGGCGACCCGCCGGCTCGTCGACCAGAACCTGGCGCGGTTCCTCGGCCTCGCGCTTGTGCCCGACCCCGCTCGCGCCCGGCGCGGGTGCCTCGAGGTCGAGGCCGCTGCGCCCGGCGCGACGATCGGCTTCGAGCTCCCGCCCGAAGGGGCGGCGCTCGCCGCCGACGTCGACGAGCCCGCGACCCTGCGCATCGGAGCCGTCGCCCCGACGGCGAGCGCCGAGGTCGGCGCGGTCGAGCCCGGGCGCCGGGCGCTGCTCGAGCTCCCGGCCGACGGCCCCGGGGTCACCTGGCGGGCCGCGGTCGACGGCGCCCGGGCGGTCACGGTCTGCCGCCTCGATTGAGAGCTGCTGCGGTGCGCTCCGGACGGCGTGCCGAAGCCAGGAGCGTCAGCCCGATCGGCGGGTGGATCGGCTCCTCGACCCAGCGGAACCAGGCCCTGAGGGCGCCGTTGAGGGCCCGGCTCGGCCACGACGAGGAGTAGCGGAAGCCCTCGCCGAGCCGCTTGCCGCGGCGGACGCTCAGCCATACCGGGGCGACCCCGACCAGGTTCCAGTGGCGGCAGGTCTCGAGCCCGAGCCCGGCGCGGGCGATGACGCCGAGGAGGTCGGAGCGGTCGTAGCGGCGACGGTGGCCGACGGCGACGTCCTTCGGCCCGTAGAGGCGGCTGATCGCGGGCACCGAGATCACGGCGAGGCCGCCCGGACGCAGCGCCTCGCGGACGCTCGTCAGCGCGGCCACGTCGTCGTCGATGTGCTCGATCACGTCGAGCGCGGTGACCGCGTCGAAGTGCGATCGCTCGGGGACCTCGTCGACGCCGCCGGGTCGCACCCGGGAAGGGTCGAGCCCCCGCCGCCGGAGGTGGGCGCGGCAGAGATCGAGCAGGCGCTCCGAGGGGTCCTGGGAGGTCACCTCGCGCCCGCCCGCGATCAGCGCGGCGCTCAGCCCGCCGGTGCCGCAGCCGATGTCGAGCACCCTCCCCGGCGGCACGAGATCGCGCACCAGACGGTTGAGGCTGGCGGCGCGAAAGTCGGTGTCGGCACGGTCGAACCAGCCCTCGAGATGGCGCTCGAGCCGGCGCTGGCCGGAGTCCGCTCGCGGTTCGCGCTTCGGTTCCGTCAGGGCCCGGAGCCTATCGGCGCGGCGGCCGCGGCCCCCAGCCCTTGCGGGCGAGGGGATACGGTCCCGGAATGAGCCGGAGGGTACCCCTCTCGATCGTCGTCCCGGCGCTCGACGAGCGCTCGGCGCTGCCCGCGCTGCTCGAGGAGATCGAGCGGGCCTGCGCCCCGCGCCATCCCGGCTTCGAGGTCCTGGTCGTCGACGACGGCTCCACCGATCGCTCGTTCGAGCTCGTCGAGGAGCTGGCGGTCGAGCGGCCCTGGCTTCGGGGCCTGCGGCTGCGGCGGAACTTCGGCAAGTCGGCGGCGCTCGCCACCGGGTTCGACCATGCCCGCGGCGACGTGATCGTGACGATCGACGGCGACGGTCAGGACGACCCGGCCGACATCCCGGCCCTGGTCGACGCGCTCGAGGGCGGCGCCGATCTCGTCTCCGGGTGGAAGCGCGAGCGGCGCGATCCACTCCCGCGGCGAATCGCGTCGCGGATCTTCAACTGGGTCACCTCGCGGACTGCGGGGACGCGTCTCCACGACATGAACTGCGGCCTCAAGGCCTACCGCGGCGAGTGCGCGCGCTCGCTCGAGGTCTACGGCGAGCTCCATCGCTTCATCCCCCTGCTCGCCGCGCAGGAGGGCTGGCGCGTCGTCGAGCGGCCGGTGAACCATCGGCCCCGGCGCCACGGGCGATCGCGGTTCGGCACCGAGCGCTACGTCCGCGGCGCTCTCGACTTCCTCACCGTCAGCTTCCTCGGCCGCTACCAGCACCGCCCGCTCCACCTGTTCGGCGGGATCGGCTCGGTGCTCGCGTTCGCCGGAATCGCGATCTCGATCTACATGACCGTGCTCAGGATCGGCGGCGAGACGATCGGCAACCGCCCGCTGTTCCTCCTCGGCATCCTGCTGATCGTCGTCGGCGTCCAGTTCCTCACCTTCGGGCTGCTGGCACAGCTGCTCGTCGTCGCCCGGCGCGACCGGTTCGGCGCCGACCCCGACGAGTCGCGGATCGAGCGCGTGATCGGCGCCGCCGACGAGCCTTCGGGCGAGGGTCGCGTACTTGACAGGTGAGTGCTCGCCTGTACGCTCCCGGCGAGCGCATCGACACACCGGGATGCGCGTCGAAGGACCGGCGAAACCGAGGACCAAGGATGGCCGAGCGGCTACGACCGCGATCGATGCGGCGTGCCGCCTGCTCTCACCAGACCTGATCGGGGGATCGTGAACGCTGACGTCACTGTGAGCTCGCTCCCGGGGACGCGCCCGCCGCGCGCCGAGCCGGCGCTGAGGCCATCCTCGGCGCTGGTCGTCCTCCACGTCGCCAATCACTCCGGGCCTCAGCGCTCGCTCTCGGAGCGGCTTCGGCCGCTCGCCGAGGAAGGCACCCGGATCACGACCGTCGTCCCGGCCCCCGGACCCGCGGCGAGCGCCGCCGCCGAGCTCGGCGAGGTGGTCACCGGCGTGCCGGGGGCGCTGATCGTCCCCCGCGACCTCTCCGCCGCCGCCCGCGTGCCGTCGCAGCTCCGGCGCCAGGCGCAAGCCGTGCGGCGCGCGGCCGCCGACGCCGGCGCCGACCTGGTGATCGTCGCCTCGGCGGTGCTGCCGGGAGCGTTGATCGGCGCCAGGCGCTCCGGCGCGGCGACCCTCCTCTACTCCGGCGACCCGCTGGCGGGCGAGGGCGCCCGTGGCGCCGGCAAGCGAGCGATGGCGCGGTTCGCGGGCCGGAACGCCGACCTGGTGCTCGCGTCCTCGCGCTTCGTCGCCGACTCGTACCGGCGCAGCGGAGTCGACGCGACCGTGCTCTACCCGGCGATCGAGGCCCCGGCCGATCCGTGGGCCGCGATCGACGCCGGGGCCGACCTTCGGCGGCGGCTGGGGATCGAGTCCGGCGAGCGGCTCGTCTGCTCGTTGGGAGCGATCACCGAGGGCAGAGGGCAGGACACCCTCGTCGAGGCGCTGGCGGCGTCGCGCTCCGCGGGCGGGGGGTGGCGGCTGGTGATCGGCGGCGAGCCCTACGAGCGTCCACTCGACGTCGCGTTCGCGCGCCGGCTCGGCGAGCTCGTCGATCGCCTCGGGGTGGCCGACCGCGTCGTCCTCGCCGGTCGTGTCGACGATCCGGCGGCGCTGTACGCGGCGGCCGATGTCTTCGTCAACCCGGCCCGCGTCGCCGAGGGCTTCGGGCGCGCCGGCTGCGAAGCGCTCGCCGCGGGAACGCCGGTCGTCTCGACCCGGGTCGGGGGCACGGGCGAGGCGCTCCGCGACGGGGAGACCGCGCTTCTGGTCCCGCCCGGCTCGCCGGCGGCACTCGCTGCGGCGATCGACCGCCTGCTCGACGACGCGACGCTCGCCGGGAGCCTCGCCGTGGCGGGGGCGGAGGACGTCGCCCGGCGGTTCGCGCCGAGCGTCGCCCAACCGGTTTTCGAGCGGGCCGTCGACGCCGCACTCAGGTGGTCGTCGAGGTCGGGCTCGAGGGTAGGGGCGGCACGGCGCGCGCGCCCAGGGAGGCCCGCAGCGCCGCTCGCTCCCGGCTCGCGTCACGACGAAGCAAGCCCTTCGAGGCCACCCGCAACCCGAGGTTGAGGAGCAGCGCCGCCTGCGAGCTCCGCTCGCGCCGGGCGCCGAACTGGCGCCGCAGCACGGCGCGGCGGTTGCGGGCGATCAGGTCCCACGGGCCTGCCGGCAGGAGCTGCGAGCTCGAGCCGCGCGCGTGGTGGATGAGTCGGGCGACGTCCGGGCAGAAGTACGAGTCCACCCCGGCGCGAGCCGCCCGGAGGCCGAGGTCCATGTCTTCGCCGTAGAGGTGGATCGCGGGATCGAACGGGCCGAGCGAGCGCAGCACATCGCGCGGGCCGGCGATGCAGGCGCCGCCCAGCCACGAGACCGCCACCGTGCGCTCGAGGCGCCAGGGCTCGGTCCGCGCCCGCAGGGCCGGTGGCTGGAGCCGCCCCGAGACGACCGCGCCGAGCCAGGGCCACGCTCCGGTCGGGGGACCGCTCGCCGACGGCTGCCGGGAGCCGTCCGAGGTGAGGATCAGCGGTCCGGCGATCGCGCGCCGCGCGTGCGCCCACCGCGCGAGCTGCTCGAGGCTCGCGTCGACGACCTCGGTGTCGGCGTTGAGGACCAGGATCGCCTCGCCCGCGGCGGCCTCGATCCCGCGGTTGACCGCCCCCCCGTAGCCGAGGTTGCGGTCGAGGGCGATGAACCGCCGCGCCCCCGGCCAGGGATCCAGCTCCGCCTCGGCGCCGTCGCCGGAGGCGTTGTCGACGACGACGAGCTCGATCCCGTGGTCGAGGTGCAGGCGCAGCGAGGCGATCAGCCGCCGGAGGTCGGCCGCGGAGCGCCAGGTGACGACGACGATCGAGGTCCGGGGCGCAGGGCTGGTCGCGTCGGCGTGGGGTGCGGGGTGCCGGGACATCGGCGACCGGAGATTAGTGCCAGCCTTTGCCGCGATGGCGCAACCCGAGCCGCAGACCGCCCGGCCGCTGGTGCCGGCGCTCCTCGTCGCCTCCGGGCGCAGCGGGAGCACGATGCTGATGCGGCTGCTGGCAAGCTCTCCCCGGGTGGCGACCGAGACGGTCTTCCCGTTCGAGCACCAGTACCTGCGGTACTTCCGCCTGCTGTCGCGGACGATCGAAGCGCGCGCTTGGGACGGGGCGCAATGGGACCACCTCAAGTTCCACATGGCCAGTGCGGATCCGGCCTGGACGGGTGGCATGATCGGTCCTCCGCCATGGCGCGACGCGCGGCTGCTCGAGCCTGCCGAGGGCGAGGCCTCATTCGCGGACCGGGCGCTGGTCGCGATTTGGAGCGAGTTCTCGGCCCGCGTCGCGACGCGGGCAGCCACCGGCGGAGCGCCCGTCCCGACCTACTGGGCCGAGAAGTGTCCCGACCACCCCGATCGCCTCGACCTGCCGGCAACGCTGGCGCCGAAGTGCGTGTTCCTGGTTCGCGATCCGCGGGACCAGTGGCTATCGGCGGCGCGTATGGCGCTGCGGTCCGACGGCCGGGGCTTCCACCGGCTCCTGGGGGCAGCCGACGCCGCGGCGCTCGAGCGCTGGCTCGAGACGGAGAGCTGGCGGATGCCCAAGGTGGTCGAGTCCGTGGAGCGCGATCGGGACCGCGCCCTGCTCGTCCGCTACGAGGACGTGATCGCCGACGGCGAGGCCGAGAGTCGGCGAATCGCGGAGTTCCTCGGCGTCGACCTCGATCCCGGCGCGCTCGGCGTCTTCGATCGCGACCACGCCACCTCGCGCAGTCCGGAGCGCTCGGTCGGGCGCTGGCGCCGGGAGCTCGATGCCGTAGCGACGGAAACGATCGAGTTGGCGCTCGGGCGGTCGATGGCCCGGCTCGGCTACGCGCTCGGCGCGGACGCGAAGCGGGTCGATGGATGAGATTTCCGTTCCTACGAAGATCGGCGGGTGCGGGCCGCCGGGCGGCGACGGAACCGCCCGCCGCCGGTGAAGGCGACACCCGGACTAGGTACCTCGCCGACTACATCCTCAGGTTCCAGCCCCATTGCGATCGCTACCTCGGCTCGCTCGCCGATCCGGGCGGGAAGTCGGTCCTGGTGATCGGCTCGGGGCACGGCACCGAGATGCTGTGGGCGATTCGCGGGGGCGCCACCGAGGTCGTCGGGATCGACCTCGCGCCGAAGGCGCCCGACGCCCTGGACCTGGCGCTTGGGGACTCGGGAATCGACCGGCCACCGCGATATGAGATGCACACCCTCGGCGTCGGCGAGGTCGGACGCCTAGGTCGCACCTTCGACCTCGTGGTGTCGAACAACGTCTTCGAGCACCTCGACGACGTGGCACTCGCGTTTCGCGAGCTGAGGCGGATGATCGAGCCGGTCGACGGGAGGATCGCGATCTTCACGGACCCCCTCTTCTACTCCTCGCACGGCGCGCACCTGCCCGTCGATCCATGGCAGCACCTGCACGCAAGCGACGACGAGCTCGAACACATCGCCCCATCCGCGCATGCATGGCAGGAGTACACGCGGCTCAACCGGATGACACTGGTGTCGTTCCTCGGCGCGGTCAGCGCAGCGGATTACGTGATCCTGCAGCTCTTCGTCGTCGTCGACCGCGCGCTCGAGGAGCTTGGGGACCGGCTGCCTCGGATCGCATCGCGAGCCTCGATCACGGACTTGGGCCTGGAGGGCATCGGCATCGAGCTGATGCGGCTGCCCGACATAGAACGGGGATGATCGACGCCGGGCGCGCGGTCCAGCGGCGCCGCCGGAGCGCGTCCCGGGGGTATCGTCGTCACGTGCTGTTCTCGAGGATCGCCAGCGACCGCGGGAGACCGGGCCTGTTGCTTCGTTCGCGCGTTCGCCTGGCCTCCCTCGGGCGGCGGCGCGGACAGCGCCTGCCCCCGCCGTGGCTGCGGTTCATGGGCGAGGACGACGCGCGCTTCCTCGAGACCGGCGACATGCTCGCCGACGAGCTCGAGCGCGGCGCCGGCCTCGGGCCGGAGTCGAGCGTCCTCGACCTCGGCTGCGGCTACGGGCGCCTCGCCCACGCGCTCCTGCGGCGCGGCTTCGCCGGTCGCTACCTCGGGATCGACGTCCTCCCGGCGCAGATCGACTGGTGCCGCGGCAACCTCGCAGGGGAGGGGATCGAGTTCCGGCGGGTCGACGTGCGCAACCAGCGCTACA
>Ga0299914_10001742_pt1 | contig 14635 bp, 11 predicted proteins | sample RVTome_10_FD_201361 | JGI IMG/M metagenome (GOLD analysis project Ga0299914, IMG submission 201361) | Soil microbial communities from uranium-contaminated site in the Upper Colorado River Basin, Wyoming, United States - RVT153D57 (version 2) ...
GGGCTGGGATTCGCGCATCTCGAGCGCAGCGCCGAAGGCTCCGAGCTGTCGGCCTATCATCTCCAGGCCGCCGTCGCCGCCATTCACGCCCGCGCCGCGCGGCCCGACGAGACCGACTGGCCGGCGATCCTCTCGCTGTACGACGATCTGATCGCCATGAACCCGTCTCCCGTGATCGCGCTGAACCGGGCGGTCGCGCTCTCGCGCGTGGCCGGCCCGGCCGCGGCGCTCGACGCGGTCGCCGCCATCGACGCCGACCCGGCCCTCGCGCGTTATTACCTCCTGCCGTCGGTCAAGGGCCGGCTGCTGGCCGAACTCGGCGATCGCGCGGCCGCGGCCACGTGCTTCCGCCGCGCGCTCGCGCTGCCGTGCAGCGCGCCCGAGCGCCGATTCCTCCAGCGCAGGCTCGAGGAGTGCGGACAGACCTGACACCGGGCTCGCCCGCCGGAGCGGGCCACAAGGCCCGCGAGGGCGGGACCACGGATTACGCACGATTCGGATCCATAATCCCCGAGCCCCGAGCCCCGAGTCCCGTGAGAAGATAACCCCATGTCCGACGCACCCAAGAGCGCGCTCGAGCTCGTCATGGCGCGCCTCAAGAAGAAGGACGCCGACGCCGGGATCGAGGAGAAGCCGCTGACCGACGCCCAGCGGACCGCGATCGCCGAGGCGCGCCAGGTGTACGAAGCCCGCGTGGCGGAACGGCGCATCCTGCACGATTCGGCGGTCATGGGCATCTTCGATCCCGCGGAGCGGGCGGAGCGCGACGGCGAGCTGCGGCGCGATCTCGACCGCCTGGCGTCCGAGCGCGACGCGAAGATCCGGCGAATTCGCGAGGAGGGCTGAGCCCGCACGTCAACCCCTCGGGCGCCGCATCCGTCCAAGCCGCCGATCATGCCTGCTCTCTCCGACATTTGCGAGCCGCTGCTGCGCGATCTGCGTTACGCCGTCCGCGTGCTGCGCCGGACGCCGGTCTTCACGGCCGCCTCCGTCCTCACGCTGGCCCTGGCCGTCGGCGCGAACACCGCCGTCTTCAGCGTCGCCGACGCCGTGCTCTTCGAGCCCCTCCCGTACCCGGAGCCCGAGCGCCTCGCGCTCGTCGCGCGCCGGGTGACGTCGGGCGGCGTTTCGCAGATCTCGCCGTCAGTCGATGGACGCACGTGGGAAGCCGTACGCGACGCCGCGCCCGCCGCGCGAAGCGCCGTCTTCTCGACGTGGATCGCCGACGTCAACCTTGCCGTCCCGGGCGGCGCGGCGCGGCCGGTCCGGCAGCAACGCGTGAGCGCGGGGTTCTTCGAGACGCTCGCCGTGGAGCCGGCGATCGGCCGCGGCTTCACGGCGGATGAGGATCGCCCCGGCGGGCCCGCCGCGGCCGTCCTCGGTGCGCCGCTCTGGCGCGCGTTCTTCGCGGCCGATCCCTCGATCGTCGGCCGGACGGTGATGCTGAAGGGCGCGCCCCACACGGTCGTCGGCGTGATGCCCGACGGATTTCAGTCGGGCTGGCCGGCCGACCTCTGGACACCGCTCCGTCCCTCGACCGCCGGCGAGGGCGGCGGCGAGAACTACCAAGTGCTCCTCCGCCTCGACGCCGATCGGCCCCGGAGCCGGGCCGAAGCGGAGGTCGCGCGGATCGGCGAGGCGCTCGCCCTCGAACGGAAGCCGGAAGGCGACAACGTCACGGTGGGCCTGTCGCTCATGCCGCTCGGCGAGTCGATTGCCGGCGATCTCCGCCAGCCGGTGCTGATCCTCTGGGGCGCCGTCGCCCTCGTGCTCGCCGTCACGTGCGTCAACCTCGCCGGGCTGCTGCTCGCGCGGGTATCCCGCCGCCGGCACGAGATCGCCACGCGAATGGCGCTCGGGAGCGGACGTGCCGCCGTGGTCCGGCAGCTGCTCGCCGAGAGCCTGGTGGTCGGGCTCGCGGGGGGCGCCCTCGGAACCGTCCTGGGCGGGGCGGCGATCGAGGGGCTGCTCCTGCTCGCGCGCGACGTGTACGACATCTGGCAGCCGGTGGCGCTCGATGCGCGCGGCATGGCCGTCGCCGCCGTTCTGTCCATCCTCGCAAGCCTCGTCTTCGGTGCGCCCTCGGCGTTCCAGGCCACGCGGACCGACGTGCAGAGCGGACTGGTGCAAAGCGGCACGCGCACGACTGCCGGCGCCGCCCGGCTGCCACGCCGCCTGCTGATCGTCGCGCAGGTCGCGCTCGGCGTGGTCCTCCTGGTCGCGGCCGGGCTCCTCGTCCGCACCTTCGCGCATCTCGACGGGCTCGCGCCCGGCTTCGAGCCGCAGGGCCTCGTCACCGCCGCGGTGTCGCTCGATGACGAGCGCTACCGGGAGCGCGAACCCGTGACACGGCTCCTCGACAGGACGATCGAGGCGCTCGAAGAACTTCCCGGCGTGGAGTCCGCCGCCGTCGCGCTCGAGCTGCCCTACGAACGCCTCCTCAACCTGGGATTCCGCCACATGGACGGTCCCGAGGCCGCGAGCGCCCGGACGGGCACGACCAGCGCGACGTACGTCTCGCCGGGGTTCTTCCAGACCCTGAGAATTCCCGTGAAGGCCGGCCGGGTCTTCACCCCGGCGGATCGCGGCGGCGCGCCGGCCGTGGCCATCGTGAGCGACGCCTTCGCCCGCGAGTACTTCCAGGGCAGCGATCCGATCGGGCGCCGCATTGCCGTCGCCGGCGCCTCGCGTGAAATCGTGGGCCGCGCCGGCGACGTTCAGGTCAGGCCGGGGTGGGGCAATCACGGCCCCGTCGCGGCCATGCCGCTCGTCTACGTCCCCGCCGCGCAGGTCGACGACGCGATGTTCAGGCTGGTGCACACGTGGTTCTCCCCTACCTTCATCGTGCGGACCGCGAACGGGGGCGCAGGCGTGGCGCCCGCGATGCGCCGCGCCCTCGCCGGCGTGGATCCGCTCCTGCCCTTCACGAGCGTCCGGAACATGGGCGACGTCAAGGCAGCCTCGCTCGCGCTGCAGCGCTTCCTGATGGTGCTCCTCGCGAGCCTGTCGGGGCTCGCCGTGCTCCTCTCCGCGATCGGCATCTACGCGCTGATTGCCGCCTCCGTCGTCGAGCGCACGCGGGAGATTGGGATTCGCCTGGCGCTCGGCGCCACCGCCTCCCGGGCCGTCCGCACGCTGGCGCTTCCCGGCGTCGTGTTGACGGCCGCCGGGGTCGCCTGCGGATCGCTGCTCGCCCTCCTGGCGGGATCGTCGCTCCGCGCGTTCGTCTGGGGTGTCGCCCCGACCGATCCGGCGACCTACGCCGGCGTCGCCGTGCTCCTGCTCGTCGTCGCCGCGTCCGCCAGCGTCCTCCCCGCGCTGCGCATCCTCCGCCTCGATCCGGCCGCGACGCTCCGCCACGAGTGAGCCCCGAGCTCACGTGCGCGCGATATAGTCACTCGTGATGCTCCTCCTCGCCGGATGCCTGGCGCTGCTCCTCGTCTGTCCGGGCCTCGCGCCGCCGCAGCCGACTGGCTCCATCCGGGTCGAAGTCGCCAGCGGCGGCACGCGGCTCGCCGGCGCGACGGTGACGGCCGGCGGTCGGGTGACCAGCACCGATGCGCGCGGCATCGCGTTCGTGGTGGTGCCCGCCGGCGCCGTATCGCTCGAGGTGTCATTCGACGGCTACCTGCCCGTCAGCACGACGGTGGACGTCGGGCCCGGCGCCGAACGCATGGTGAGGATCGACCTGACGCCGGCACCCGAGCACGAGGAGGTCGTCACCGTCTCGGCCACGCGCACCGGCAGGCGGCTCGAGGATCAGCCGATGCGCGTGGAGGTGCTCGCGCGCGAAGAGATCGAAGAGAAGATGCTCATGACGCCCGGCGACATCGTGATGATGTTGAACGAGATGGGGGGCATGCGTGTGCAGGCCACGTCGCCCTCGCTCGGTGCGGCGAGCGTCCGGATCCAGGGCATGCGCGGGCGCTACACGCGGTTCTTCTCGGACGGGCTCCCGCTGCACGGGCAGGTCGGCGGACTCGGGCTCCTGCAGATCCCGCCGATGGATCTCGGCCAGGTCGAGGTGATCAAGGGCGTCGCCTCGGCGCTCTACGGCGCGGGCGCCATGGGCGGCGTTGTCGATCTCGCGTCGCGCCGGCCCTCATCCGAGCGCGAGCGCGAAGTGCTGGTCAATCAGACGTCCCGCGGCGGGACCGACGCGGTGCTGTGGCTCTCGGGCCCTCTGACGCCCGGGTGGAGCGCGACGCTGCTCGCCGGCGGGCACCGCCAGAGCGATGCCGACGTGGACGGGGACGGCTGGGCCGACCTCCCCGCCTACGCGCGGGCCGTGGCCAGGCCGCGTCTCTTCTGGCAGGGAGACGGCGGACAATCGTTCTTCGCGACGGCTGGCGTCACGTGGGAGGCACGATCGGGCGGCACCATCGACGGCCGGACGCTGCCGGCGCTCGGAGCGCCCTACGAGGAATCGCTCGACACGGTGCGCCTCGACGCCGGCGCCGTGGGCGCCGCCGTTTTTGGCGGCCGGTACGTCCTGACGGTGCGTGCGGCCGCCTCGCAAGGGCGGCACGATCACCGCTTCGGCGGCGTCCTCGAACGCGATCGTCACACGACGCTGTTCGGCGAAGCGGCGCTGCGGGGCGCCGCCGGACGACACACCTGGGTCGCCGGAGCCGCCCTCGAACGCGACGCGTACGACCCGCGCGACCTCCCGCGCTTCGCCCACACCTTCACCGTCCCCGGCGTCTTCGTGCAGGACGACGTGGAGATTGCGCCGTGGATGGGGGCATCGGTCAGCGCCCGTCTGGATCGGCACAGCGAGTACGGGACGTTCTTCAGCCCGCGGGTGTCGGTGCTCGCGAGAACCGGCCCGTGGACGGCGCGGGCGTCCGGCGGCACCGGGTTCTTCGCGCCGACGGCGCTGACCGAGGAAACCGAAGCGGCCGGCCTCGCGCGGCTGGCCATCCCGCGCCCGCTGGTGCCGGAGCGCGGCCGCAGCGTGTCGCTCGACGTCACGCGGACCCTCGGTCCCGCGTCCTCCACGCTGACCTTCTTCGGGTCGCGCGTGCGGAACCCGATCGCCGTCCTCCGGGAGCGCGCCTACGAGCTGGTCAATCTTCCGGCGGCCTCGACCAATCTCGGCGTCGAGGCGCTCGTCACGATCCGGCGGGAGCCGTTCGTCGCGACAGGGACGTACACCTACGTGCGCTCGCGGGAAGCGTCCGAAACGGGCGAGCGCGGGGACGCCCCGCTCACGCCGCGCCATTCGGCCGGAATGGTCGCGATGCTGGAGTCCGAGGCGTCGGGGCGGATCGGTCTCGAGGTGTACTTCACCGGCCGTCAGGCGCTCGACGCGAATCCCTACCGCGCCACGAGCGAACCGTATGTCATCGTCGGTGTCCTCGCGGAGAAGCGCTTCGAGCGGTTCCGGGTGTTCGTCAACGGGGAGAACCTCACCGGCGTGCGACAGAGCCGCTGGGATCCCGTCATCCGGCCGTCGCCGTCGCCCGACGGGCGCTGGACCGTGGATGCCTGGGCGCCGCTCGAGGGCCGGGTCGTCAACGGGGGCGTGCGGGTGCTCTTCTAGCCGGCGGGGGCACGCGGGACGAGGCGCGCCAGGTTCGCAATTCCCGTTGACGCGCCCCGCGAATCCCGCGAGAATGCACCGGGCAAGCCGACGATGGGTCACGTGATCGCGTTTCGTCGAACACCGGGATTGCCGGACAATCGGCAGGGACCCGACCGCCGGGGCGCGCGCCGCGGCGGCCGGCGTGCGACCGACGCTCCGGGCTACGCGCCGCTCGTCCTGCTCATCGACGCCGACGGGGACAACAACGCGCGCTGCGAGGCCATCCTCGCGCGCCTGCACTTCGCCGTCGCGCCGGCCCGCGACGTGAACGAAGCGAAGCGGGTCATGGAAGCGCTGCGGCCGAACCTCGTCGTGGCTCGGATCGCGGACGCCGCGGCGCTGAAGCAGCTGACCGGCCTCGACGTGCCGCTCGTGCTGCTGGCCGACGACCTGATGGATCCCGAAGCCCTCATCGAAGCCATCCGCCGCGAACTGCGCACAAAGCGCAAGTCCTGATCGTCGGAGCGTTCCCCGGTGAGGCCGCGAGCGGCCGAAACCGAGTTGGCGGAGGGAACGGAGTTTCTCAACACGGAGCAACGGAGCGAACGGAGGCTCCTGCGCGCTTGCTACGCTCCTGCCGGTCGCCCGCCGGCCTGCGGCCGGCGGCTCAAGCCGAGTCGAACGGAAAGGCCAAAGAGCACATGGATCACGACGCTCTTTGGCCTTTCCGTTCGTCTCGGCTCCAGCCCGCGCGAAGCGCGGGGCGACCGGCGTAAACAGGTTCGCGGCAGAGAAATTCTCCGTTGCTCCGTGCCTCCGTGTTGAAATCTCCGTTCTCTCCGTCTACCTCCGTCTCCTCTACCTCCGTCTCCTCTACCTCCGTCTCCTCTACCTCCCACCCCTCCTGTACTCGGTCACGAGCTGTTCCAGCAGCCTTTCGTCCGAAGGCTGCTGCTCCACGCGGAGCGTGAGCCGCTCGCGCACGTGCTGCGCGAGCTGGCGCGCCGTGCGGTCGCGGAGCTGAGGCGGCAGGTCGTCGCGTCGCCGGAGGAAGGTTTCCATCGCTTCGATCTCCCGCGCATCGAGGCGCGCCGCGCCGACGGGCGCGGCCGCGGCCGGGGCGGCCGGCATTTGGCGGCGCTCGACGCGCGTCTCGTGCACGACGACCGTGCCGGCCACGAGATCGCCGAGCCGCTGGCTGCGTTCGGTGAGGAACACGGAGACGATGCCGACCGCGTAGATCACCGGAAACGAGTCCACGATGCGCAGCAGGTTGCGCAGGATGGCATCCATGGGCGTGATGGGGCGGCCGGTCACGCCGATCACGCGGAGCCCGACGAGGCGTTTGCCCGGCGTCTGTCCGTTCCAGAGCGCCTCGAACGCGGCGAAGTAGCCGTACATGAGCGCGAAGCCGGCGAGCACCACCCCCGCCTGAATCCAGGTCGCCCAGGCCCTCAACCCGGGCGCCGCGTAGATGCCCGCCCAGGCGAGCAGGGGGATCAGCGCCGCCATGACGACAGCCTGCAGGATCGTGTCGGCGGCAAGCGCCAGGAAGCGGCTGCCGGCGCCGGCGAGCGTGTACTCGAGCGCGATTTGCTCCGGAGTGTCGATGGTAAGCTTGTCGGGTGCCGCCAACGGCGATTTCCTCCCGGTGGGTGGACACACGCGCGCCCTACTGGAACCGGCTCGAGGCGCTCGTCGCCAGGGGGCGCCGCGGCGTCGCGGCGTTCACCCACGACGAGCTGCGGGAGCTGGCGCTATTGTACCGGCAGACCGCCGCCGACCTCGCCGCCGCACGCGAGCATCGCGCCGACGCGCAGCTCGCCGCATACCTCAACCATCTGCTCGGGCGCGCGCACAACCTGGTCTACTCCGCCTCGCCGCGCCGCTCGCGCGACGTCATCGGGTTCTACACACGCACCGTTCCGCGCGTCTTCCGGGCGACGTGGCGCTACACCGCGGCGGCCACGGCGGCGTTCGTCCTCGGCGCGCTCGCCGGCCTCGTCGTGTGCGCGATCGATCCCGCATTCGAGCGCCACTTCCTTGGCGGCGCGATGATGGACACCATCGAGCGGCGGGAGATGTGGACGCACTCGATTCTCGCCGTCAAGCCGCTCGCCTCGAGCCGGATCCTCACCAACAATCTGAGCGTGTCGTTCGCCGCCTTCGCGATGGGCATCACCGCAGGGGTGGGCACCGCCTGGATGATGCTCTTCAACGGCCTGCTGCTCGGCGTCGTCGGGGCCGCCTGCTACCGCGCCGGAATGAGCGTACCGCTCTGGAGCTTCGTGGCCCCCCACGGATCGCTGGAGCTGCCGGCCATCTTCATCGCCGGCGGCGCCGGCTTCCTGCTCGGCAGCGCGCTCGTCGTCCCCGGAACGCTGCCGCGGCGCGAGGCCCTGAAGCTGCGGGGCGGGTCGGCCGTGCGCCTGCTCCTCGGCGTGATCCCGCTGCTCGTGGTGGCGGGAGTGATCGAGGGGTTCGTCTCCCCCGTACACGTCAGCCCGCTGGTGAAGTTCTCGATCGGCGCATCGCTCTTCGCCCTGCTCGTCCTCTATCTCACCCGCGCCGGACGCTCCGAGCGGGAGGAATCGTCGCCAATGAGCGCCCGCACGTGAACCTCATGAACCCTGAACCTCAGATCAACCCCCTCTCCCTCGCCTCCAGATAGCGATCCACGACCCCGGCCGACAGATCCGCCGGCGAGACCTCGACGACGAGCGCGCCGCGCTGCCGGAGGCTCTGCAGCAGGACGTCCCGGCGCTCCAGCGCTTCCTGGGCCGCGGCGATGCGGTACATCCCGCTCGCCGACGCCGGTGCCGAGGCCGCGAGATCCCGCATCGCCGGCTGCCGCATCACGCCGAAGAGCACCACGTGGCGCGACGTCATCGCGAGCGCCTGCCCGATCACGTCCGGAACGCCGGCCGTCTCGGCGATCTCGGTGAGCCACACGACCAGGGCGCGGCGGCTCTGGGCGGTGAGGAGCGCGGCTGCCGCCGACGCATGGTCGCTCTCGACGCCGTCGCCGCTCACCGTCGCGAGCGCTTCGACCAGCTGGCGAAGCTGACCCGCGCCCCGGGATGGCGCGAGCCGCGCCTGAAGGCGCCGGCCGTAGGCGAGGAGGCCCACCTTGTCTCCCGACGCCAGGGCCACCTGCGCCAGGGTGATCGCCGCGGTGGTGGAGACGTCGAGCATCGTGCGATCGGCCACGCGCGCGCGCAGGAGGCGGCCGGCATCGACGAGGATCCAGACGGCCTGGCTCCGTTCGGGCTGATACACCCGCGTCACGAGCTTCGCGCGCCGCGCGGAGGCCGGCCAGCAGATGTCCCGCCGCTCGTCGCCGTCCCGGAAGTCGCGGAGGCTCTCGAACTCCCGCCCGTATCCCGTGTGCCGCGCCCGGCGTCTCTCCAGCGCGACCTGGCGGCTGCGGATCAGATAGAGCGCCTCGCGCCGCCCCTGGATCAGATCCGGGTACACGCGCACGATCTGATCGAGCGGCGCCTCCCCCCACCGTTCGGCGAGGTGCCACCCGCTCCACCACGTGAGGGCGACGGAGCCGTTCTGCTGATCGCCGCGCTCCGCCGGGCGTGCTTCGTACCCCGCGCTCGCCGGCGCGCCGGGACCCGCCTGCACCTCGACCACCGCCAGTTCAGCTCGCAGGGCGGGCGCGAGATAGTCGGCGAGCCGGACGGTCACCGGCACCGATCCGGCGTTCTCGACGGTCAGCTCGAGTGGACAGCCTGTGCCGAGTGTCAGGGGCGAGCCCCAGCGGCGGCTGACCGTCAGGTCGGCGGGCCGCGGCAGGCGGCGGAGGTCCACCCAGACCATCGCGAGGATCAGCACGTCCCAGGCCGCGATCAGCACCAGCGCACGGCGATCGACGAGCGCGGGCAGGACGAAGATCAGGCCGGCGCCGAGCAGCAGGATCGCGCGCGCGGAGGGGGCGAACGCCAGCCGTCCCCGGGCGGCACCGCGTCCGGACACGGCCGCCGGGGCGAGGCGGCCGCGGGTCACGCCGGCACGTCCACCGACGCGAGCACGTCGGCCGTCACCTGATCGGCCGTCAACCCGTCGAGATCGGCCTCCGGCTTCAGCACCAGGCGATGCCTGAACACCGGCGGCGCCGCTGCCTTCACGTCGTCGGGCAGGAGGTAGGCGCGGCCGTCCATTGCCGCGAGCGCCTTGGCGAGGTGCATCAGGTGCACGCCGCCGCGGGGGCTGATGCCGAGCGTCAGCGCCGGCCATCCGCGCGTGCGCCGCACGATGGCGGCGATGTACTGGAACAGCGGCGGCTCGACCCGCACGGCCGCGACCTCGGCCCTGGCCGCCGCGAGCACGTGCGGATCGATCGGCGCGAGGTCCAGCGTCTCGATCGCGCGCGCGTCGAATCCCTGGTGATGCCGCTCGAGAATCGCCTCCTCCTCGCCGGCGTCGCCGTCGGGATAATCGAGCCGGATCTTGACGAAGAAGCGATCCAGCTCGGCCTCGGGGAGCGGATAGGTGCCCTCGAACTCGACCGGGTTCTGCGTGGCGAACGCCGCGAAGCCATCGGAGAGCCGATGGCTCGTCCCGTCGATCGTGACCTGCCGCTCCTCCATCGCTTCGAGCAGCGCCGCCTGCGTCCGCGGCGGCATGCGGTTGATCTCGTCCACCAGCAGCAGATCGGTGAACACCGGCCCCTTGTGCAGCGAGAACGAGGAGGCGGCCATGTTGAAGACGTTCGCGCCGATGATGTCGGCCGGCATGAGGTCGGGCGTGCACTGCACGCGGTGGAACCGCATCTGCAGGAGGCGGGCGAGCGAGCGGACCGCCAGCGTCTTGGCCAGACCCGGCACGCCCTCGATGAGCGCGTGGCCGCCGCACACGACCGTGAGGAGCAGCAGGTCGAGCATGCCGCGCTGTCCCACGATGGCGCGGGCCAGCTCGCCGCGGGCGTGGGTGGTCACCTGTTCGAGCGCACGTTGCATGTGGTGATGTCTCCTCCGATCCGGCGCGCAGTCACACGCGGCCGGCTCTGGGCGAGCGCTGCGGCGTCACCGCGCGCAGCCGCGACGCCACCTCCTGAAGCTCGGACACGAGCGCTCGCGCCGTGTCCGCGGAGATCCGGGACGCCCGCGCGGCCTCGGCGCTCCTGGCGAGCAGGTCACGCAGCTCGACGGCGTCCATGCCGGTGCGCTCCGCCGCCGCGCGGCTCAGCCGCTCGTCGCTCGCCGATGGCGGCAGTCCCGTGGCCGTGACGAGCGCGCGGCGGACGCGGGCCCGCACCGTGCCGACGACGCCGGCGGATGCCCCGGCGCGCTCGTACAAGGCGCCCAGGCTCTCGACGAACTCGAGCGGCGACGTTCTCGCTTCGACCCGCGGGACGCGCACGGGCGCGCGCCGTCGCGAGAACGCGAACACGAACGCGGCGAAGACGAGTCCGAGCTGAAGGACCGCGTGCGGCACCGGCGTCCCGGCGAGGTACGACCACAGCGACCGCGTATAGCCGTGATAGTGCTCGTCCCAGAGCACGAGCCTCCCGTCCGACGGCGGCCCCAGCGCGTTGGCGAGCAGCTCGGCGTGGCCCGCCCGCGCGATACCGCCGTTGCTGAGCGGCCACGCGTCCGACCACCACAGCACGCGCCCCTCGCCCACGCGCGCCGCCAGCACGTAGGGAGTCCGCTCGTCGCCGTAGACCGGCACGTACGGCGCGTCCTCCGCGAGCGACCTCGCGGGAGGCGCCATCCGCACTTCCGGGACATACCGCGAGAACGGGCTGAGCATCGACGCCGTCGCGCTCGATCCCGCGACGACGCGGCCCCCGCCGGGCCGGAACGGGGAACCGGGCAGAAAGGCGACACTCTCCGCGCCCGCCGCGAGCACGATGCCGCCGCGGGAGACGAAGCGCTCCAGCGCGCGGAGGTCCTGGCGCGACGGCGGCGTCTGCGGAGCGGCCAGCACGAGGATCGCGTCCGGAGGCTGGCGTTCGATCGCGGCGAGCGGCTCGAACGTCCGCTCCACCCGGTAGCCGGCTGCCTTCAGGGCCAGGTACGCCCCCCGCGCGCCCTGCGGATGCGCGGCATAGCTCGACCCGTCCACGATCGGCGAGACGTCGACCGGCGCCGCGAAGAAGGACAGCGCGGTGAGCGCGACCGTCGCGCCGCCGGCCGCCGCGAGGATCCTCAGGTCGGTCGATCGCCCGCGTGCAGACATCCCAGCCTCTCCAGGCTCGCGCTCACTCGAGTTTCATCCTCGGTCCCGACGGGCTGATTGCCGTACCACACGCGTTCGAACAGCCCGGTCAGATGCCTCACCGGCTCCCCGCGCGCGTCGTCGGAGCGCAGGAGGCGCAGGTACTCGCGCGGCGTCCGCGCCTGATCGACGCGCCAGGCGCCTTCCTCCTCGAGGCGCCGCAGCGCGCCGTTGTAGGCACATCGGACGGCTTCGCGCGGATCGCCGCCGCCGAGCGCCGCCGTCGCCCGCCGCGCCCAGTCACGAGCCGAGAGCGTGCGCCGGGCGTCCGGCGCTAGCCGGTACGCCACTGCCGGCGATCCCGACGTCAACATCCGCGCGATCCAGAGGCCCAGCCCGGCGAGGGCGGCAAGCCCCGCCATCCAGGCGAGGCCCACGGCCAGCCTCCGGCCGTCCACGTCTGCCAGACCGAGACCCCGCAGCAGCGAGTCGATCCATTCGACGATCCACCGCTGGAGCGCCTCCCGCCACCCGCCGCCCGCGTGCTGGCCGAACTCGGGGCGGGCCAGCACGTCTTCCACGGCCGCGCGCAGGGCGGCATGCGTGGGTTCCGCCGGCGCGTCGGCCATCGCCTCCGTCGCATGCGCACGCAGGGTGAGGAGCCGCCGGCGGAGCCGTTCGCTGGCGGCCGGCCAGGCGGTCGCCGTGCGCGCGTCGCGCAGCGCGGCCACCAGCCATCGCATGTCCACCGCCACCCGCTCGCTCCCGGTGTCCACGATCCAGCGGGGCGCGATTCCGGAGCTGGCTCGCTCGGCGTCGCCGGCGCCGGCGTCCGACAGAAAGGTGGCCAATCGATCCAGTTCCGCCACGTAGGCGTCTGGCGTCAGGGCAACGGCCGATGACCACGCCGGCGGCACGGCCTGCGTCTGAGCCGTCAGGAAGAGGAGGCAGGCAGCGGATCGCAGCAACGCAGGGTCAGCCCGGGAGGATATAGCCGCGGCCGCCCGCATCGGGCGGCGGCGCGGAAGTGGAATCGCCGCCGAGACCGGCGATCATGATCTCCAGGTCGAGGCCCTCTTTCCTGATGCGCAGGTCGTAATAGAGGACCGCCATGGCCACCACGGCCAGCGGGCTCGTCACCGCCGACGCCGCGGCGCCGGTCACGGCGCCGCTCAGATTGAGCCAGAATCCGGTCGTGGTCTCCGGCCCCGCGATCATGGCCGCCGCCAGGAACGGCCACTGGAAGAGCATCAGGCCCGCATAGTTGACGATGCCGGTGAAAATCAGCAGCACCAGCACTCGCCAGCGGTTGCCGTAGGTCAGCTCCACGCTGCGCGCGATTGATTCGGACGCGGTATGGTCCTCGAGCACCGCCGGCGGCACGACGATCGCGTAGCGCAGCGCCATCCAGCAGAAGAGGAGGAATCCCCCGCCGAAGATCAGCACCATGGCCGCAATGCCGAGAGCGGGATGCAGCACCACGCCGAATCCGGCGCCGCCGAGGGCGGCTGCGGCGCCGACGAGCAGCAGCACGCCGAAGAGCCGTACGCCAACCTGGAGCAGCAGCCAGGCGAGCCTGCCGATTCTGCCGCGCATCGCGCCGTACGCCCCCGCGATCGTGGCCGGCTGCGCCTTGTAGATCTCGGCCACCGCCGCCGTGGACGCGCCGAGCGCGACCGCGTACGTGATCCAGTACAGGATCATCATCAGCACGAACGCGCCGAACACCAGCACGATCAAGCCGATGGCCTCCTCCGGATTCGCGGCCGCCCCGGTCGCCGCCGGCGCCGGACCATCCATGAACTGCATGAGGATCGCCACGATCAGCATCGCCACCGACGGCAGCGCCATGATCCCGACGAACAGCAGAAAGTGCCGGCGATACAGGCTGAAGGCGCGATCCAGTAGCTCGGCGAGCGACAGCGGTCGCAGGTCGTAGGACATGCTCGGCTCCCGGAGGGGCGCGATTTGCTGGGCCGGAGCATCCTAGCACAGCCCGCTTGCCAGCCCGGCACCGTCGGAACGAGAATGCCCGGAGGGCGCCGCGTGGGGACGGCGCCTGTCAAGGGCAAGGAGTCCGCCGTGATCAACCGCCGTGTCCGTCACTCCGCCGTCATCCTGCTGGGCGTGCTCGTGTCGTGGGCAGGTGCGCCCGCGGCCGCCGGGCAGCGTCCCGCCAGCGAAACCGATCTCCTGAAGTTCGTCTGGATCGCCGACCCGCAGATCTCCCCGGACGGATCGCGCGTCGCGTTCGTCCGCGTCACCGTGAACGAGAAGCCGGACCAGTACGACACGAGCCTCTGGATCGCCGGGGCGGACGGCGCGGAGCCGCCGCGGCAGCTCACCGGCGGGCGGCGCGACTCGTCGCCGCGCTGGTCGCCCGACGGCGCGCGGCTGGCGTTCGTGCGGATCGTCGAGAAGGACGGCAAGCCGCAGCCGCCTCAGATCTACGTGCTGGCGATGGCCGGCGGCGAGGCGCAGGCCGTCACCGACATCCCGCGGGGCGCGGCGAGCCCCGCCTGGGCGCCCGACGGCCGGACGATCGCGTTCTCCTCGTCGGCGCGGCCCGGCGATCTCGATGCCCCGGAGAAGAAGCCCGAGAACGCGCCGCGCGAGAGCGACGTGCGGGTCATCACGCGGGCCGTCTACCGCGCCAACGGCGTCGCCGGCTTCGGCTTCGTCGATCCCGACCGTCCGGCGCACATCTGGACGACGACGCTGCCCGACGGCGGGACCGGGCCCGCGCGCCCGGCGCGCGTGACGTCGGACGAGTTCGGCGCCGGCAACTTCCAGTGGTCGGCGGACGGCTCCCGGATCTATTTCGTCGCCAACCGGCAGAAGGAGGCCTACTACCACCCCTTCGACAGCGACATCTGGGCGGTCTCGAAGGAGGGCGGCGAGCCATCGCGGCTCGTGAGCATCGACGGGTCCATCGGC
>Ga0299914_10001743_pt1 | contig 14635 bp, 10 predicted proteins | sample RVTome_10_FD_201361 | JGI IMG/M metagenome (GOLD analysis project Ga0299914, IMG submission 201361) | Soil microbial communities from uranium-contaminated site in the Upper Colorado River Basin, Wyoming, United States - RVT153D57 (version 2) ...
CGGTAGACCTGTTCGTAGCCGCGCGCCATCGCCTCGATCGAGAAGCGGTCCACGACCGTCTGCCTGCACGCATCCGGGTCGATCTCATCGGCACGTTCTATCGCGGCCGGCAACTCGTCCGGGTCGTCGCAGATGAAGCCGTTCACGCCATCCTCGACGATCTCCGGAACGGCTCCGCGCCGGAGTGCAACAACGGGTGTTCCGGACGCGAGTGCCTCGATCATGACCATCCCGAACGGTTCGTCCCACTGGATCGGCATGACGAGCGCGCGAGCCCGCGCGAGGTAGTCGTGCTTGCGTTCCTTCGGCGGCTCCTCCAGCCACTCGACGTCGTCGCCGAGCAGCGGCTCCACGACCCGCTCGAAGTACTCCTTCTCATCCGGCTCGCGGCACTTCGTCAGCGCCACGAGCCTTCGCCCGGCATCGCGGGCCGCGCGCACAGCAAGCTCCGGCGCCTTGTCGGCACAGCATCGACCGAGGAACAGGACGAAGTCGTCCTTGTCCCGCCGGAAGTCATGCTCGGACACTCGTACGCCGTTGTAGACGGTGCCCGCCCATGGCAGGTCGGGCGCACCGGCCCGCTGCGAGTCGGAGATCGCGACGAAGGTGAGGTGCTCGCCGAGATGACCGAAATAGTGGCTCACATCCCCGTAATACTCGCCGAGCTCACCATCGACCGGACCGTGTGCCGTCAAGATCGTCGGTATCTCCATGCCTGCAGCGACCAGCGGACCGGCGGCTGTGTGGTCGTGGATGACGTCGACGTCGAGGTCCGCGAGGATGCGCGACGCGGCTGCGGAGTGTCGTACCTCGGTGAGGACGTCTCCGACACGATCGCTCTGCGGTTCCTCGGTCGCGGCGAAGAACTGCGTCGCGTCCGTGTTGTCCTCCCCCGCACCGATGAGCGTGACGTGGTGCCCCAGATCGGTCAGTCCGTCGACGAGTCCCGCGCAGACCGACTCGATGCCGCCGTAGCCCGTCGGCGGCACCGGGAACCAGGGTGGTGCGACGACGGCGACCCGTAGGCCTGGCTCTGTCATGGTGCCTCCCCGTGTCAGTGCCGGGGGTGATACCCGCTCACGTGGGAGTTAGGCCTACCGACGGATCCGGTCGCGTTCCATCCCTGATGCCGAGAGCCGCAGTCGGGGCGGCAGTCCCGTGACGTCCGCCTGCCGGCCACGCGCCCGTACGGACACCCGGCTCCCGCCGAGCGGTACGTTCTCGAGCTGAAGTTCCCCCCAGCCCTCGGGCAGCCGCGGCGACAGTGTGACACCGCCGCCCGGGACGTCAGGCTCCGCACCGAGGAGGACCCGCATCAGCTCGAGCGGTGCGGCAGCAGCCCATGCCTGCGGGGAGCAGGATGCGGGATAGGGCACCGGGGAGGGGAACGCGGTCCGGTCGAACCCGCACATGAGCTCGGGAAGACGGCCGTCGAACTGCTCGGCGGCTTCCAGGATGCCGCTGGCGACGAGCAGCGCCTCGTCGTCATGCCCCGAGCGCTTCAACCCCGCGGCGACGATCGCCGAGTCGTGCGGCCACACCGACCCGTTGTGGTAGCTCATCGGGTTGTACGCGGCCATGGAGCTCGCCAGGGTGCGTACGCCCCAACCGGTGAACATCTCCGGTGAGGTGAGCAGCTCCGCGAGCCGCGCTGCGCGGTCGGGCGCGACGATGCCCGACCACAGGCAGTGGCCGACGTTCGATGTCAGCGAGTCGATCGGTTGCTTTCCGGCGTCGAGACCGAGGGCGTACCAGCCGACATCGGGCAGCCAGAAAGCGTCCTCGAACGCCTGCCGCAAGGCCTCGGCCCGGTCCCGGCAGCGGCGGGCAAGCGACGCGTCCCCGGCATCGTCGGCCAGGGCGGCACGCGCCAGGTAGGCCGCGTACACGTACCCCTGCACCTCGCACAGCGCGATCGGCGCCTGCGCTACGCGGCCGTCGGCATACGTGACGCCGTCCCACGAGTCCTTCCATCCCTGGTTCGCGAGCCCGGACGGCGACAGTCGTTGGTACTCCACGAACAGATCACCATCACGGTCGCCGTACTTCTCGATCCACTCGAGTGCTCGATCGGCGGCCGGCACAAGTGCATGGATCTCGTCACGCGGTGCGCCCCAGCGAAGGAGCTCACCGAGCAGGACGACGAACAGCGGGGCGGCGTCCACCGTGCCGTAGTACGCCGTACGCCCGCCGAGCGCCCTGGACGCCTCCAACCCGAAGCGGACCTCGTGCAGAATGCGGCCTGGCTGCTCCTCGGTCTCCGGGTCGATCCGCGTCCCCTGGCGGCGGGCCAGACTGCGCACGGTGCCGAGCGCGAGCTCCGGGTTGAGGCTCAGGGACATGTACGAGGCGATCAGCGAATCGCGGCCGAACAACGCCATGAACCACGGCGACCCTGCCGCGACGACCTGGTCAGCGGGATGGTCGGGATCGACGATGCGCAGCGACCCGAGATCGCGACGACTGGTGCGCAACGTGTGCGCCAGACCGGTCGGTCCCGTGCGCAGCACCGGGACCTGGGTCCGCCAGTCGGAATGCCGCCGGGCCTGTTCGGTGTGCTCGAGGGGCACGTCGACCGGAAACCAGGCGTCGGGGTCGACTGCCTCGTGAGCGCCGACGTGCAAGGTCGTCCGCCATTCACCCCTGGGCGGCAGCGTGACGTTCCACCGCAGGGCTCCGTCGCGGTAGTACGCGCCTGGGGCCCGAACGTTGACCGACCGGCTGCGGTCACCGACGTTGTGCTCGAACCGTATGCCGTCGTCACTCTGCTGCGGCGCTCCCTCGCGTATCCGGGCACGACCTTCCTTGACGGCGAACAGGTCGGCGAAGTCCGCGTCGACGCGGACGGCCACCTCGATCCTCGTCGGATCCGGGGCGTGGCTACCCACCACGATGTCCTCGCGCATCCCCTGTCCGACGAAGCGCTCGCGCCGGACGAGCAATGTGCTGTCGGCACGCCCTCGTTGTGGCCTGGCGCGTGACACGAACACGGCGTGGTACGGCGTGAGGACGAATGACCGCAGCAGTTCCGGACGGTCCCCGTCGATGTCGAGCGTCCAGCGGGACACGACCCGCGTGTCCTCGACGAACAAGCCGTGAACCTCACCGAGCTCCACGTCGCCCGACGGCCCAGCCATGCAGAAGGTGGATCCGTCCAGGATCGTCACGGATCCGGCGGCGCGGATCACCGAGTCACCGCCGAACTCCCAGCGTTCGGTCATCTGGCATCACCCCACGCCGAGCCCGCACATCGAGTCCGCCTGTTCTGACTGACGCGTCCCTTGATCGAGCTGGTCAGCTTCGGCTGTCGGCATTCCGATTCCCTCCTGCCTCCGACTCGGCACGTCAGCAGTCCCCCGGTCAGTGAGCGAGTAGGGTCTGAATTTCAATCGATCTTACAGCGCTGTATTTCCGCAGGTCAGATACGGAGCTGGCCGGACCCGAACCTGGAGCTCGCGCATCGTCGCATGGTGAATGACGCACGCTACACGCTTGCTGCGGCGGGCCCACAGCGCCGAGCCGAGCTCGGTACGTAGGTCTGCGCTGGAGGCTGCTGCTTGCCACCGAGGACTACCATGATCGGGCATGAGGAGTGACGCGGGCACAGTCGAGGAGTACCTGGAAAGCCTCCAGCCACAGCGTCGCGATGTGGTCAGCGCGGTCCGGGACGTGATCAACGAGGCCCTGCCCCCCGGCTACGTGGAGGGCATCGCCTTCGGCATGATCGGTTGGAGTGTCCCGCTGGAGCGCTTCCCCGACACGTACAACGGGCAGCCGCTCAGCTACGTCGCGCTGGCCGCGCAGAAACGGTACTACTCGCTCTACTTGAACGCCGTCTATACCGGGTCGGCCGAGGAGGACGAGTTTCGGCGGCGGTGGGAAGCCACTGGCCGCAAGCTCCACATGGGCAAGAGCTGTGTGCGATTCACGAAGTTGGACGACCTCGATCTCGGCTTGGTCGCCGAGGTGGTGGCCAGCACATCAATGGATGCGTTCATCCGGCAGTACGAGCAGACGCGCTACTCGCCCACGTCAGTGGGAGGAGATCGAAGCCAGCCGCGCAGGAGGTGATCGCCATCGCCGACAAGGGACGGCGACTTGGGTACCTCGACGTCCGCGATGGGGATCAGGAGGTGAGTTCGACGAACTGTGACTGTCCGCGGTGATGACACGTACCGAGGAGAAAAGGACAACACCATGCAGACAGAGGAAGCCATTGCTTGGCGGGGGGCCAGGGGTCACCGAAGCCGGGTGCTGCTGGCGGCCAGTGTCGGCGTTGTGCTCGTCGCTTCACTGATTTCCACGGGTACCTCCCGGGCACAGGAGCAGGGTCAAGTCACTGCCCTCACCGTGGAGCAGCAGCTGGGATTTGCCACGCTGAGCTGGGAACCCGTGATGGGAGCGACCGAGTACCAGATAGAACGAACCCCCGTCGATGCCGTGAACAACCCCACCGGCGCACCGGTGATTACCGGAATCTGGCGGCCCAACCGGCAGGTGAACCAGGACGAACCGGCCTTTGCCGATGCCAACTTCAACCCAGGCGATCGGTTCCGCTGGCGTGTCGCCGTGCCCGGAGAGCCGTTCTCCGATCCGGTGTACGACACCACCTTGCCGCAGTGGGGCGATCCAGCTGTGCCGGGCCTGAACCTTCGCACCCAGTGGGAGATGACCCAGGCGGCGCAGTTCACCAGCGACGTGAACGAGTACGCCTACACGGCGGCGCTCGACGCAGCGAGCGATCGAGTGCGGGTCGTGGAGATCGGGCGCACGGTCCTCGGCCGCCCGATCAACATGTTCATCATCGGGTACCCGGCAGCGCCGGCAACCGCCGAGGAAGTCGCCGACTCATCGCCGGGGCTCATCAACTGCAACGTGCACGGCAACGAGCCATCCTCGCGAGAGGCATGCCTGATCTTGGCTCGGCAACTGGCGTTCGGCGACGATGCCCGCACCATTGACATCCTGTCGAACACCACCGTCCTGATCGTTCCCGCCATCAACGGAGATGGACGGGCCGCGAACACTCGGGGCAACTCCACCGGTCAGGACCTGAACCGGGACTTCTCGCTGATTCGCCAACCGGAGCCGTTCGCGTTCGTCAAGATGCTGCGCGACTACCAGCCCGTCTCAGGATTCGACGGCCACGAGTTCGGCAACAGCCAGGCCGGAGATCTGCCGGTGCTTTTCCCCAGGCATCTCAACGTAGCCGAGCCCGTCTTCAACCAGGCGAAGGACCTGGTCGAGGGCTGGCTCTATGAGCAGGGCTCCGTCGACGGCTGGTGGTACTGCCCGTACGGTTGCCAGGGCGGCGGGAACATCGGTCTCAGCCAGGAAACCATCCTGCGCAACACCTTTGGATTGAAGAACGTGGTCGGCATATTGCTGGAGGCGCGCAGCGCGGGCGGGGCGACACGGCCGTCCGATGGTGGCGCCAACACGACGAACAGCCGGAAGCGCAAGGGATACTCGGCCCTGTACAACTACCATGAGTTCCTGGACTACTTCCGGGCGAACCAGTCCGAAATCATTCAAGCGACCGAAGACGGGGCCGAACTCCAAACCCTGAACCAGGGTCGGATCGTGTTCAGGGGCTCGTATGACGTCCCGGCGTTCCCGGCTCCTCACCCCGGTGAGAGCCCGCCGCCACCGGAAGTCCCGACCCCGGATCAGATCCTCGAAGAACCGCCGTGCGGGTACCTACTCACCGAGGAGCAGTACAACGGGCCGCGGACGGACGGTCCGGCAGGGCTGACGACGACGCTGGCCGAGCGCATCGAGGCGCACGGCTGGAGAGTCCAGACGAGGCCGAGTGGGTACATGGTCCCGCTGACCCAACCGGAACGGGGTCTCATCCCGCTGCTGCTCGACGGTCAGGCCGCGGAGCCCTGGGTCGCCGCAGTGCGGCTGTACGCTCCGCCCGCCGATCCACGGGCCGAGGTACCCGACAGTGCTTGCGGACTCGGTCGCGGCCCGGCCTCGCCGGACCGGACGCCGTCGGCAGAGGACCTCGTCTACGTAACGGACTGACGAAGGGCGTTGCCCGCGACGCGCTGAATGGGCCCAGGATTCTGGTCGTCACGACGCGCGTCGCGGGCACCGGCCGGCGGACCTGGTGACGGACCGCGCACGCTCGCGATGCTGGCACGCGCGATGTAGGTCAGGCCAGCACGACGCCGACCCGTTTGGTCGCGCTAAGTGTGCCGCGTGCGGTGCCCACGTAGGTGCCGGAGGTCGGGGCCACATCTGTGTAGTCTCGCCCGGTGGCGACGGTCAGGTAGTCTCTGCCGGCGCGCCGGCCGTGGCACGGGTCGAACGCCACGGCGCGTGCACCGGCAGCGTCGGCGACGATGACCTCCACCCAGGCGTGGGTCCCGCCCTCGCCGAGCAGGTGCCCGGAGACGTAGCGGGCCGGCAGCCCGGTGGCCCGGCAGAGCGCGATCATGACGTGGGCGGTGTCCTGGCAGACCCCGCGACCACCGGCGAGCGCTTCGGCGGCGGTGGTGGCGATGGAGGTCACCCCGTGCGCGTATCTGATCGCCTCGTGTACGTACTCGCAGAACCGCTCGGCGGTGGCCAGCCTGTCCGGGCCGGTCATCGCCGCCGCCAACCCGTGAATCGCACTGTCGGCGGCGGTCAGCCGGGTCGGCCGGAGCAGCCGCGGGTCGGTGAGCGCGGCTGCCGGTAGGAGCACATCGGAGATCGCCCCGACTCGCTCGACGATGGCCTCGACTGCGAACTCGACCCCGTCGGACACCAGTGGCACCCGGGATCGGGTGATCGTGTTGCCGGTGGCGTCTTGCCGTTGCGTGGTCCTGGCGTCGGCGTCGTGGACGGTGATCGAGTGCCGCCGTCTGCGTTGGTCACCGTGCTGCCGCGGCGGCACCACGACCAGCCGGTGGTTCAGGTCCCGTACCGGTGCGTCGTAGGTGTAGCGGAAGCGCTGGTGCAGCACGTAGGTGAGCTTGCCGGCTTCCTGCAGCTCCTGGCGCGAGGGGAGCCGGAGCGCAGCGTCGGGGGACGCGCCGGCCGTCCACGTCATGTCGCCTCCTCGGCCCAGACCTGCATGCTCTGCAGCACCGGGCCGCCGTAGGTGGTGACCATCGCGACGTCGACCGCGTCGCGACCTCGCCCGATCAGCACCCGGCCCTTGCGGGCCGCGTTGTTGCGGGGGTCGAACGTCCACCACCTGCCGTCGAGGTAGACCTCCATCCAGGCAGCGAAGTCCATCGGCTCGGGCGCCGGCGGGACGTCCATGTCGGGGAGGTAGCCGAAGACGTAGCGAGCCGGGATCGACAGTGCCCGGCAGAAGCTGATCGCGACATGGGCGAAGTCTCGGCAGACGCCCGAGCCGGCGGCATACGCTTCCGCCGCCGTGGTCGTCGGAGTGCTACTGCCGTAGCCGAACTGGAGATGTCCATGGACGTGGTCGTTGATCGCCTGCACGCGCCGGTAGCCCGGCTTCTCGCCGCCGAACAGCCGCCATGCCTCGTCGCCGAGGACGTCGGGTAGGCAGTACCGGCTCGGCAGCGTGTAGACCAGCACGTCGTCCGGCAATTGCGCGGCAGGCACCTCGGCCGCGTCGAGGTCCACGTCCTCGGTCGCGTCCGGAACCGTGACGACGGCGTCGTAGTGCAGCGTCGTGTCGCCCACCGGCAGGCAGAGTCGTTGGCAGTCGTTGCCGTACAGGTCGGTGTAGCCGTGCCGGTCGACGCGCGGCAGGGTCTCCCATCCCTGCTGGAGCACCGTCGCCGGCGCAGCCCCGGACGCCTGGACCTGGAACACCGCGGCGGTCTCGACCTCAGCGGTGTACCGGAACTCACACCCCACCCGGACCTGCCGTGTCACGGCTGCCCTGCCCGCATGCTGACCGTCATGTGTTTCCCAACCGTAGCGACTAGTGGCAGCAACAGATCGGTGGTACGACTCCTCGCATGGGAGGGCTCCTCGACGGGTATCCGCGTGGCCCAGCCTACGACGAGATGTTCGGGGCGGACGGGCTGCCGCACCCACACATGAGGGCGCTGTACCACGCCCTGCAGACGCTCACCGGCGACGACCTGGCACAGCGGGCGGCGGCCCAGGACCGCAGCTTCCGCGACCAGGGCGTCACCTTCTCCCATGCCGGCGAGGAGTGGGTCTTCCCGCTCGATCTGATCCCGAGGCTGATCCCGGCGGCCGAGTGGGAACTCGTCGAAGCCGGTGTCGTGCAGCGGGTACGCGCGCTGGAGGCGTTCCTCGCCGACGTCTACGGGCCGGCCGAGGTGGTCCGGGATGGGGTGGTGCCGCGCTCGGTGCTCACGACCTCGGCCGGCTTCTGCCGGCCGGCGTACGGCATCCAGCCGCCGAACGGTGTGCGGGTACACCTCGCCGGGATCGACCTCGTCCGCGACCAGGCGGGCGCCCTGCAGGTGCTCGAGGACAACCTGCGGGTGCCGTCAGGCATGTCCTACGTGGTGGAGAACCGGCGAACGATGGCGCGCGTCTTCCCCGACCTGTTCATGAAGCAGCACGTGCGGCCGGTCGCCTCCTATCCGGGACGTCTGCTCGACGCGTTGCGGCGGTCGGGGCCGGCCGGTGTCGAACATCCCACCGTGGTGCTGCTCACCCCCGGCGTGCACAACGCGGCCTACTTCGAGCACGCCTTCCTGGCCCGCAAGATGGGCATCGAGCTGGTCGAGGGCCGGGACCTGTTCTGCCACGAGCACGTCCTGTACATGCGCAGCATCGGGGGGGAGCAGCGCGTGGACGTCGTGTACCGACGCGTCAACGACGATTTCCTCGACCCGGTGCACTTCCGGTCCGATTCCGTCGTGGGCTGCCCGGGCATCCTGAACGCAGCCCGCGTCGGCAACGTGACGATCGCCAACGCGATCGGCAACGGCGTCGCCGACGACAAGCTCATGTACACCTATGTCCCGGCGCTCATCGAGTACTACCTCGGCGAGCGGCCGCTACTACCCAACGTCGTGACCTACCGACTCGATGATCCGGACGTCCGATCGGAGTGTCTGGCCCGGCTCGACCAGCTGGTGGTGAAGCCGGTGGAGGGCTCCGGCGGCACCGGCATCGTCATCGGGCCGCATTCCTCCGACGCCGAGCTGGCCGCGTTGCGCGAGCGGGTGCTGGCCGACCCGAGGGCGTGGATCGCGCAGGAGCTGGTTCTGCTGTCGACCTCACCGGCGCAGCTCGGCGACCGGCTGCTGCCCCGGCATGTCGACCTGCGGCCGTTCGCGGTCAACGACGGCGAGCGGATCCGGGTGCTGCCCGGCGGACTGACCCGGGTGGCGCTGCAGGAGGGAAGCTTGATGGTGAACTCCAGTCAGGGCGGCGGCTCCAAGGACACCTGGGTGCTCACGTCGCGGCCGCAGCAGGCGCTGGAACCGAACGGGCCGCCGGCGTTTCCCGCTCAGGCGGTACGGGGCACCGTCCCCGACCGGGGCCCCCGCGACGACCAGCCGCAGCAGTGAGAGGGCCGGGATGCTGAGTCGGGCCGCCGAGGCACTGTTCTGGATCGGCCGGTACGTCGAACGGGCCGAGGACACCGCCCGACTGCTCGACGTTCATTTCCACGAGGTGCTCCAGGACCCGAACGTGGACGAGGCAGGCGCCTGCGCCGTCCTGTTGACCGTGATGGGGGTTCCGGACGAGGTCGCGCAGCGGCACCGGGACAGTCGGGCCCTGCTGGAGTTGCTCGGCTACGACGAGACCCGGCCCAATTCGATCGTCGGCGCTCTGGTCGCCGCCCGGCAGAACGCCCGCGGCGCGCGGGAGGCGCTCTCGGCGGAGATCTGGGAGTGCCTGAATGCCACCCACAACTCCCTCCCGACCCGGGTGGCGGCGGCCCGCGACTTCGGCCCCGCGCCGTTCTTCTCCTACGTCCGCGAGAGCGCAGCCACCTTCGCCGGCTACGTCGAGGCGAGCATGAGCCGGGACGCGAGTCACGACGTGCTCGTCCTCGGCCGCAGCCTGGAGCGGGTGGACATGACCGCGCGCATGCTTGCTGCCCGGATCGGCGCCCCGCGAGGGAGCGAGGGCTGGACCTCCACTCTGCAAGCATGCTCCGCTCACGATGCCTACCTGCGTACGTACCAGCAGGGCGTCGAGGCTCCGCGCGTGCTGGAGTTCCTGCTGGTGGACCGGCTCTTCCCGCGGTCGGTCTTCCACGCCCTCAGCGCAGGGGAGGATGCGCTGGCCCGTCTCGACCCGGCGTCGGGACGATCCGCGTTGGACGAGCCCGCCCGCCGGGCGATCGGCCGGGCCCGTACCGACCTGGAGTTCCTGTCGGCCGCCAACCTCCTCGACGACCTGCCGGCCCGGCTGCACGGACTGCAGCGGACCGTGTCGACGGTCAGCGAAGAGGTGACTCGACGGTTGTTCGCCGGGTCCGCCCCGCTGCAGTGGAGCCTCGAGGAGCCCGCAGGATGAGCTGGCGGATCGCGATCCGGCACCGCACCGGCTACCGGTACGCAGGACCGGTGCGGGCGTCGTACAACGAGGCGCGGCTGACCCCACCGAGCCTCGACGGGCAGCGCACCCTGCAGGCTGCCCTCGCCGTCACGCCCGCCGTCCGGCCGCTGCGTTACGTCGACTACTGGGGCACGATGGTCGACGCGTTTGACATCCACGTCCCACACACCGAGCTCGTCGTGCTGGCCACGTCGATGGTCGAGACCGCCCGGCCGCGGCCGTTGTCGGCCGGCGCAAACTGGGCCGACCTGGCCGACCCGGCGGTCCAGGACCGCTTCGCCGAGCTGCTCACCGCGTCGACGTACGTCACGGCGGAGCCAGAGCTCGCCGAGGTCGGGCGATCCCTGCGCGCAGGGTCGACGCCGGTGCAGGCCGGGCTGCGCGCCGCCGGGTGGACCCACGAGACGCTGCGCTACGAGCGGGGCGCGACGCACGTGCACACGTCGTCGGCCGAGGCCCGCGCCGCCGGCAAGGGGGTGTGCCAGGACTTTGCGCACGTCACGCTGGCCCTGCTGCGCGCGGTCGGGCTGCCCGCGCGCTACGTCTCCGGCTACCTGCACCCGGCGGTGGAAGCGGAGGTCGGGGAGACGACCGCGGGCGAGGGCCACGCCTGGGTGGAGTTCTGGGCCGGTGACTGGGTCGCGGTCGACCCGACCAGCCTCGCCGACGTGGGCAGCCGGCACGTGCTGCTGGCCCGCGGCCGCGACTACGCCGACGTACGGCCGCTGTCCGGCGTCTACTCCGGCCCGGCAGCAGAGCATTTCGGCGTCACCGTCGAGGTCACCCGGCTCGGCTGACCGCAACGCAGGCGACGAGATGCGTCCGCAGCTCTGTCCCAACTGGACCTGAACTCGACCCCGCCGACGCGATCTTCGAGTGCCTCGAGATCCCACGAGCCGTTCCATGGCTTACAGTGTCAGTGATCCGACAACGACGACCTCAGCCCCGAGGAGCGCCAGAGTGCAACCCCCGGCTGTGCGGCGGGTGGTGACTGCTCAGCCCCGCACCCGGCCGTGCTCCACCTGGCTTCTGTCATGTCGTCGATGTGAGGACGGTGATCGGCGTTGAACACAATCACTGGGTCGGGAACCGCACCACGGGTGGGCGTGGGCGGTGTCGCTGATGCCGAGGCGGGGGATTCTGCTCGTGTGGGTGTCTCTCGGCGTGAACGGTATGTAAGCACCTACGCGGAACTGTCTGGCCAGATTCTGGCCAAGGGTCTGCTCGAGCGCCGGTACGCCTACTACTGGGTGAAGATCATCGGAACGACCGCGGTGTTCGTCGGGGTTTGGGTTGTGTTCGCGCTGCTGGGTGACTCATGGTTCCAGCTCGTGCTCGCCGCGGTGTTGGCGGTCGTGCTGGCCCAGTTCGGCTTCCTGGGCCACGACGCCGCGCACCGGCAGATCTTCGCCTCGCACCGGTGGAACGAATGGACCGCGCGGGTCGTCTCCGGGCTTTTCAGCGGGCTGAGCTATGGCTGGTGGTTGAGCAAGCACAACCGTCACCACGCCAACCCGAACAAGGAAGGCGCCGACCCCGACGTCGCCCCCGGCGCCTTCGCGTTCACACCGGCGGCCGCGCAAGGCAGGCGCGGCCTCGGCCGTCGGTTGGGTCGGTGGCAGGGCTATTACTTCTTCCCGCTGCTGCTGCTGGAAGGGCTCGCGCTGCACGTCACCAGCATCCAGACGATCATGCGCCGGGAGCCGCTGAAGCACCGCTGGTGCGAGGCGGCATTCATCGTTACTCGACTCGGTGGATACATCACCGTGCTGGTGGTGGCCCTGCCACCGGGCAAGGCGGCCGCCTTTCTCGGTGTGCAGATGGGACTGTTCGGCCTGCTCCTGGGAGGCGCGTTCGCCCCGAACCACACCGGCATGCCCATCGTCGCGCACAACGAGAAGATCGACTTTCTGCGGCGCCAGGTGCTGATGTCCCGCAACATCCGCGGCGGCTGGCCGACGAACTTCGCCCTCGGCGGACTCAATTACCAGATCGAGCACCACCTGTTCCCCAGCATGCCCCGACCCAACCTGCGCCGCGCGCAGCCCATCGTCCGCGACTTCTGCGCCAGTTACCGGGTCAGCTACACCGAGACCAGCCTGCTGAGCGCCTACCGGATCGTGGTCCGATACCTCAACGACGTGGGATCCGGCGCACCTGACCTCTTCCGGTGCCCGCTCGCCGAGCAGTACCGCGCCTAGAGCGTACAAGTAGGGCGTCGGGCCGAGATCGACGCCGACAGACGGCCCGGCGCAGGCTGAAAGCCGGCGCCGGGGGCGCCCTGTGAACCTGCTCATCTCCCTCTCCGCCGATCCCGTCAGGACGCGATCACGCTCACCATGTCTGGTTCCCCTGCTCGGCCTTGTCCAAGGCGACCCCTTGACGACCCGGAGATGAACCGGTTAAGTGAGAGCAACTTAACCGGTTCGGTTGATGTGCCTCTGGCTCCTTGAAGGCGGCGGCGGCGAGTGCTCAGTCGCAGACCGACGATCTCCGACGTGGCTCAACGTGCTGGCGTGAGCAAGGGCGCCGTCTCCTACGCCCTCAACAACCGGCCTGGCGTCGGTACGGCCACCCGCAACCGCATCCTCGCCGCGGCGCACGAGCTGGGCTGGCAGCCGAGCCATCGCGCCCGGTCACTGTCGACCTCGCAGGCCTTCGCGCTGGGGCTCATCATCGCCAGGCCGCCGCAGCTGCTCGGCGCGGACCCGTTCTTCCCGTCCTTCATCGCCGGCGTCGAGACCGTGCTCTCCGAGCATGGCCGCGCTCTGGTCCTGCAGGTGGTGCCGGATTCGGGCGCTGAGGAGGCCGGATACCGCAGGCTGGCCGCGGAGGGCCGGGTGGACGGCGTCTTCCTGTCCGACTTGCGCCACTACGACTCGCGGATCGCTCTGCTCGAACAGATCGGGCTGCCGACCGTCACCCTCAACCGGCCCGATGGGCCGTCACCTTTCACGGCCGTGTGCCTGGACGACAGACCGGGCACCACAGCTGCGGTCAACCACCTCGTGCAGATCGGGCACATCCGGATCGCCCACGTCGCCGGGCCGCACCATTTCGTCCACGGTCGCAGTCGGCGCTTGGCTTACGAAGCGGCGATGCGCGACGCGGGCCTGCCGCCGGGCCAGGTGGCTGAGTCTGACTTCACTGCCGCAGGCGGCGCCCAGGCGACGGCTGAGCTCCTTGCGCTCGCGGAGCCGCCCACAGCCATCGTCTACGCCAACGACCTGATGGCGATCTCCGGCATCAGCGGCGCGCGCCAGGCAGGTCTCGACGTCCCCAGCGATCTGTCGGTCACCGGCTTCGACGACGCCGAGCTTGCCGCCCACGTATTCCCACCTCTCACCACGGTCAGCACCGACGCCTACGCCTGGGGTCAGACTGCGGCGCGTGTCCTGCTGGCGGTGATCGACGGCACGCATCAGGGCGATGTCGACATGCCGCCCGGTCGGCTTGTCGTCCGAGCTTCGACAGCTCCACCGAGCACGTCAACCGAGCGACAACGCCGCAGCTGAAGCGTCCGGGCCGCTCACGATCCCCACGGAGACGCAATGAAGCACAACAGATCCGCAGTCATCGCCACCCTGAGCGTCGCGGCGCTGGTCGTCGCTGCCTGCGGCGGCGATTCCTCCGACGACGGCGGCGGCGAAAGCGCTGCTGACGCCCCCACCGGTCCCATCGACATCTGGTACTCGAACAACCAGGAGGAGGTTGCCTGGGGGGAGCAGATGGTCGAGGCCTGGAACGCGGAGCACCCCGATGAACAGATCAGCGCCGAGGAGATCCCGGCCGGCGCCAGCTCCGAGGAGGCCATCGGGGCGGCGATCACTGCGGGCAACGCGCCGTGCCTGATCTTCAACACAGCTCCGGCGGCCGTGTCTCAGTTCGAGAAGCAGGGCGGTCTGGTCGCGCTGGACGACTTCGACGGCGCCGCCGACTACATCGCCGAGCGCACCGGCGACCGGGCCGAGCAGTACAAGTCAGAGGACGGCAATTACTACCAGATGCCGTGGAAGTCCAACCCAGTCATGATCTTCTACAACAAGGCACTCTTCACCGAGGCCGGCCTGGACGCCGAGAACCCGCCGCTCTCGACCTACGACGAGTTCCTCGAGACCGCGCGCACGCTGGTTTCGAGCGGCGCGGCACCGTACGCCATCTGGCC